>R03__coassemble_160_pt1 | contig 42809 bp, 35 predicted proteins | sample R03__metabat2_high_PE_058 | metagenome-assembled genome bin R03 | reverse complement strand
GCGGCAACGGCGCCACCGTGGACGACACCTACGCATTCCATCCTCTGGACAAGGATTGCGTCATTCCCGTTTCTCCTTCCAAGTGGGTGGAGGAGGAGAGAATTGCTGTAATCCGTGAAATCCGCGCGAATCCTTCCTATAGCTTCAGCGAAAAGGTGAAGCTGGGCTGCCTGCCGGAGCATCATCTGCTGCGGCACAAAAAGACCAGCGAGCCGTGCGGCGAAGGAGTGCTGACAATCGATCGCGCCGGCCTTCATTTCAAGGGTGTCAAATTTGGCTCTCCCTGGAGTTTCGACCTTGATTACCAGGAAGTTTTCTCTCTTCCCATAGTGACGGACACCTCATACTTCTCCCTGTACATAAACAAGGAATACCACGACTTTTTCCCCGAGAGGCCGAGCGTTGGAAAGATGCTCATCCTCGTGGAGGAAATGCACAGACTGAGCGGGGGATACTGGAAGAATTTCCCCTGGTTCGACTATATGTACGAGGAAGACGCGAAGGCCTAGTTGTGGCTGACGAATTCGAAGACGTCCCCGACAGTCTTGAGTTCGGACAGAGACTCGTCGGGGATTTTTATGCCGTAGTCATCCTCCAGACGCAGCAGCATCTGCAGAAGGTCCAGCGAATCTGCTCCGAGGTCTTTCTTTATAAGGGATTCCATCTGCACCTTGTCGGGGCTGGGAAGGCGCAGCTGTTTTGCCAAAAGCGCCTGGAATTCCGCAAATTCAATCTTCATAGTGTTCGTATTTTGACAGTTCTTTTTCTATTTTGGGCCCCAGTGCGCCGGTTTCCATCCTGTAGGCCTGCTCGATGCATTTCTGAACGGCCACGGCTTTCGAGCTGCCGTGTCCTTTCACCACCACTTTCGAAGTGCCGACAAGAACGCTGCCTCCGTAATTCTGGTAATTCATGAAGTCCTTCATCTGGCGGAACATCCTCTTCTGGAACAGTGCGCCAAGCTTGTATTTCCAGTTGGATAAAATGGACTCCTTCACCTTGCCCAGCAGCTCCAGGGCCGTGCCTTCCGTAGCCTTCACCAGCACGTTGCCGGAAAAGCCGTCGCACACCACCACGTCGAAAGAGCCGCTCAAAAGGTCGCGCGACTCCATATTGCCCACGAAATTCAAGCCTTCGGTTTCCTTTAACAGTGAATATGCCTCCCGGCGTACGTCGTCGCCCTTTTCGGCTTCCTTGCCAACGTTCAGAAGCGCCACCCTCGGATTCTCTATCCCATACACGCAGGACATGTACAGCGATGCCATCACGGCGAACTGCCGCAGCATCGCGGCATCCACCTGCACGTTGGCTCCGCTGTCGCAGATGCCCACTATGCCGCCCCTCATCGTGGGAAGCAGGGGGCAGAATGCCGGACGGATCACTCCCTTCAGACGTCCGATGCGCACAAGGGCGCCCGTAACGAGGGCTCCCGTGCTGCCTGTCGATACCATTCCGCCGATGTCGTCTCTGTCGCGCAGCATCATTATGGCCTTCATCATGGATGAATCCCTTTTCTGGCGTATTACGTCCGTCGGACGCTCGTCGCAGCCGATAACCTGGGGCGCATCCACTATTTCCAGCCTGTCGGCAGGGTAGCTGCGGCTGCTGAGGACTTCGCTTATTACAGCCTCGCTGCCGGTGAGGATCACGTACAGGTCGTCAAGGGCGGAGAGCGCTGCAATCGCGCCGTCTATCTGCGCTTCGGGGGAGTGGTCGCCTCCGAAGCAGTCCACTATTATCTTTACCATTGCCTCTTCTATATTTTCCTTCCCTTGGAGTGGAAGGCTACGCCTACGCCGTTGGGGCCGCAGTGGGCTCCTGCAGTGGGATTGGTGACCACCACTTCTATCTGCAAGTCGTTGCCGAACCTTTCGCGGAGCATTCCGCACAGCTGCTCGGCAAGGGCCGGGGCATCCGTGTGGCCCACTATGAAGCGGTGCCCTTTTATGTCGTCGCCTTTTTCTTCCACGTACTGCACCAGCTTTTCCATTACCTGGATGCGGCCTTTGACGGTGCCTATGCTTTCCATCTTGCCCTCTTCGCTCATATGGATTACGGGGCGAAGGCCAATCAGGCCTCCCATAGTGGCGGCAAGGCCACCCACGCGTCCGCTGCGGCGGAAGAATTTAAGGTCATCCGCGAAGAAGTACTGTGAGTAGTTGTCCACTTCGCTCTTTGCCCATTCCACGGCCTCGGGCCCTGTCATTCCTTTCAGGAGACGGTCGCCAAGCTCTCGCACGATAAGGTAACTGACTATTGTAATACCTTTTGTGTCAATGGAATAGAATTTTCTTCCAGGATACTTTGCAAGAAGTGTTTCTACGGCCTTGTCCATTGCCTGGAAAGACATCGTCATCGCAGCGCTGAAGTGCACGTACAGGATGTCGTCTCCGGCTGCGAACACCGGCTCGAAATATTTCAGATAAACTTCCTGCGATAGGGCGCTGGTCGTAGGCAGGACTCCTTTTCGCAGCGAGTCATAGAAGGCGTGGGAGTCGAAGCTGTCGAAATCCACGTAGGGGAGTGTTTCGCGTCCGTCTACGGCGAAAGGCATACTGATGAGGTTGTAGCCGTACTGCGCGGCCACTTCGGGCGTTATGTCCGTATCTGTGTCGGTAAATAGTTTCAGCATAGTATAAGCATATAGTCAAATACCCTCTGCCCGCCGGCCATTATTGAAAATTCTGTTCTGGGGAACTTGGAGACCCACTGCGAGAGGGCAAGATTTTCGGCCTCTTCCCGGCTCTCCGGCGTAGAGGCGAACACCAGGCAAACGTCGGCCTCGCCCTTGGAAATCATCTTTTCAAGCAATGTCTCCAGGGCCTTCGGGGCGCTGTCCTCGCAGCACTGCACGGCATCGGCGTCTATTCCTATGTATTTTCCTTTCACGATGTCCATCGAGCATATGTCGCTGTCGCGGCTGGCGCGGGCCACCGTGGCGCAGCGTATCCCGGCCATATATTCCAGCGCGTTTTCCTCCACCGCCGCAATGTCCTTGCAACTGCGGTCCATCGAGGCCAGCACCGCAAGCCCCGCAACGGGGTTCTTGCTGGGAATCACCTTTACGCGCGCCTTGTCGTAAAGGGAGGCGGCCTGGCCGGCCGTCATTATTATGTTGGAGTTGTTGGGGAACACGAAAATCATCTCCGCACGCACGACTTCGAAAGCCCTTATGAAGGATTCCGCGCTGGGATTCATCGTCTGGCCGCCTTCTATCACGAAATCTGCCCCTGCCTCGCGCATAGCTCCCACAATTCCCTCTCCGCTGGCAACTTCCACCACTGCATAAGGCTTTTTGGCCTCCAGCAGGCCGGAGGAGCGGACATCGGTGGAGAAATTATCGCGAATCGTGACAGCGCTGTGCTGAAGGGTCATGTTTTCTATTTTCAGGGTCAGAAATTCGCCCCAGCGCTGGCAGTGGCTCAAAATCTCACCGGGAGTCTTTGTGTGCACGTGGACTTTCACTATGGAGCCGTCCCGGAAACAAACGACTGATTCTCCCGCATCTTCCAGATACGCCCTGATGTCGTTTTCCACCGGTGCTGAAAGGTCCGTCTTCGCGTTTTGCAGCCGCAGCAGGAATTCTGTGCAGTAACCGAACTGAAGGGGAGTGTCAGGACCGAATTTGTCGAAACGGGTCATATCCGCGGCGTCGGGGGTACCGCCGTGATTGAGCTTTTCTTCGGGGATGTCCGTGCTTATTCCGCGCAGGGCATCCAGCATTCCTTGTGTTATGCACAGGATGCCAGCTCCGCCGCTGTCCACGACGCCTGCCTCCTTCAGAACCGGCAGCAGGTCTGGGGTGCGCTCCAGCGACCGGAGCATCTGGCGTGTCATTTCCTCTATATAGGCTTCGATGCTTTCGCCGAGCGGAGTCTTTTCCACTGCTTCGCGGATGACGGTGAGGATGGTCCCCTCTACAGGCGTGCTGACGGCGTTGTATGCCTCCTTCACCCCGCACTGCATCGCGTATGCAAACTGTTGCAGGTCGGCTTCTTCCAGGCCTTCGAAACCCTTTGCGATGCCGGCGAATATCCTGGAGAGGATGACGCCTGAATTTCCGCGTGCACCCATCAGCATTCCGCTGGAAACGGCCGCGGCGGCTTCGCACAATTTTTCGCCACCGGGGTGGACAGGACTGTCGGCGCCGGAGCGTATCGTCATGAACATATTGTCTCCCGTGTCCCCGTCAGGGATGGGGAAGACGTTGAGGTCGTTGATTTTCTGCTTGTCTTCAAGCAGTCTTGCAGCCCCCTGCCTTACCATGGAACGGTACAAGGCGGAGCCCAGGTTCAGGTTTTCGGTCATACGGCTGCAAATATAATGTTTTTTTGCCAAACCGTTTCATATTCTATCTTAATTGTCCCACATGCTGGAGCTCTTGCGGAAGCGCAGCAGGTCGCTGAGGGCGGCGGCGTTGGCGGCAATAAGGAAATTCCACTGCTTCCATGTGCCTGTGGGTACCCAGTTGAAGGAAATCTTGAAGCAGTGCAGGTCGTACGTGGCCGACAACTGCGTCGTGGTGATCTTGAACGCCATTATGTCAAGACCGCTCGTCACCTGCACCGACAGGGCCGGCGTCAGTTTCACGTTGCCGTTTATGTTCATCGTCTGGGTGATGTTGTGCTTGGTGATGAGCTGCTCGTTGGTGTACTGGTACGACTTGCTGTAGCTGAGCGAATAGCTCAGGTTCACGCTCCAGGGCGAGTTGGGGTTCATATAGTACACCCATCCGCCCGGGATGTATTCGCCCGTGACGGGGTGGTAATAGATTCTCTGATATGAGGCTGCGGCGCTGTTGCCTCCCTTGCCGGAGCCTCCGCTGCCGCCCGATGCTCCGGAAGAACCGTCGTTGCCGTTTATCTTGCCTTCTCCGCTCAGCGAATAGGACAGCGACATGCTGGCGTTGGTGAGCCTGAGGGGCACGCCGGTCTCGGTGATGTTGAACTTGTTGATTTTCTGGCCCTTCTCGTTGATGGCGTAGGGGTCGAAGTTCAGGTTGCCGCTGATGCCCACCTTGCCGAAGATGTTGGTGGAAATGGTGAGTCCCACGTTGCTCATACGCAGCGAGTCAGCAAGGAAATTGTAGCCGGTGCTGAAGTTGAACTGGTCCAGCAGCTTCACCTTCTTCATTCCCGTGCCTGTGGTGTCGCGGTAGTCCCGCACCTTGGCCTCCAGGTTGTTGCCCAGGCGCAGCGAGGCGGTGGCGGAGCGGCCCTTGCCGGGAGGGGAGTACATCTGGCCGGAGTAGATGTTGTAGTCCAGTGTCTTGGCGTTGCCGCTCTTGTCGGTGTACTCCAGCGTGCGCCAGCCGTTGAAGTACTTGCCTTTCTCCGGGCTGAAGGACATGCTGATTGATGGCTTTATTATGTGCCTTATGGCCTGCACCTTGCAATGCGGGGCGAACTGGTACATTCCGTAAATCTGCGTGTCCATCGATATGCTGCCGGAGTAGGTGTGCGTGACGCCCAGGGTGCTGAACATTCCGCCTTTCTGGTCCTCCACCTGGTCGGTTTCCGGGTTGTACACCTTTTCCGTGGAATCGAAGAACCAGTTCATTCCGTACGACACGCTGGGGTTCACGTTTATGTATTTGAACAAGGTGAAATTGGGCAGTCCTATGCTGAAGGAGTGCTGCATTCCGCTCTGCAGCTTGTCGCGCATCGTGTCCCAGCTGAAGTTGCTGGTCTTGAAGTTCAGCCTGTTCTGCCAGGTGGTGTTGTAGGAAAGGGAGAATTTTTCGTAGAAGCGCTCCTTGCCCACGCGGACCTTTCTCTTGAAGGGGTAGAACTTGCTGACGCTGAAGGTGATGTTCGGAAGGGTGAGGGCGTATGAGGAGTCGCGGCTGTTCTGGCTGTGGGTGGCGTTCACGCTGAGGTTGAACTTGCCGTTCCAGTTGCGCGAGAAGGATATCGAGGATGATGTCTGGTTGTTGAGGGCCTCGGACACGCTGCGCGAGTTGTACTTGCTGTTGCTGGGGCTGGAGAAGTTCACCGACGCGCTGAAGCTCACTCCCGGATGCGCCTTGGAATCCTGCTGGTGGCTCCATTTCACGCCGAAGTTGCTGCTGGCGAAGAAGTCAGGCTCGCCCTTGTCGCCGGTCTGGTCGTAGGAGTAGTTCACGCTGAGGTTGCCGTTGCAGATGTAATTTACCTTGTATCTGGAGTTTACGTTCAGCGCCCAGGAGCCGCGGGTGAAGTAGTCGCCGGTGACGGAAAGGTCTATGTAGTCGCCGAATACGAAGTACATTCCCATATCGCGAAGGAAGAAGCCTCGGGCGTCCTCTTCGCCGAACGTGGGCATCAGAAGGCCGGTGGCCCTGTCCGGACGCTTGGGGATGAAGCCGAAGGGTAGCACTACCGGGAACATGGGCACGCCCTCCACAACGGGCCAGGCGGGACCGAAGACGGTGGTGCGCGTGGGCTTTGTCATCACCTTCGCTGCGGTGAGGTGCAGGTAGTAGTGCGGCTCCTCGCAGTCGCAGACTGTGTATTTGCCGTTCGTGAGGTTGATGCTGTTGTCCGGCATCATCTTGATGGTCTTGCCCCTGAGGATGCCCTCCGATTCGGTGGTGGTCATATTCTTGATGAAGGCCTTTTTCGTGCCGAAGTTGTACGTCAGTTCCTTCATTTCGTAAGACTGGCCGTTGTCGGTCATCACGGGGTTGCCCTTCACTTCGCCCGTGGCAGGGTCCACGGTGCCTCGGGCATAGACGCTCTGCGCCTGGACGTCGTATTCCATATAGTCCGCGGAGAGTGTCATCGTGCCGTATTCCACCTTCACGTCACCATAATAATACAGTATCTGGTGTCCGTCGCGGAAATCCTCCTTGAGGGAGTCCTTGCAGGCGGAGAATGCCGGCATCTGTATGGAACTCTGGGTCATAAGTTCCAGAGAGTCAATTCTTTTCAGGGAATCCACGACGCGCAGGGAGTCTCTTCTCGCAAGGGCCGCGCTGTCCACCCTGTTGGTGGTGTCCTTGTAAATGGGAACATACAGGGGGGTGGCGTTCCCCTTGCCCTGATTTCTGATCCGCCTGTTCTGCGCCTGAGAGAAGGGAAGCGCCAGGAGCAGAGCCAGAGCGGATATCAGTATGGTCCTCAAATACTGCATTAATATGGTTTTGTGCGAATTTTTTATTAAATTTGCAACCTGCAAAGTTAAGATTATTTTGGTAGAATAGCAAATAAGACACCACAGAGATGCATATCGGAACTTTATTGTTGTCAATTTTTGCAGCCACCCTCGGTCTTCACACGGTGGTCATAGATCCCGGCCACGGCGGAAAGGACACCGGAGCCGTCAGCAAGGACAAGAAAACCTACGAAAAAACTCTCGTTCTGGACATTTCCCGACGCCTCGGCCAGATGATAGACGAGGCATACCCGGACGTGACGGTGTATTACACCAGGACCACAGACAAGTTCATTCCCCTGCAGACAAGGGCGGACATAGCCAACGACCGCAAGGCGGACCTTTTCATTTCCGTCCACATAAACGCCAACAACAAGACCGCCCCTTCCGGCCATTCCGTCCACGTACTGGGCGAGTCCAGCATTCCGGGACGGGACCTCCAGAGCGGCAACCTGGACGTGTGCAAGAGGGAAAACTCCGTTATCACCCTGGAGGACGACTACAAGACCGCCTACCAGGATTTCGACCCCGACGACGATGCCTCGTATTTCTTCATGACACTCATCCAGAGCGCCTACTACGAGCAGAGCGTCTATTTCGCATCCCTTGTGGAGGACGAACTGGTCCGCGGCCCCATCAAGGTGAAGAGGGGAGTGGAGCAGAACCCCTTCTACGTGCTGTGGAAGACGGCGATGCCTTCCGTCCTTCTGGAGCTGGGCTTCATCACAAACGAGGCCGACCTTGCGCTGCTGCGCAGCGAAAATGGACGTCAGCAGATTGCCTCGCGCGTCTTCGACGCTTTCCGCAAGTACAAGAAGGCGTACGACGACAGTATGAAGATAGAGACCGCAAATTGAAGTTCAATACATATATAATATATTGTTATGGCACTGAAAAAAGAATTCAGGATCGGGATACTGGCAGTCTGTGTGCTGCTTGCGTCCATTTTTGTGATAAATTATCTTCGCGGCGCGGACATTCTCGGACGTGAAATCACGCTGAAGGCATATTTCGACGACGTCGAGACGCTGGTTGCCAGCGCACCCGTGCGCATCAGGGGATACAACGCCGGCCGCGTGAGCGAGGTGAGCTACGTTCCCGCCACTGACAATTTTCTGGTGGAGTGCGCCGTAAGCCGCGAATTCAGGATTCCCGCCGACAGCCGCATCGTCATTTATTCCACCAGCATAATGGGCGGCAAGGGCGTCCGCATAGAGATGGGCGAATCCTCTTCTTTGGTATCTGACGGAAGCGTTCTTCAAGGAGGCAGCGAGGAGGATCTGCTCTCCAGCCTTGGCGGCGGCATAGGTCCTCTAGTGGCCTCGCTCCAGAGTGTCATCGATTCCCTGAATGTCACCGTTGGCAGCGTCAACGCCGTTCTCGGAGACGAAAACCGCTCGCGCATCTCTTCTTCGCTGGAACATCTTCGTGCCACCCTCTCCAGTGCACGTAGCCTTGCTGCCGGTCTGGACGGCAAGAGCAGCGAGCTGGAGAGTCTGATAGACAACCTCCAGCAGCTTTCCGGAAGGCTTGCTCCCATAGCGGACCAGACCTCAGGCGTCATCGTGCGGCTTGACAGCGTCGCCGCGCAGCTTCAAGGCGCCGACCTCGGCCGCACTGTGGAGGAAATCGGCAGCGCCGTCCGCACTATAGATTCGACCGTTGAAAAAATCAGCGTTCCTCTGGACAGCGTTCTTCGCGACGCGGACGATTTTATAAAGAAGGTGAAAGACAACCCGAAGAAGTATATCAAAATCTCTGTTTTCTAGCCCCTGCACGCCGTCAGGCTGCGGATAATGTTGATAACTTTATTTTGAATGTTTCTAAATTGGTAAGTTGTTGAAAATCCGTAGTTTTTTTAGGGGTTATTGGGCTTAAGTTGTTAAAATGCAGTCTTTTATAAAGGGGGTTAAATAGAACCTCCCTTTTTTATTTTAAGCAAAAAAAAATAATATGTCAATACATATTTTTGTTTTTTTTCAACAATTATATCCTCACCTTTGCAGTCGATGAATTCAAGCAGACACATAGAGGTATGGAACGAGTGCCTGGGGATAATATCCAACATACTGGATCCCCAGCAGTTCTCCACGTGGTTCAAGCCCATAAGGCCTGTCAGCATACAGGACTCGGTGCTCACCGTGGAGATCCCCTCGCAGTTCTTCTGTGAATACATCGAAGAGAATTATCTGGACCTTCTTCGCAAGACCCTCCGCAGAGTGATCGGCGCCGACGCCCGCCTGTTCTACAACGTGGCCTCCGTCAAGGGAGGGGAGAGCGTGCACTTCCCTATAGCCGAGGGCAACGTCCCCACCAACAGCGCCGTCACCATCCCCCTCGTCTCCAAGGCCGACAACCCCAGCGCCTACTGGATTCCCGGCATCCGCCGGCAGAGTATAAACCCCCAGTTGAATCCGGTTTACTGCTTTGCGAACCTTGTGAAGGGAGAATGCAACAAGATGGGCATCACTGCCGGAGAGAACATTGCCGTTGCTCCCGGCCACACCACTTTCAATCCCCTGTTCATATTCGGCGGCCCGGGTCTGGGCAAGACCCATATCGCGCAGGCAATCGGAATAGCGATAAAGGAGAAATTCCCGGACAAGGTGGTCCTGTACGTTCCCGCCGCCCGTTTCAAGGCCCAGTTCGTGGACGCCGTGACGGTGAAGAACAAACTGTGCGACTTCCTTGCCTTCTACCAGAGAATAGACGTCCTCATCGTGGATGACATACAGGAGCTGTCCTCCCCCGGAGCCCAGAACGCCTTCTTCACGATATTCAACCATCTGCACCAGAACGACCGCCAGCTTATCTTCACTTCGGACCGTCCGCAGAGCGAGCTGCAGAATTTCGAGCAGAGGCTTCTGAGCCGCCTCAAATGGGGCTTGTCAGTGGAACTTACGACTCCCGACTACGAAACCCGTCTGGAGATGCTGCGCGCCCGCTGTCTTCGCGAAGGCGTGAACATATCGGACGATGTCCTGGTGTTCCTCGCGAATGGTATCAGGACCAATTTCCGCGAACTGGAGGGCGCCCTTATTTCCGTCATTGCCCACGCCACCCTCGCCCACAAGGAGGCTACGGTGGAACTTGCGGCCAGCCTTACTGAAAAGATAATCGGCGACACCCGCAAGGAAATCACGATTTCCCAGGTGCTGCAGGTGGTGTGCGAGTATTTCGACATCACCATCGACGAGATGATGTCCAAATCCCGCAAGAGGCAGATAGTGCAGGCCCGTCAGATAGCGATGTATATGGCCCGCAGCCTCACGGAATCCTCCTTGTCCACAATCGGCAGCGAGATAGGCGGCAAGGACCACGCAACGGTTTTGCACGCCTGCTCCACGGTGGCTGACCTCATCGGCACCGACAGGCTTTTCAAGCAGTATTGTCAGGACATAGAAAAAGCACTTGCTTCGGTATAACATAAAAACGCATAGCGACTTCTTATGGTAAAAATCGCCCCCTCACTCCTCTCCTGCGACTTCCTGTGCATAGGCGAGGCCATAAAATTCATCAATGAGAGCGCCGACATCATCCATATCGACGTGATGGACGGCTCATTCGTGCCCAACATCACAATCGGACTGCCCGTGGTGCAGGCAATCTCAACGGTTGCCGTGAAGACAATGGACACGCATCTTATGATAGTGAACCCCCAGAATTACGTGGAGCGTTTCGCGGCCGTAATGCCCAAGGGTTCAATGCTGTCCTTCCATCTGGAGGCCTGTCCGGACGCCTCTGCTGTGCTGGACAAGATCCGTTCCCTGGGGATGAAGGCCGGCCTGGTGATCAACCCCGACTGCCCGGTGGAAAAGCTCTTCCCTCACTTGGAGCACATGGATTATGCCTTGATAATGAGCGTGTTCGCCGGTTTCGGCGGCCAGAAGTTCAAGGAGGAGACTTTTGAAAGGGTGAAAACTCTCAAGGCCGAGATTCAGCGCCGCGGCCTGAGTGTGGAAATAGAAATCGACGGAGGTGTGGGCGAGAGCAACGCCTCACTGCTGGCCGGATGTGGAGCCGACATCCTTGTTGCCGGCACTTCCGTGTTCAAGGCCGCCGACCCCGCAGAGGCAGTGCGCAGACTGAAAAAGTAACTTTTCATCGTATTCCCTCCGCAGAGTCCGGGGAGAATCCCAGATCTGATTCAGCCTTTCGAAAAAATGCTTCAGGAAATCCCAGAGGCATTTTTTTATGTCGTACGGCCTTCCGCTTAGCCCCGCCATCGACACCGGGCAGGGAAGGTCTGCCGGAAAAAATGTCTCGTTGACGTTTATCCCCATTCCCACTATGCTGCTTTTCATCAGCGGGCCATGAAGGCTGTTCTCTATCAGCATTCCGCATATTTTTCCTCCACCGGCATAGATGTCGTTGGGCCTTTTTATGCGGCCGTCAATCCCTTCTCCTTCCAGAAAGTCGCACACTGCAAGGGAGGAGCTCATTGTCAGCAGCTGCTGCTCCCGCGCGGCAAAAGGGTGATTGTCGTCATAGCGAAGAAGAATGGAAAAGGTTAGATTCTGCCCCGGGGCGGAATGCCATAGGTGGTCGCCCTGTCCGCGTCCGTCAGTCTGCTCCAGGACTGCCACAATGACAGGTGAGGGGAGCCTTTCCTGCTCGCGTCGGAGCCACGCGGAGGTGGAATCCGTTTTTTCCAGCCAGATTACCCTGTCATCAGATGGTATTCGCATATTTTTTGTATATTTGTGCCGCAAATTTACTCAATTGATGATTAAAAAGGAAATTTCAGTCATTTCAAAGGCGATGCTGGAAAAGAAGGCCCGCGGCGTTCTGAGCCTGGACCTTCGCAAGGTAGGCACCGCCATATCCGATTATTTTGTAGTCTGCAACGCGGACAGCACCACCCAGGTGAGCGCCATAGCGGACAACGTGCAGGAGGCGATGCTTGAGGAGATGGGACAAAAGCCCCTTCGCGTGCAGGGCCTGGAGAACAGTCTGTGGGTGATTCTGGACTACGGAATCGCCGTGGTGCACATTTTCCAGACAGAGTATCGCGCGTTCTATCGTCTGGAAGACCTGTGGGCGGATGCGAAAAGGACTGAATTCAAGGAAGAAGACTAGAAGAAAGAATGGCACAACAACACAAAAAGAAGAATTCCCCCAAGGGGAAGAAGGGCAGAACTACTGTTATAGGAATCAATCTCTCGTGGATATACATTCTGCTTATCGGCTTGATAATCTGGATGTTCGTGGATAAGGGCGAAGGAGGCGGCTCTGTCCAGAAGGTGGAGTGGGACGAAGTGAAGACATTCATCGCCGCGGGCGACGTGCAGTCCATCACCTTCGTGCGCAACGACTACGAGGGCACCGTCACTATCAAAGGCGACCGTCTGGAGAAATACGCCTCCTATTTCGGCGGCAACCTGCCCCGCAAATCCCCTCATTTCACCTTTATGGTGTCCCAGGCCTTCAATCCGGAGGAGAGTTTCGGAGCCTTGAACGACTCTTTGGACCCTGATTCCCGCTTCAAGCTGGTGATGACGTCCAACAGCAGGGTGTGGAGCAATATCCTGGAATGGGTGCTTTTCCCCATAATTCTCATCGTGATGTGGATATTCATGTTCCGCTCCATGGGTAGGGGAGGCGCCGGCGGCGGCCCCGGCGGCGGAATTTTCTCCGTCGGCAAGACCACCGGCAAACTTGCGGACAAGAACCAGATGAAGGTCACCTTCAAGGACGTGGCAGGCCTTTACGGCGCCAAGGAGGAGGTGATGGAGGTCGTGGACTTCCTCAAGAATCCCAAGAAATATACGGCCCTGGGAGGCAAAATCCCCAAGGGAGTACTGCTGGTGGGCCCTCCCGGCACCGGCAAGACAATGCTCGCCAAGGCAGTAGCCGGCGAGGCCAACGTTCCCTTCTTCAGCATTTCCGGCTCGGATTTCGTGGAAATGTTCGTGGGCGTGGGTGCTTCCCGCGTGCGCGACCTTTTCCGCCAGGCAAAGGAGAAATCTCCCTGCATCGTCTTCATCGACGAAATCGACGCCGTCGGCAGGGCCCGTGGCAAGAATGCCGGCTTCTCTTCAAATGATGAACGTGAAAACACTCTGAACCAGCTCCTTACGGAAATGGACGGCTTTGCCTCCAACAGCGGCGTCATCGTCATCGCCGCCACCAACCGCGCCGACATCCTGGACAAGGCTCTGATGAGGGCAGGCCGTTTCGACCGCCAGATTCACGTGGATCTGCCGGATCTTAACGAGCGCAAGGAAATTTTCCAGGTGCACGTCAAGGGTCTCAAACTCTCCGAGGATTTCGACCTGGACTTCGTGTCAAAACATACTCCCGGCTTCAGTGGAGCGGACATAGCCAACGTCTGCAACGAGGCCGCCCTCATCGCGGCCCGCAACAACAAGCCCCTTATCGACCGTCAGGATTTCCTGGACGCCGTGGACAGGATAATCGGAGGTTTGGAGAAGAAGGGCAAGATAATAACCGAGCAGGAGAAGAAGAGCATCGCCCATCACGAAGCCGGCCACGCAACGGTCAGCTGGCTGCTGCCGGATGCCAATCCGCTGTTCAAAGTGACCATCGTTCCCCGCGGCTCGGCCCTTGGTGCCGCCTGGTATCTGCCCGAGGAGCATGTGCTTATGACACAGAACCAGATGCGGGACGAAATGTGCAGCCTCATCGGCGGCCGCGTTGCGGAGGAAATCGTGAACGGAACGGTGTCTTCCGGCGCCCTGAACGATCTGGAGCGCCTCACCAAGATGGCCTACAGCATGGTCACGTATTACGGTATGAGCGACAAGCTGGGAAACATCAGTTTCTACGATTCCACCGGTTCCCGGGGATACGAACTGACGAAGCCCTATTCGGAAAAGACGGCGGAGCTTATAGACAAGGAGGTGAAGGCCCTCGTGGACGAGATTCACGCCAAGACACTCAAGATTCTTCAGCAGAACAAGGAAGGCTTCCTGAAGGTAGCTGCTCTTCTGATAGAAAAAGAGGTTATCTTTGCTGAAGATATGGAACAAATTTTCGGACCGAAAGTAAAAAATGAATACGCTGCTTAAAAGGTCTCTTTCCGGCGCCGTGTACGCCGCTCTTCTCATTACGTCGATACTTTGCTGCAAGTATTCGTTCCTTGTGTTCATGCTTTTCGCCGTGGCCGTGATGATGCACGAATTCATGCGCATGACGATGCAGGACGAATACAAGATGTCGCAGATTCTTACGATAATCGCCGGTTGCATACTGTTCGCCCTGGTGTGGGCCGTGCGCGCCTTCACCGCCATAACGGCCAAGTTCTGTTTCCTGGCCCTCATCCCTGTGTTTGTCGTGATGGTCAACTCCTTGTATGTCAAGGAGAAAAAAGATTTCGGCAAATTCGCTAACGTTTACACTGCCCTCTTGTATATAGCGCTTCCCTTCACTATATACAATTTCCTGGTGATGTCTCCCTACGGAGACTACAACGGATGGCTGCTGCTGATTTTCTTCCTTCTTATATGGGCCTCTGACACAGGCGCCTATATGTTCGGAATGGCTCTTGGCCAGAAATTCGGCGGCAAGCTCTTCCCCAGCATTTCCCCCAAGAAATCCTTGATAGGCTTCTGGGGTGGTTTTGCAGTGTGTCTGCTTGCAAGTTTCGTGATTTATCTCACCGGATCTTATCAGTGGGCGGGGCTTGAGGATTTCAGCTGGTATCACGCCATTCTGATGGCAGCCGTGATGAACGTCACCGGCGTTTACGGAGACCTTTTTGAATCGCAGTGGAAACGCCACTACGAAGTGAAGGATTCCGGCACAATAATTCCCGGACACGGAGGCCTGCTGGACCGTTTCGACTCCGCGATTTTCGCCATTCCCGCAGGTATGTTGTACCTGGTGATATTCAATTTCATCTAGCCTTTTTATGAAAATTCAGAAAGACAGCAAGGGTACGGTGCTGCTGGTGAGCGCGATATGCGTTGCGCTCTCTGTGCTGTTCATCCGCCTTTTCTCTTCCCCCTGGGTATGGGGGCCGATAGTTGCCGTAATGGCCTTCTGCACCTGGTTCATAATATTCTTTTTCCGCGTCCCCGAAAGGGAAAGGACGCAGGAGGAAGGTGTCGTGACCAGCGTCGCGGACGGCAAGATTGCAATCATAGAAAAGGTGTATGAAAAAGAACACCTAAAACGCGAATGCATCCAGGTGTCCGTATATATGAATTTTTTTGACGTGCACACCAACTTCTGGCCTTTCGACGGCAAGACCGCCTATTACAAGTATCATCCGGGAAAGTACCTTCTGGCATTCCTGCCGAAGGCCTCGGAGCTCAACGAGCATGCCTCCGTGGGGGTTGTGTACGGCAGCGAAGATTATTCCGGCCCCGGAGCGGGAGCGGAAATCCTGTTCAAGCAGATAGCGGGGACTTTCGCGCGCAGAATCGTCAACTACGCCAACGTCGGCGCCTGGTTTGTGGGCGGCGACCAGTGCGGTGTGATAAAGTTCGGCTCCAGACTGGACATTTTCCTGCCGCTGGACGCACAAATCTGCGTTTCTGTGGGGCAGAAGGTGAAGGCCGTGGACACGGTCATCGCCCGTCTGAAGTAAGTCTGTCTTCTTCTATAAGCATCAGCAGTTTGTCTATTGCCTCGTTTTGAGGTACGTGGCGCCAGACTGCCTGCTTTTTTTTGTAAATCGACACAAGACCGCGTCCTTCGCCTATGTAGCCGTAGTCTGCGTCGGCCATTTCGCCAGGGCCGTTCACTATGCAGCCCATCACGGCTATGCAGATGCCGCTAAGGTGAGCGGTGCGCCGTTTCACCTCTTCGAAAGTTTCCTGCAGGTCGTACATCGTGCGTCCGCATCCGGGGCAGGCTATGTATTCCGGACGGTAGAAGCGGCGGCGGCACGCCTGCATCAGCTCGTCAGACAGGTATTCAGAGTCAGGGACGCCTTCTATGCGCACCAGGTCCACTTCGCCTTCCACAAGTGCGCGTCCCCAGTCGCAGCCTATGTCCACCAGCAGTTTGTCTCGAGGGACGTCAGGGCTGTAAACGGCGGAGGCAATCTTCCCTTCGATTTTATATGAAACCATGGATGAGGCCGCCGGGCAATCAGGGTCGAAACGGTCTGCAATCATCTGGGCCACAGGTATTTCCGCAGCCGGATCCTCTGTCAGAGACACCCTTATCGTGTCTCCCAGGCCTTCGTGCAGCAGCGTGGATATTCCGACGGCCGACTTGAGGCGGCCGCCGTCTCCGTTTCCGGCCTCCGTCACCCCAAGATGCAGGGGGAAGGAGAATCCGCGTTCGTCCATCATCCGCGCCAGGGCGCGATATGCCTCTATCATCACAATTGTGTTGGACGCTTTCAGCGACACTGTCACGTTGTAGAATTCCTTTTCGATGCACATTTCCAGCCATTCCATTGCCGCCATCGCCATGCCCTTGGGCGTGTTGCCGTACAGGGAGGTGATTCTTTCTCCCAGCGAGCCGTGGTTCACGCCAATCCTTATGGCTGTGCCCTTTTCCTTGCATATGTCCAGCAGCAGGGAGAACTGATTGCGCGCCGCATCGTGGTCGCGGGCAAAGTTGCCGGGATTTATGCGCACCTTTTCCACAATGCGTGCGCACTCCAGGGCCACGTCGCTGCGGAAATGGATGTCAGCTACCAGCGGAGTGTCGATTCCGTCAGCGCGCAGCATCTCCTTTATCGTGGCAAGGGCGGACGCTTCGGCCATTCCCTGCACCGTCAGCCTTATTATCTTCGCGCCGGCCTTGTACAGGGCCACGCATTGATTGTATGACGCCGCTATGTCAGATGTGTGCGTGTCGCACATCGTCTGCACCGCTATCTTCCTGGAGGGGCCTATAGTCAAGGTCCCGATGCTGCACTGATGTCGTGTCATTTTGTTCTTTTATTGAATCAGCCTCCTCCAATGCCTTTTTCGCCTCCTCGATGGCACGTTTGGCCTCTTCGTAGCCGGCAGCCTTAAGCTCCGCTGTGGTGCGCCCGTTGCGACGGCTCAGCTGCCAGTGTATGCCTACGGAGAAAATGAGGTTGGTGGGGTAGGCCCAGTAGTAGTAATATTTGCTGCGGTAGTCCGGGGCGTACAGGTTGCTCCAGGAGTATTTGTACCAGCACATAATGTGTATTTCCAGAGGATCCAGCATCAGGCCCAGTCCTCCGCCGGCCTTGATGCCGTAGTCCCAGCGGTACTCGTATTCGTTGAAATCGTTGCGGTATTCATCGCTCACCCCGTCACCTATGCGTTCTATGTTCAGCCTGTAGCCGCCGTAGATGCCGAGGTTCGCCATCAGTTTCATCTTCCAGAAATCAACGTGAAGATGAGCCATGAACGGGAATTCTATCGTGCGCATTCTGGCCTGCGTGGCTCCGAACAGGGTGGGGGTGTAGTGCGTTTCTTCGTTTTCCTTAAAACTGTAGCCTTCCTGCGTGTAGAAGATTCCCGCCTGGAAGCCGAAGTAGGGCATGTAGCCGAACAGCTTGCCGTAGCGGGTGTACATTATGCCGAAGTTGATGGGGCTGAGGAAAGACTCCTGGTTCATTGTGGGCTGGAAACTGGTCTGCGACAGGGCCACGCCCCCCTGAATGCCTATCATCGAATAGTCGTTCAGTTTCTTGAAACGCTCGATGTAGGTGCTGTCCACGCTCAGGCGCAGGCTGTCGAGGACAATCGAGCTCTGTGAGACGCCGAGGCTGTCTGCCGCGGGGCGTTCCTGCGGCGAGCCTGCCATCGCGGGAGCAGATGCCGCAAAGAGTACGGCCAATAAGCTTGTCAGGGGCTTCCTCATTTTGCAAACATCGATTTAAGATCCACGTCCTGAAGGAGTTCCGCTGACGGCGGAACCATTATGTTCACGTCGCCGTTCTCCAGCTTGAGGAATTTCACTTTCTCCGGCTGGATATGGCGCAGAAGGTCGCCTGTGTCCACCATGCCGTTCTCGTTGAGATCCTGCGTTATGCGTATGCAGTATTTTCCTTCCTTGAGGTAAGGGAAGTCCAGAGTGCTGTCCGTGCGTATCGTATAGCTGCGCAGCACCTTGTCCCTCTTTTCAGTCATTATGTCCACAATGTACATCCCCTCCACGCCGCACACGTTCAGCTGCAGGCGGCTCAGCTTGTCGTCGTCCGGCAGGGTGATCTTCGTCACGGTGCTGTCGTTCCAGTGGCCGTTTATGTCCTTGAAACGGCGGTGGGGAATGGTGAACTCGTACTCGTAGCCGCTCTGGATCTTGCCCTTGTGGCGGATGATGTAGCGGCGCAGGTTGGTGCTGTCCCGCTCCCATGTGTAAGAGCCCTGTTCCTTTTTCTGGCGGGGGTTTGTGACAATGTATTTTACGGAGTCGAATGCCTCTTGAACAAGCGGGAATTCGAACTCCAGCTGCACTCCGTACTGCTCGAAGTTCTCTCCCGAAGCCTCCACCTTGTACACGGCAATCGTATCTTCGTGCTTGATGTCCTTGCGGGAGCTTTTCATCGCCTTGTTGTTCTTCTTCTCCTTGGGCTTTGACATTTTTATGGTTTCCAGCGTTTTCACAAGAGTGTTCGTGGAGTCTGTCTTCATGTAGTCTATGTTCACGAAGAAGGTGTCCGGTTGTTCCTTGGGGTTGTTCACCCATATTTCCAGGGAGTCGCGGTTGCGGTCGAACTGGGTGATGAGCTGGCTGTGCGGCACACCCTTTATCCATATTGAATCGACTATTGCGAAAGGGGCCATGAAGGTGACGTACATCGCCCTTTCCGACGGACGCTCCTTGTTCACTATCATCTGTTTGGAAGGAATGCCGCGGAAGAGGTTCAGCTCGTGCTCGCTCTCCCTCTTGAGGCAGGAAAGAGTGTCCAGCATGTCGAACTTGTACAGCTCGTAGATGTCCGCTCCCACCTTGTGGACGGGGGTGATCACGCTGTCCGCGAAGGCCACCATCTCCGTTTCGGGGTCGTACATGTTGTTGCCGTTCTCGTCCTTGAGGGCGTACAGCCTGTAGCAGGTGTCCTGGATGTTGCGAAGGCAGAAGAAGCCCCAGTCGTCGGTCTTGACGGCGGCGTCCGGGCGGTGCAGGAATATGGCGGAGTCCGCCTGGTCCTTGTACAGCATCACGGTGGCGCCCTTGACATATTTCAGCGTGCTGCAGTCCTGCACGGTGCCGGTGACGTACATCGAATCTATGCGGTCGCCGGTGCTGAAGGTTAGCGAATAACCAGGGAACATGTTTCCTTCGTTGTTGTCGGCTATGGCTCCGGTGACGTCCAGAGTGTATGTGGTGGAGGGCTGCAGGTCCTCCTCGAAGCTCATCACGACGCTCTTGCCCTGGAGTTTGTATTTAACTCCCTTTTCCTGGGGCGGGGAGAGGAAGAGGCATTTCTGGTCCTTCACCACCACGTATTCATCGAATGTGAACACCACCTTGGTTTTGTGCGTGGGCACGTTCAGCTCGCCCGGCAGGGGGCTGACGGCAAGCAGTGTGGGGGGAATCGTGTCTTTCGGTCCTCCGGAAGGCGGGGTGGTGGTGTTGGCGCATCCCTGGTTGAAGAACAGGGGGCCAATCGTCAGGCAGGCCGCCGCAAGAGGTATGAGGTTGCTTTTTTTCATTTTTGTCTCGGATAGACCTTTCTGGTCGTTATTATTTCCACCCTGTCTCCGCTGGCAAGTCTTTGCTCCAGAGGGGAGAGGACGTAGTTTATCTTTGCCGCCACGGCATGCTCCTTTTCGTAGGGACCCGCAAGGGACGCGAAGTCGAGCGCCGTGGCCCCTCCGGGCATGTCGTGGGCTTTCCCGTCCTTGTCGAAGATCGTCATCGGGCCGTTCTGCAGGCCGTCGCTCATCGTGTCCAGAAGGCTCGCCAGGTCATCTCCTCCGTCTTCCAGTATGTCTTTGACGGATGTCAGAAAGTTTTCCATCTGGTTCTCGCGTGGAACGAAGTCCTTGAATTCCTTTTTGTATTTCCAGTGGGCTGCTATGCCCTTTTCCGCAGTCTCGTCCATTCGCTGCGAGCGGATCTGCACTTCCACGCTCGTGTTTTCGGGGCCTGTGACCGTGAGATGAAGAGCCTCGTAGCCGCTGCTTTTGGGGTGCGTGATCCAGTCCCTCACGCGCGAGGGGATATACTGATACACGCCCGTTATGATTCCGAAAATACGGAAACACTCATCCTTTTCGGCCTGCAGCGTGTTCTGTGACGGGGTGAACACCACCCTCACGGCCAGAAGGTCGCTGATCTGGTCGAAGCTGACGCCTTTGGCGGTGATTTTGTTCCATATGGAGTACGGACTCTTGACGCGTCTTTTTATCTTATATTTCACTCCGGCCTTGTCGAGGGCCTCGCAGAGCGGTGCCAGGAATTCGTCTATCACCTTTTCCTTGTCCTTCATTCCGCGGTTAATCAGGCGGGAGATTTCGCTGTATTCCTTCGGATGCCTGTACTGCAGCCAGATGTTCTCCATTTCGCTTTTTATGGAGCCCAGGCCCAGCCTGGAGGCGAGGGGAATGAACAGGAATTCGGATTCCGTGAGGATTTTCTCCCTCTTGTATGCGGGCAGGTATTCTATTGTGCGGCAGTTGTGCAGCCTGTCGGCAAGCTTTATGAGTATTGTTCTGGTGTCGCCGTTCATAGTCAGCAGCATCTTCTTGAGGTGCTGCACCTGCAGCGTTCGGCTCTCGTAGGAAATGTCCTCGTAGGTGAGGATTTCTCGCATCCTGTTCACTCCGTCCACAAGCGAGGCGATTTTCGGGGAAAATTCCCTTTCTATGTCCTCCCGGGTGTATTTGCCGGATTCGATGCTGTCGTGCAGCAGCGCGGCGCAGACGCTCTTGAGGCCCAGTCCAATCTGCTGGGACACGATTTTCGCCACTCCTATCGGGTGCAGCACTGCCGGATCGCCGCCTCGGCGTCTCTGCCCCTCGTGCACGGCGCAGGCCCATTCGAACGCCTTGTCCACGAGGGCGACCTCCTGCGGCCCGGTGAGCCTGGAAGAGATACTCTGCTTGAGGTCCGCATAACTGCGGCTTATCATCGAGTGGTCCGAATATGTGAAAGGGGAGTCCGGCTTCATTGCTGTTTCTGGCTTTGGAGGTACTCCTCCCTGTATTTGTGGACGTTCTGGAAAGAATATGAAAGCTCGGCACCCACCAGAATCACGTACCAGCTGAAATTCAGCCAGAACATGAAGAAGGGAATAGCGGCTATGGCGCCGTACACGCCGCTGAGCCTCGTGAGGAAAATCTGGCTGCCCACATACACTATCTGTATCACCGTGAAGGCGAAACCGCTGACAAGCGAAGCCTTGAAAGCGTTCTTGTATTTCACCGGGGCGTTGGGGATGAACTTGTACATAGCGGAGAACACCATCGTGGACGAGACCATCACCAGCAGCCATTTCAACCAGCTTATTTTGAGCGCTCCCGTAAGCATTATGGCGCCGCCGTACAGCACCACCATCAGCAGGGGGGATATGAAGACTATGGCGGTGTCGCGCCAGAACCTGGTGGCGAACGAGCGGCCCTTCTCCACCTTCCACACGTTGTTGAACACCCTCTCCACGCACAGCATCATCCATATCACCAGCCACACGAAGAAGGCGGCGCTGATAAGGCCCAGCACGCTGGACGATGCCCGCTGGATTATGTTGTCCGCGTATGTCATCACTTTTTCTATCACCTCCGGACTGTTGGGAAAATTCAGGTACAGAAGGCTTTCAATCTTGTCCGACAGTCCCAGACCTTTGGTGACTGCGAAGGCGACGGCGACGAACGGAACCACTGCCATCGTGCAGAAAAAGCTCAGGGCGACGCTCTGGAAGCCGATTTTCTGCGAGGAGAAGGTGCGTATCGTCAGCATCACTATGCGGATGCTGTGCACAAGTCGCCTGCGGTAGCTGCCCAACTTTTCCGTGTTCACCCTCCACAGGTCCTCGTTTATGAACCTGCGTGCTTCCCTGTATTTCTCTTTTATGCTGGTCATAGGGGTGGTCGGGATGTTAAAACAGCGTCAATTCTGTGCTTTGCGCCGTCGTGACTTCTCTGATGCCGCCGGTGAGGGCGTACAGCTCGGCTTCGCTGATTATCTTTATGCCCAGCTCGCCGGCCTTGCGTATCTTTTCCGCTCCCGGCTTGTCTCCGGCCAGGACGTACGTCGTCTTGCCGCTGACGCTGCCGGAGGCCTTTCCGCCGCATTTTTCGATGAAGGCTTTCATCTCGTCGCGGCTGATGCTGTAGTTGCCTGTTATCACGACGGTGCAGCCGTCCAGGGCATCCGATAGCTTTTCGTCCGATTCACTCTTTATCGAGAATTGCAAGCCGGCGTCTTTCAGGCGCTGCACCGTGCGCAGGTTGTCTTCGCTTGCGAACCAGTCCACGACGCTGCGTGCTATCACTTCTCCGATGTCGTCCACCTGCAGCAACTCCTCGAAGGAAGCCTCGCGCAGGGCGTCTATGCTGCCGAAATGCCGCGCCAGGGACTTTGCCGTGGTTTCGCCCACGTATCTTATGGCGAGGGCGAACAGCACGTGTTCGAACGGCACGCCGCGGCTCTTCTGCAGGCTCTGCAGCAGTCTTTCGCAGGACTTGTCCTTGAACCCCTGCAGGCGGTAAAGGTCCGTGAAAGTGAGGTCGTAGAAATCAGCCATTGTGCGCACCAGGCCAAGATCGTACAGCTGCGTCACCGTGGCCTCGCCGCACAGGAAATTCATCGCCTTGCGGCTGGCGAAGTGCACCAGCGAGTTCTTTATCTGTGTGGGGCAGGAATATATGTTGGGGCAGAACCACCTGGCTTCGCCTTCCGGACGCACGAGAGTCGTGCCGCAGTCCGGGCAGACTTTCGGAAATTCCGGAGCAGGAGCATCTGCGGGGCGCCTGGACAGTTCTACACCGGTGATTTTCGGGATTATTTCCCCGCCCTTTTCCACATACACCCAGTCGCCGATGCGGATGTCCAGCAGCCTCATCTGCTCTTCGTTGTGCAGGGTGGCGCGTTTCACGATTGTGCCGCTCAGGGGCACAGGTTCGAGGTTTGCCACCGGAGTGACGGCCCCGGTGCGGCCCACCTGATAGTCTATGCCCAGCACAGGGGTGAGGGCCTGCTCCGCCTTGAACTTGAACGCCACGGCCCAGCGCGGGAATTTGCTGGTGTATCCCAGCTCCCGCTGCAGGGGCAGCTCGTTTATCTTTATCACCACGCCGTCCGTGGCGAAGGGAAGCTTCTTGCGCTCCGTGTCCCAGTAATTTATATATTGTTCAATCTGCTCTATGCCTTGGCATATTTTTCTGTGCTCCGAGATCGGAAGGCCCCAGGAGGCGGCGGCCTTCAGGGCTTCGTCGTGAGTTGTGAACGGCAGATTCTCGCCCAGCATATGATATAACGTGCATTCCAGACCGCGGTGCTCCACCTCTTCACAATCCAGCAGCTTCAGCGACCCGGATGCGGCGTTCCTAGGGTTGGCGAAGGGGGCTTCGCCGGCAATTTCCTTTTCTTCGTTCAGGGCGTCGAAGGCCTTCCATGGCATATAAATCTCGCCCCTTATCTCGAATTCATCCGGATACCCGCTGCCCTTCAGGCGCTGCGGTATCGTGCTGATGCGCCTTACGTTTGCCGTGACGTCGTCCCCGACGGTGCCGTCGCCGCGCGTCAGCGCCCTTATCAGCACTCCGCCACGGTATGTGAGGCATATCGCCGTGCCGTCGAATTTCAATTCGCAGCAGTATGAATGGCCCGCGGCATCGGCTCGGACTGCGCCTTCCTCCGGGGCAATGTCCTCAAGAGCTTTCGAGACGCGGGCGGCGAAGTCTTCGATTTCGGATATGCTGTAGGTGTTTCCCAGGCTGAGCATAGGATAGCGGTGCTCCACGTGGGCGAACTCGCGAGATGAGCGCTGCGTCTGTGCCGGCGTTTCAAGGTCGGAGCCGACCTTCCGGGTGGGGGAATCGGGGTCGTACAGGTCCGGACGCGACGCCTCCAGCTCTGACAGCTCCCGCATCAGGGAGTCGAACTCGTAGTCGCTCACTGCCGGGGAGTTCTCCACATAGTACAGGCGGTTGTACTCTGAAAGCAGTGTCCGCAACTGGAAAATCCTGTCCTGAGTTGTCATTTCATTCATCTTCCTAAAATCTTTCAAAGTTACGAAAATATCCCCTTATCTGCAAATTCCGCACGCTGATTTGCATCTGTTCGGAAAACTTGCTATATTTGTATGATTTAAGCGTAAGCAAACGACGCAGTTGAAAGTAAAGAAATTTTATAACTCAACAAAACAAACTTTTCAAATTACACCACCAAAATGAAAGACGCAGTAATTATCCTTTGCGGCGGCGGTCCCGCCCCCGGAATGAACACAGTTGTATGCTCCGTGACCAAGACTTTCCTCGGCCGCGGCTATCGAGTGATAGGACTTCACGGAGGTTATTCCGGCCTGTTCAGCAAGACCCCCCGCACCGAAGAGATGGATTTCTTCAAGGCTGACTCATATTTCAACCGTGGCGGCAGCTATCTGCAGATGAGCCGCTTCAAACCCACCGACAAGGACTTCGAGGAGAACTTCAACCTTGCCCTGTTCAAGGACAACAACATCAAGCTGCTTGTGACCGTCGGCGGCGACGACACCGCCTCCACCGCCAACAGGATCGCCAAGTTCCTGCAGGCCAAGCAGTATCCCATCCAGAACATCCACGTTCCCAAGACCATCGACAACGATCTTCCTCTTCCCGGCAACGCCCCCACTTTCGGATTCAACTCCGCCAAGGACGAAGGCGCCCACCTTGCACGCACAGTGTATGAGGATGCCCGCACTTCCGGCAACTGGCTGATCATCGCCGCTATGGGTCGCAGCGCCGGCCACCTTGCCCTCGGCATCGGAGAGAGCACCCACTGCCCCATGACCATCATCCCCGAGATGTTCAACAACACCACCATCACCCTGGACAAGATTCTCAAGCTGTCCATCTCAGCCATCATCAAGCGCAAACTGATGGGCTTCCCTTATGGCACCATCGTGATTTCCGAGGGTGTGTTCCACGACATCGACGTAAAGGAACTGGAAGCCGCCGGCGTGCACTTCTCCTATGACGACCACGGCCACCCCGAGCTCGGCAAAATCTCCAAGGCGGTCCTTTTCAACGACCTGCTGGAGAAGGAGTTCAAGAAACTGGGCCTGAAGGTGAAGAGCCGTCCCGTGGAAATCGGCTACGACGTGCGTTGCCAGGATCCTATCGGATACGACCTTACGTACTGCACGGAGCTCGCGATGGGCGTATATCAGCTGTTCGCCGCCGGCGAGACAGGCTGCATGGTGTATGTGGACAGCTTCGGCAAGGTGTCCCCTCTGTACCTGAAGGACCTGCAGAACGCCGAAGGCAAGATTCCTCCCCGCAGGGTGGACATCAACGGAGGCACAGCCCAGAACTACTACAACTACATCTGCAGCTACGTCACTCCGGCCGATTATGAGGCCGCTGCCGCCATCGTCGCCAATCCCGACGACTTCGACTTCAAGAAAATCCTCTGCTGGTGAAGCCATTGATCTATCAGGTCTTCCCCAGATACTGGGGAGGACATTTCAATGATATGGATGATGCATCCCTGGACTATTTCAAGTCTTTGGGATGCACTCATCTGTGGTGTACCGGCGTAATCCGTCACGCCACCACCTGCCGAACGGGAGGATGCACTCCTTCCCATCCGCAGATAGTGAAAGGCGCTGCCGGATCGCCCTATGCCATCACGGATTATTACGACGTCAATCCCTATATGGCCGCCAATCCCGAGAAGAGGATGGACGAGTTCGCCGCTATGGCCGGGCGTATCCACGCCAAGGGAATGAAGCTGATAATAGACTATGTCCCGAACCACGTGTCCAGGGACTGCGTCAATTTCGGCGCCGACGACGACAAGACCGTACATTGGAGCCCCTCCAACGACTATTATTACTATCCGGGACAGACTCTGCATCTGCCCACAGCCTTCGCTCCCAACGAGGATTTCAAGGAGCCTTACCACGAGTGCCCCGCCAGGGCCACCGGAAACAACTGTTTCCACAACCACCCCGGCGTCAACGACTGGTACGAGACCGTGAAGTTGAATTATTGCGAGTACCGCACCCCCACCTGGGACAAGATGCTCGACATCTTGAAGTTCTGGTGCTCGAAGGGCGTGGACGGCTTCCGCTGCGACATGGTGGAACTTGTGCCGGAACAGTTTTTCCTGTGGGTAATAGACGAAGTGAAGAAGGAGTATCCCGACACCGTCTTCATCGCCGAAGTGTACAGCAAGGAGTCTTACTACCATTACATCCGCGAAGCCCGCTTCGACTACCTCTACGACAAGTCCGGCCTTTACGAGTCCCTGCGTGCCATAGTTGACCGCAACATAGGCGGGGATAACACCCCTATGCAACTGTGGCAGAGCTGCAGCAGAATCACATCCAACTGGCAGTATCTTGGCGACCTTCAGCCTTATATGCTGAATTTTCTGGAAAATCACGACGAGCAGAGGATAGCTTCCGACTTCTTTGCCGGCGACCCCCGCAAGGCTTTTGCCGCGATGGCCGTATCGCTGCTTCTGAACAAGGCTCCTTTCATGCTTTACTACGGCCAGGAAGTGGGCGAGAGGGGTATGGAGCAGGAGGGCTTTTCCGGATTGGACGGCCGCACCACAATTTTCGACTGGTGGGAGGTGAAGTCCATAAGCAGACTCCGCGAATATGTCCACAGCGGCAAGGGACTTTCCGAAGAGGAGCTGCAGCTGCTGGAAAAATACCGCAGTCTGCTGCATTTCGCCGCCTCCACGCACGCCATTACTGAAGGCAGCACATACGATCTGTGCTACTGCAACGTGTATTCCAGGGGCTTCGATACGGACAGGCATTTCGCCTTTCTGCGCTACGACGACAGCGAATGCTATCTTGTGGTCTGCAACTTCTCCTCCAAAGATGCCGACATGGACATCTGTATTCCGGCAGACACTCCCTTCGAGAGGACTGTCAGCGTGAATGTGCCTGCGTTCGATTACCTGATAATGAAAATTCAATAGCTTCCGGACCATGATGCTGTCCCAGGCCGAAATAAAGAAGCTGCGCTCGCTGCGGGAAAAGAAATTCCGCGACGAGTGCTCCCTCTTTGTAGTGGAAGGGGACAAACTGGTGCAGGAGGCTCTCCAAAGCGGTTGGGATGTGGAAAAGATTTACCGCACCGAGGAGATAGGCGCCGAAGCGATGAGCCGCATTTCAATGCTTTCGTCGCCTTCGCCTTCGCTGGCGGTGGTGCGTCAGAAAAAGGACGCTTTCATCCCCGGACAGGATCTTCCATCAGGCCTTTACCTTGCGCTCGACTGCATCCGTGACCCGGGAAATCTCGGCACGATTCTGCGAATTGCGGACTGGTTCGGCATCAGGGCCGTGTTCGCTTCGCCGGACAGTGTCGAACTTTACAACCCCAAGGTTGTTCAGAGCACAATGGGATCTGTCTTCCGCGTGGAATTCCACCGCTGCGACATCCCCGCCCTGTGCAGTGGCGTGATCTCTTCGGGGGGAAGCGTCCTGGGCACCTTCCTGGACGGAGAAGACATCTACAAGGCTGACATTGCGCCCGGGAACGTCAGTTTGATTGTAATAGGCAACGAGGCCAACGGTATCTCCGAGGCTGTGGAAAAGCTTGTTTCAAAGCGCCTTACAATTCCTTCTTACAGCCTCTCCTGCGGCCCCGAGAGCCTGAATGCAGCCGTTGCTACGGCCGTTGCCGTATCCGAACTCAAGCGTCGCGGCTTCTGATGTTAAAGCGCACGTCATACCTGCAGTCTTTTGTCGTCATTCTGCTGCTTTTCTCATCCTGCAGCACGGTCCGGGTGCTGAAAGACGACGAGGTCAGGCTTACCGGCAGCAGCGTAACAGTGCCGCAAGACAGGCGTTTCGACACGGCAGAGCTTGCGGACTATATCAAGCAGAAGGGGCAGGGATGGTCACCCGCAATGTGCATATACAACTGGCAGAATGGCAAGGGCGGCGGCTGGGACCGCTTCGTTACCAAAATCGGAACAGCTCCCGAAGTGTTTGACAGCACTCTCGTACAAAGCACAATCGACAACCTTTCTCTCCACCTCGACTATCTGGGCTACTACAATTCCAGCATCACTTCCCAGATTCTGAGTCGCGGCCCCAAGAAGGTGAAAGTCAATTACGTGGTTCGTCTGGGAAAGCGTTATCCGATTCGCAGTATCAGCTATACGATTCCCACAGCCGGCACTTTTCCCAAGGACTTTTACGCCGACACGCTGCTGCGCTCGCTGAGGCCGGGCAGCAGTTATCTTTCGGAATCTTTGCTGGAGAGCGAGTCGGAGCGCTGCGCCGGGGCTATGAGAGACAAAGGCTACTACGGTTTTTCCAAGAACTACTTTTTTTTCGAGGCAGACACGCTGTCCGTGCCTGATTCGGCCTCGCTGCACATAATTCTAAAGAATCACACCCGAAACGAGAGCGACGACGTCCGCACTGAATTCAAGATACACACTCTGGGGCGCATAACAGTCAATTATCCTTCCGACATGAAGGTGCGTCCGGAGATCCTGCGCGACCTCAACAGGCTCCGCAGCGGCGACGTCTACAGCGAAAGCAGGGTAAGCAATACATATTCCCGTTTCAGCGGAATGCAGATGTTCAATTCCGTGTCCATGGAGATGACCCCGCGTGACAGCGCCGTCGTGGACTGTGCCATTGATTTGCAGAAAGGCAAGCAGAGAGGTTTTAAACTAGGCCTGGAGGCATCAGTAAATTCCAGCGGATTGCTGGGAATTGCGCCGGAGATCACATATTACAACAAGAATGTTTTCCACGGGGGCGAGTATTTCAGCGTCAGCGCCACCTTTAACCGTCAGTTCAACCTCAGCGGCAGCCAGACCGGTTCGCTGGAGGCTTCGGCTTCGGCATCGCTCATCTTCCCGCGCCTGTTTCCCCTGTCCAACCGCAACATACGCGGTCCGAACATCCCCAGAACTGAAATCAACGCTTCATACAACTACCAGAACCGTCCGGAGTACACAAGGCACATAATCCGTTTGACATACGGCTACAGGGGCACTCTCAGAAGGTGTTTTTACTACCAGCTGAACCCCATTTCATGGAATGTCGTGCGCATGAGCGACATGGATCCGGACTTTGAGAATTCATTGCTTGACAATCCCTTCCTTTGGAATGCTTTCGAGGACTATTTCGATCTTGGAGCCGGTGGCACGATCACATACGATTCCAGACGCAGTGCCGCTTCGCAGGCGTCATATTGGTATGCCCGTGCAGGAGTCGACCTTTCCGGCAATGTGCTGTCCTTGTTCAAGGGTGTAATGCGCAAGGATGGGGACGGCGCCGGACTTTTGATGGGAGTTCCTTTTTCGCAGTACGTGAGGGCCGACCTGACGCTTGGCCGCACAATATACTTCGGCAATGAAAACAAGAGCCAGCTCGCCTTCCGCCTGTACGGCGGCGCCGGTTTCGCGTACGGCAATTCTTCCGTGATACCTTTTGAAAAGCATTTCTATGGAGGCGGTTCCAACTCGTTGCGAGGCTGGGTGGCAAGAACCGTAGGTCCCGGCAGCCAGAGGCTGCAGGACGGCTGGGCCATTCCCAATCAGACCGGCAACTTCAAGCTGGAGGCAAATGCCGAATGGCGGTTCCCCATCGTGTGGAAGATTGCCGGCGCTCTTTTCTACGATGCCGGAAACATTTGGAACATAGGCCCTTCCGCCGACGAAGAGACTGCATTTTCCCTGAAAACCATAGCAATGGACTGGGGAGTCGGCCTGCGTGTTGACATCAATGTCCTGGTGCTGCGCCTCGACGCCGGCTTCCAGGTTTACGATCCCTCTCTTCTGTCCGAGCAAGGACGCAGCCCCTGGCTCGGCCCCAAGGACTGGTTTGGCAGCAGCTACGCCATTCACTTCGGTGTCGGCTACCCGTTCTGATTATCCGCTGCAATTCCAGAAGGAGCCAGAGCTGAGGGGTTCGGTAACGATAGAGGTGAATTCGCCGCAGGCCTGCTAATAGTTATGCCGTTTCAGGAAATCCAGAAGGAGACGACCCATACGCGGGTTCCTCTTGATGAAGCTGCTGTGTGTGGCGCCCCGCACGATTGTAAGCTCGCTGTCGGGGATATTGTCGGCAATGAGACGGGTGTGTTCTTCGCTGATGAGGTCACGGCTGCCGGCAGTAACCTGGGCGGGACATTTGATTGCGTGCAGCTGTTCGGGCTTGATGTCTGGCTCGCGCAGCATCATCATCGCAAGAGGAGTACCCTCTTCCAGAATCCATTGCTTGAATCCTTCGAAGTCCTCGCCGCAGTCCGGACACAGGTTGGCGCCGCTGAGAGAAATAAGGCAGCAGGTACCCGGATGTTCGATTTCCAGCAGCAGGGCTATGATGCCGCCGTCGCTCCAGCCGTACAGGGCGGGGGACTGCAGGCCGAGTGCCTTTATGAACTGGAAAGTGTCTTCTGCCATGTCAGCGTAGTGGTATTCCTCCAACGGAGGATTTGCTCCCTGGCCACGGGAATCGGGGCTGTACACCCTGTAGCCTGCGCGCGCAAGCTGTTTTGCCTGCGTCAGCATGCTCTTGTGCGAGCCGCCGTTTCCGTGCACGAGCACCACCGGTTTTCCCCCTTCTGGGCCGCGAACAGCATACAGCAGCCTCTGGCCGTTCACTTCTATATATGAAGTGGTCTCGGGGTATTTCAGGCAGCCGAGGCTCAGACAGCCGAAGTACACTAATCCGCCTGTTTTTCTTAAGATGCCCATAAGAACTTATTTTTCAAGGAATTCGCCCGCCGCAATCTTCTTTTTGGTGAAGATGGGGTTGGCGTAGATGTGTAGGAAAATGTCTCTAAGTTCTTCCCTGTCCAGTTCGTTTTCCACGGAGTCCAGCTGCGTTTCCGTATATTCCTCGAACATTTCGCGGCGCTCGGGGGTGTACATGTGGGCGTAGTCCTTGCCGCCGCTGAGGATGTCGAAGGCGATATAGTTCGTGTCCCACAGGTGGAATCCGTCTATCACCCTCTTGTTCACGGCGTGGCGCAGCCACAGGTAGCGGTCGTTCTTGTCGCACAGCGAGGCCTCGTGCAGTTCGTCGCGGGTGAGGGGAGTGCCGATGTGCAGGTGGATGTCGCCCTTGGGCTGGGTGATGCCGGTAAGTATGCTCATCATGTCCTCATTCTCGCTCTTTACGTATTTCTGCCTGCGCGAAATGAAAATTTCACGAGCCTTCAGGATGTCGCAGGATTCGTATTGGTACGAAATGCTGAGAGGCAGGATGTTCAACTCTTCGAAATTCTCTTCGAAACTGCCCTGTCCGCTCATGTCCAGCATCTTCAGCAGGCCCTGCTCCGTGGCGTCCCAGCCGTCCTTCGTGCGGCCCTGGCGCTGCGCAAGCCATATGCTGTGTTCTCCGGCGGTGATTGTCTTGCGGATGTATTCGCTCAGAAGCTGGGAACTGAGGTACAGCTCGCGGGCTGATATGCCGCGGACCACCTTCACCATCCTGTTGGAGCGGATGAGATATTCGATGAATTTGTTGGTGATGAGGTTGCTTCCCACGCATATTTCCGTGGCGTCAAGGCCGCTTCGCTGCATCACCACCTGCGTCAAGGCTGGATCCAGTATAATGTCGCGGTGGTTGCTCATCGCAAGAAAACGCCTGTCCCGTGGCAGGTTTTCCACTCCGTCGTAGGAAAAAATCTTGGCGGTGAGTTCTATGTCCCTTTCCACCAGCTTGATCATTACCAGGTTCTGGAACTCCTCTATGCTGCGCACGGATTTGATTTTGTGCGCAAGGTATCCGGGTGCCCTGTCCGGATAGAAATACTGCGAAATTCTTGCAACCTGCGGCGACGCCGCCACTTTGGCAAGGGCCTGCACGGCTTCCTCGTCATTGTATGGACATATGTCCGAAAATTTGTCTTCTCCAACCATAATAGTGTTTATGCATTGAAAAGTTCATCTACTTGTCTTACTATGTCTTCCGCTCTCGCGTCCGCATCCAGAATGATGTCGGGACGTGCCTGGTACAGATTTGTGCCCAGAGCCTTTTTGGCGAGGGCCGTGCCGCCGCCGGTTATGTTCAGCATAATGCAGTCCGAAGGATGAACGTCGCCCTCCTGCACAGCCTGCGCAAGTGATGCCACTGCAACCGCGGCAGCGTTGTGTATATCGTAGCCTTCAGCCTTCTCGAAGCGCATCTGCCAATATTCCAGATGGGGGTTGTCCACCAGAAACATCTTGCCGCCGCTGTCCGTAAGGGCGTCGAAAGGTCCGCCTGCAAGAGAGTACGGGGGCTTGCGGTTGCCCAGCACCTTGGCCTTTATTTCGCTTGTGGCCTTGCGGGCCCGCTCTGCGCTGAAGTCCACAAGGCTTCTTTGTCCGAGGCGCCAGCTGTCGTACATTATCGTGAAGGGGGCGTTCTGGGAGCACATCAGGCGCATCTTGTTTGCGCCGAACCTGCCGTCGGAGATGAGGCGTAGGTTGTTCTCCCAGACTGCAATCGCGCCCGTGCCGCTGCCCACAGCCTGAAAATAGAAATCGGGAATGCGGCCGATTTTCTCCACGGCGCTCAGAAGTGTAGTGCCCATTCCGTCGCGGCGGGCGACGTTTTTGGCACCGCCCTCGGCAAGGTAGCGGGGACTGCTGCACAGTTTGTCGCCAAGGGTAATCGCGTCGAAATAATCGGAACCCGACGGGGCTGCCACTATTTTTACGCAGGGGTTCAACGGGGCTTCGAACCACATCGCGTCCATATTGTCTGCGGGAATAGTCACCACAAGAGGGATGCCGTTGCGGCTGCATACGTGCGCGAAGGCACGTGCGGTGTTGCCGGCAGACGCAACCACCAGGGTTCGGCTTTCTTCCGCGGACAGCCTTCCGCATACGCTGTAGGCCTCCGTCTCCTTGAAGGAGCAGGTGGCAAAGCGGGCGCCTATGGAGGGATTCCATCCGCTGAAGGTGATGTACAGGTTTTCCAGACCAAGGAGATTCGCAAGAGCCTCGGATTTGTATGTAACGGGGGCGCAACTTCCTTTAAGCGAGCGTTTTACAGGCATCCACTCGTGGTAGCGGTAAATGCCTTCTTCAGTTTCGTCGGGGCTGAACGAGGCGCATTCGTACTGTGCGCGCACCAGCGAGGTTGACGCACTGGCCGGGTCTGCCAGAGTCCATCCCTCGTCTTCGAAAAGGCGCGAGTCGGCGACGTTCAGGAGTTTGTAAGGTGTAGGTTTCATATCGCTTTCTTTACCAGTGCGACAACGTTCTCCACGTGATGGGTGTGCGGGAACATGTCCACCGGCTGTACTTTCGTGATTGTGTATGCGCTGCACAGAATCTGCAGGTCGCGGGCCTGGGATGCGGGATTGCAGCTGACGTAAACCATCCTGTCCGGCGCTGCGTTCAGGATAACCTGCGCGACGTCCGGATGTATGCCTGCTCTGGGAGGGTCCAGGATGACTACATCCGGCCTGCCGTGCCGGGCTATGAAGTCGTCCGTGAGGACGTCCTTCATGTCGCCGGCGAAGAACTCGCAGTTGGTGATGCCGTTGGCCTCCGCGTTGATGCGCGCGTCCTGAATCGCTTCGGGCACATATTCAATGCCTATCACCTTGGCGGCCTTTGCGCTGACGAACTGGGCGATCGTGCCTGTGCCGGTGTACAGGTCGTACACGGTTTCGTCGCCCCTGAGGTCCGCGAACGAGCGGGCCACCTCGTACAGGCGCTGAGCCTGCAGGCTGTTGGTCTGATAGAACGATTTGGGGCCTATCTTGAAGCGGAGGCCTTCCATGGTTTCGTATATCGCCTCTTCGCCCTTGTACAGGATGCAGTCCAGGTCGCCGATGCTGTCGTTGGCCTTGCCATTGATTACGTAGTACAGGCTCCTAATCTGAGGAAATGCCTCCAGGACGGCGTCCAGAAGGCCTTCGCGAAGCTCTTTGTCGTCATATGCGAATACGACTGTCAGCATCACGTCGCCGCAGGTGGCGGTGCGGATGACCATATTTCTCAGAAAACCGGTGTGTTCCCGCAGATTGAAGAAACTCAAGCCCCTCTGTATGGCATAACTGCGTATGAAATTGCGGATTTCGTTGGAAGGGGAGTCCTGCAGGAAGCATTCGCGTATGTCCAGCACCTTGTCGAAAAAGCGTCCCACGTGGAAGCCCAGACCCAGACGCTCCTGCGCGCTTATCTGCTCCGGGTCTTCTTCCGGGTACAGCCAGCGCCGCTCGCTGAAGGTGAATTCCAGCTTGTTGCGGTACAGGGTGGTCTTTTCCGAGGGCAGGGTGGGGCGTATTTCGGGTACTTCCAAGTGGCCTAACCTCACCAGCTGGTCCTGCACCTGCTGACGCTTTGCTTCCAGCTGCATGGAATATGGCAGGGGCTGCCATTTGCACCCTCCGCAGACGCCGAAATAGCGGCAGAAGGGCTCCAGACGGTGCTCCGAAGGCTTCTGAATTTGCGTGATGAAGCCTTCCATATAGGATTTTTTCTTCTTGCTTACCTGCACGCTCACTATGTCGCCGGGCACGGCGAAGGGGATGAACAGCGCACAGCCGTCCACGTGGGCTATCGCCTTGCCTTCGGCGGCAACGGCTTCCACGAGGATGTCCTGCAGCAGAATGTCGGCTTTCTTTCTCATTATTTCTGCGCCTGGCAGGCGGTGATGGCTATCATCTTGTAGATGTCATCCACGCTGCAGCCGCGGCTGAGGTCGTTCACGGGACGGGCGATACCCTGCAGTATGGGACCGATGGCGTCGGCGCCGCCGAGCCTCTGCACCAGCTTGTAGCCTATGTTGCCAACCTCCAGGTTGGGGAACACCAGCACATCGGCCTTTCCGGCGATTTCGCTGCCGGGAGCTTTCTTCGCGCCGACGGAGGGCACGAGAGCGGCGTCGGCCTGCAGCTCGCCGTCTATCTTCAGCATCGGGTCCAGTTCGCGGGCAAGCCTTGTGGCTTCCACTACCTTGTCCACCACTTCGTGTTTGGCGCTGCCCTTCGTGGAGAAGGAAAGCATTGCCACCTTCGGGTCCTCGAAACCGGCTACACTCTTTGCCGTCCTGGCGGTGCATACCGCAATCTGGGCAAGCTGGGAGGCGTCAGGCATGGGGGTGACGGCAACGTCGCCCACTACCAACACGCCTTCGCTACCGTACTGGGGCTGCTTTGTGATGAGCAGCATCGCGCCGCTGACGCAGCTGATGCCGGGTTCGCACTTGATTATCTGCAAGGCGGGACGAAGGGTGTCGCCCGTGGTGGAGAGGGCTCCGCTGATCTGACCGTCGGCGTCGCCGCTCTTGATGACCAGGCAGCCGAAGTACAGGGGATTCAGCACCGTCTGGCGGGCCACCTCTATTGTCATTCCCTTCTTCTGGCGCAGCTGGAACAGCAGCTGGGCGTACTCTTCGGTCTTTTCGCTGGTGGCGGGGTCGATTATCGTGGCCTTGGAGATGTTCCTGAGGCCAAGTTTGTCGGCAAGGGATAAAATCTCGTCGCGGTTGCCGATGAGGACTATGTCCGCGAGCTCGTCCGCGAGGGCTTTGTCGGCCGCTGTAATAGTCCTTTCTTCAAGAGATTCGGGGAGAACGATGCGCTGCTTGTTCTGCTTGGCGCGTTCGATGATTGATTCGATGAGTGTCATTTTATTTTATTATGTTTTTTTTTGTGTCAGTTATTATCGCCCGCACAGATAGTCTATGTTGCGCTCGATGGCTTTCGTGCACACGGGGCAGAAGGGGGCGTAGTCGCGCATCATGCAGTGGTCTGCCGGACGCCAGATGCCCTTGGGAAGGTATCCGCCGCCTTCGAAAACGCCGTCGTGCCAATTTTTCCATTTGCTGTCGAAATCCACCATTGTGGTGATGTTAGGCTCCCAAGGCTCGGCATCCAGGCAGTAGAACGCGTCTTCCTCGTATGCGGTCTCGCTGTCGAAATATTCGTCGGCCAGGGCTCCGAAACTGTGGCCGAACTCGTGTATGAACACGTCCAGGGTGCGATGGTTGTCGCTCGTGCCGATGGCGTAGAAATTATAGATTCCTCCGCCGCCGTACTTTTCTTCGTTCACCAGAATGAAGATGGCATCGGTGGGTGTTTCCCATATCGCGTCAGCGACTGGTTTCATGTCGGCGGTGGTAAGGTAGCGCTCCGTGCCGAAGGTGTAGAAATTGGAATTCAGCGCTGTATTTTTCCATATCCCCACCCCGGGCATATCCGTACCGGAATCTTCCGAGGGCACCATTACGGCGCGGACGTTGAAATCTTCGCGATGGCTGTCGAAGGGCGGGCAGGCAAACAGCGCGTCAGTGAACCTGCGGGCGTCCGAGAAGAATTTTTCCTTTTCGCACAAGCGGTATCCTTCGGCTATGAACGTGAGGTCTGCCTTCACGCTGAAGTCTCCGTTTATGCTGATTTCCTCCACCTCATTTGAGGGCAGACTGCAGGGTTTTACCCTGCTTGGGCACACTTCTGTCTCTCCTATCGGGAAGAATTTCATGCTGCGCCTGTCGCGGCATTCGAAACTCACCTTTGCCTTGCGCCTTGGCATAGGCAGTGTCTTGGAGGAATAGTAGCTCCTGCTGGTGTCCAGGGCCTCAGCTGTGGTGCGCCATTCACCGAAAAGGGTGGAGTAGCCGGATACGAAGAGGGTGTCGCCGCTGCGCGCGTCAGTCATTACCGTGCGGTAATCCCCGAGGTCCGGGCCGATGAGGCCTTTCTGCGGGCCGCTCCATACAGGCACACGGCAGAGGCTGATGACCTCGGCCTTCTCGCTTGTGCGGTTGCCTGTGGCGTAGTAATCGATTCTCAGGCCCTCTGCGGTGAAGCGGGACTCGTAAGAACTCTTGTTGCAGCTGCAGGATGCGGCAGTTGCGGCCGCGCACGCGGCAAGCAGTATCAGCAGATTGTGTTTCATAATCCATCGCGAAGTTACGGATTTTTAAGGACACCTGCAAATATGCGTTCCTGCCTAGCATTGGCGTAAAATCCGTGCCGTGTTTCAGAAGCTCAGACGACGAAGTCTTCGCCGACGTAGTTGTATATGCTGCGGCAGGCTTCGGCACTGAAGCGGGAGGCTGTGGATGCCATGCGGCTAAGCTCCTGCGCTCCCAGCGAGGCGCAACTGTGCTGCGTGATTCCGTATTTGATCATCGAGAATACGAATCCGGCGTTGAAATTGTCGCCGGCGCCGATTGTGGATACGGTATCGACCTTCTCCACCGGGATTTCGATGCGGCTGCCGCCGGTGTAGACAAGCGTAGAGTCCGCACCCCTTGTGAGAATGAAGTTGCGGCACAGGGGCCGTATGCTGGCGTCATATATCGCGTCGCCGTCATCCGATCCGAAAAGATAGCGCAGGTCGTCGGCGGAGCAGCGGACGAAGTCGGACAGCGAGATGTTTTCCAGGATGGAGGGCATTGTCTGCGGCAGGTCCTTTATGTGGCTCTTGCGGAAATTGATGTCGTAGTAGAGTATCGCACCCTCCTCCCGGGCCTTGCGCAGAAGTTTCAGCGTGCTGCTTCGAATAACCGGATTGATGGCGAAGAAGGAGCCGAACAGCACTATGTCGTCTTTCCCGAAGCAAATTTCGTCCACCTTCTGCGCCGAAATGCCGGCGTTCGCGTGGTCTTTGTAGAATTCGTAGCGGGCGTCGTTGTTGGAGTCCAGAAAGGCCATCGAGATGTGGCTCTGAGTGCCGGGGTTTCTGGTTACGGCGGAAGTGTCCACTCCGTTCGCTGACATGAAATCCACGATCATGTCGCCTATATGGTCGTCGCCGGTCTGCGTGACCATCAGGATGGGGACGGCGCACCGGGGCACGTTCCGCATCACCCTTCCAAGTGAAATCAACGCGTTGAAGGAGGAGCCTCCGGGAATCGCGTCCTGCGGCTTGTCATTTTTGAAAATGACGTCCAGCACCGTTTCGCCGATTCCTACTATCTTTCTCATTGTTTTCAATTTTTGTCCGATGGATGCAAATATACGAAAAATGCGTAAATTTGCGGCCGCAAATCCGATATTGATGATATGACAAGGAAGAGTCCGATAAAGGCTGTGCTCTTTGATTTCGACGGCACGCTTGCAGATACGGCGCCCGGAATCGTGCTGACGATGCAGGAGACGTTCCGGTGCATGGGGCTTCCCATTCCGCAGGAAGATACCATAAGGCAGACAATCGGGCTGCCTCTGGCAGACTGCATACGAATACTCGGCAAGCTGCCCGCTGAGGACGTCGAGAGGGGAACGGAAATTTACAGGGAGCTATTTCCTGCCTTCGAACTGACTCATATCACGATATTTCCCGCTGTGCCGGAAACTGTCAGGGAACTTCATTCCCGCGGCATAAGAATGGCAATCTGCACTTCGCGTGGACGCGGCTCGCTGGAGAGTATCCTGTCACGCAACGGCCTGTGGGAGTACTTCGAGGCAGTCGTGACGGCTTCGGACAACATAACGCCCAAACCTGCGCCGGATATGGTACTGACCCTTTTGGACAGGATGGGACTTGTGCCCGAGGACGCTCTTGTGGTGGGGGACACCACCTTCGACGTTCTGATGGGAAACCGGGCCGGCTGCCGCACCATCGCCGTCACCTATGGCAACCATACGCCGCAGCAGCTTCGCAGCGTCGGCCCCGGCCGCATAATCGACAGCTTTCCCGACCTGCTGGGCGAGTTTCGTCAATAGCGTTGATTCAGGTGCCAAACAAAAAAAACAGACAAGACTGCGGCGGAATCCGCCAAAATCTTGTCTGTTTTCTTGCTACTTTTGTTGCGAGGGGAGGACTCGAACCTCCGACCTCCGGGTTATGGGCCCGACGAGCTACCAACTGCTCTACCTCGCGATGTCGAGTGCAAAGGTACGACAAAAATTTCTAATGACCAAATTTTTTGTGTAACTTTGCCCTCCCTTGTCACCAGCGAGGCAGAAATGGCCGCCCGAAGCTGTGGAAATTCACCGCCAGGACAATCGAAACGGGGATGGACTGCCAATATGCAGCCAAGGTGACAGATAAGCGGGACAGCAAAAAATATTAGCGCGCATATAACAGCAATACTTCTATAATAATATGGGAAAGACTATACTTACAGGAGACAGGCCTACGGGCAGGCTTCATATCGGACATTATGTGGGATCGCTCCGCAGAAGGGTGGAGCTGCAGAACAGTGGAGAATACGATGAAATATACGTATTCATAGCTGATGCCCAGGCACTTACGGATAATATCGACAACCCTGAAAAGGTGCGCCAGAATGTAATAGAGGTGGCGCTGGATTACCTTGCCGCCGGTCTGGACCCGAAGAAGACCACCATATTCATCCAGAGCCAGATTCCCGAACTGTGCGAGCTAAGTTTCTACTATATGGACCTGGTGACGGTGGCGCGCTTGCAGCGAAACCCTACCGTGAAGGCCGAGATAAAGATGCGAGGGTTTGCTTCTGAGCCGGCAGCAGCGTTCGGCACCGATGCCGATTCGGCTTCTGCCGAGAGCAGCGACCGCGGGCCGGGCATACCGGTGGGATTCTTCACCTATCCCATCAGCCAGGCAGCGGACATCACTGCCTTCAAGGCCGACATAGTGCCCGTCGGCGAGGACCAGGAGCCGATGCTGGAGCAGGCACGCGAAATCGTGCGCAGGTTCAACAGCGTGTACGGCCCCGTGCTGGTGGAGCCGCAGATAATGCTGCCTGACAATGCCGCCTGCATGCGTCTGCCCGGCACCGACGGCAAGGCCAAGATGAGCAAGTCCCTTGGCAACTGCATATACCTCAGCGACCCTTCCGACGTCGTGTGGGAGAAAGTGCGCAGCATGTTCACCGACCCCGGCCACCTGCAGGTGACGGACCCCGGCAAGGTGGAGGGCAATACCGTCTTCACCTATCTGGATGCCTTTTGCCGTGACGAGCACTTCGAGAAGTTCGCCGACTGCTTCACAGGCAAGAAGCAGAGCTTCGTTTTCCATAATTTGGACGAGGTGAAGGCTCAGTACCGCGCCGGCGGCCTCGGCGACATGATGGTGAAGAAGTTCCTGTTCGCTGTGCTGGAGGACATCCTGCAGCCGATGCGAGAGCGCAGGGCCCGCTATGAGCAGGATATCCCCGCAGTGTACAAGATGCTGCAGGAAGGCTGCGCAAAGGCCCGCGAGAAGGCCTCACAGACTCTTGCCGAAGTGCGCAAGGCAATGAAAATCACCTATTTCGATGATGAGGAGCTGATCCGCACCCAGGCCAAAGCATTTGCCGAGAAGAACCGTTAACCCCATCGCCACCTGCCGACAGTCAACGGTCTTTTGAGTCAATCAGACGAGCCCAAATTCCCGATAATGCCATGTCTCACCCGGACGACAACAGTTTCGACCCTTCGGCCGTAATCGAGCAGGAGCTTTCACAAATGGCGCTGGAGGGGATTCACGCGGGGTTCCCGAGCCCGGCGCAGGACTATATGACCGGTTGCGTGGACCTGAACAAGGAACTGGTGCGGCATCCGGCTGCCACTTTTTACGGAAGGGTGGTGGGGGATTCCATGATTGAGGACGATGTTCACGAGGGCGACATTCTGGTGATAGACAAGTCCTTGGAGCCCCGCGACGGAGACATGGCCGTGTGTTTTGTGGACGGCGAATTCACCCTGAAACGCATTTTCAGGGCTCCGGACTGCCTGATTCTTCGTCCCGCCAATCCGCGCTATCCCGAAATCCGAGTCACCGACCTTACCGATTTCACCGTATGGGGCATCGTCACCTACGTGATAAAGAAGGTCCGCTGACCCGTCCTGAAACCAATGTACGCCCTGGTGGATTGCAATAATTTCTTCGTGTCCTGCGAGAGAGTCTTCCAGCCTGATCTGGAGGGCAAGGCCGTGGTGGTGCTCAGCAACAACGACGGCTGCGCTGTGGCCCGCTCCAACGAGGCGAAGGCGATGGGCATCAAGATGGGTACCCCCTTCTTCCAGCTGAAAAAATGGGTGCAGAGCGGCGTTCTGGAGGTGCGCAGCAGCAATTATGCCCTGTATGGCGACCTCTCCTCGCGCGTGATGTCCATTCTCTCCGACACCGTACCCGAAATCGAAATCTATTCCATAGATGAGGCTTTCCTGCATTTGGAGGGCATTCCGCAAGAGAAACATATGCAGATATGTCGCGACCTCAGGGCGAAGATCCGCAAATGGGTGGGCATCCCGGTGAGCATCGGCATAGCGCCCACGAAGACTCTGGCCAAAATGGCCTCCCATTTTGCCAAGACTTATCCCGGCTACAAGGGCGTGTGTGCCATACTCTCGGCGCAGCAGCGCGAAAAGGCGTTATGTCTCACACCGATAGGCGACGTTTGGGGCATAGGCAGGCGCCATCGTGCACGGCTGGAGAGCCAGGGAGTGAGGACGGCTCTGGACTTCGTGCAGCGGCCGCGGGAATGGGTGCTGCAGAACTACCATATTCCCGGTGTGCGCACCTATCTGGAACTTCAGGGCACGGAGGCGGTGGGCCGGGAAGATTCCGTGCGCAGGCAGAGCATCTGCACCTCGCGCAGTTTTGCCGACATGATAGAGGACTACCCCTCGCTGAGCCTTCGCATAGGCGATTTCGCTGCCGCGGATGCCCGCAAGCTGCGCTCCGAAGGCTCCGTCGCCGGCACGGTGGTCACATATCTGCGCACGAACCGCTTCCGCGAGGACCTGCCGCAGTATTGCCCCTCCAGAGCCATAACTCTGCAGCGTCCCTGCTGCGACACCCAGCAGATAGTCTCCGCCGCCCTCCGCGCCCTGGGGTCCATCTACAGACCGGGCTTCCAGTTCAAGAGCGCGGGTGTGGTGCTCACCGACATAGAGAGCGCTGAAACGCTTACGCAGTCTCTGTTCGACGAAGACGGCTCTGCCACCGTGCGCCGCAACGAGATAATCAGCGGCATAATGGACGAGGTGAACGCGCGCAGCGGCGACGGGGCCCTGCGCCTTGCCATCCAGAGGGAAGGTCATTACAGCGAAGGAATACGCCGCGAACATTGCTCTGCGTTGTATTCCACAAGCCTGAAGGACGCGATAATAGTCAAAATCTGATTCCGAGATTTGCGTAACGAAAATTTCTTCGTAAATTTGTAAGGATTACCACGAAGCAAATGGACAAGAAATTATATCCCCTAAAGTTCCTGCCTATCGCCTCCAGAAGACCCTGGGGCGGTAATTTCCTTGCCAAGCAGATGGGCAAGAAATTTTCCCAAACCACGCCCGAAGGAGAGGTCGTCCCCATCGCCCCCGACACGCTCGTCGGCGAAAGCTGGGAAATCGCCGACATGGGCCAGCAGGATTCCGTCATAGCCAACGGTTTCCTGGCCGGAAATACGATCGCCGAGCTGATGGAGACATATATGGAAAGGGTGGTGGGAGACGACGTGTTCGAGCAGTTCGGCACGCAGTTCCCCCTTCTTATAAAATATCTGGACATAACTGGCAAGCTGTCCGTGCAGGTTCACCCGGACGATGTCGTGGCGGCGGAGCGCTACGACCAGCTGGGCAAGACCGAAGTGTGGTACATAATGGACGCGCAGCCGGATGCAAAAATCTACATGGGCCTTTCCAGGGATGTTTCCGCGCAGGAATTCTACGATGCCTGCAAGAGCGCCACGGCGGACAGGATACTGAACGTGATTCGCCCCCGCAAGGGTGACGTGATATTGATCAATCCGGGCACCGTACATGCTGCCGAGGGCGGCATAGTGG
>R03__coassemble_155_pt1 | contig 44220 bp, 41 predicted proteins | sample R03__metabat2_high_PE_058 | metagenome-assembled genome bin R03 | reverse complement strand
AACCGGTGAGGCGGGCCGCTTCGCCCACCGACAGACCCATCACGGAACGCATTTCCCGGATACGGGCTGCGACCTCGGCGATCTGCACCTGAGAGGATGTTGTGGGGGTGATATCCATTTTGTTAAGTTTCAACCTGCAAATATACACAAAAGTTTCCTACTTTTGTACTTGTTAATCACAAGATTGGGCCATATGTTTTACAGCAGGTGCATTCCGGTGCCGGAAGTGTTGGCAAAAGAAGAGCTGGAGGCTGCTTTGGCGGCGTTGCCGCAGTGGCGGCGTCGCAAGGCTTTGTCGTACAGGTTCGACGCCGACAGGTACTGCTGCGCCAAGGCTTACCTGCTGCTGAGGGAAATGCTGGAGGAGCATTTCGGAATTGCCGAGGCTCCTGTTTTCGCCTTTGAGAGTGGGGGAAAGCCCCTCCTGGAGGGGCACCCGGAGATTCATTTCAACCTCAGCCATTGCCGCAAGGCGGTGCTGTGCGCCGTCGGAGACATCCCTCTGGGCGTGGACGTGGAGGTGATTCAATACGATGAAGACGTTGCCAGGAGCGCATTTTCGCCCGCTGAGCTGGACGAAATACGGCGCTCGGACAAGGCGGAACTTGCCTTCACGCAGCTGTGGACAAAAAAGGAAAGCCTCGCCAAACTCTGCGGCGAGGGAATCGGCGAGGGCCTCGAGACGCTGCTGGAGCGCCGCGGCGGAAATGTACGCTTCTGCACGGAGGTCGAGCCTGTGGCAGGGGTGGTGGCGACTGTGGCCTCAACGCTCTAGAAGGACGACGGCCCATACTGCGCAGCCTTCGCCACGGCCGGTGAAGCCCAATTTTTCCGTAGTGGTAGCCTTGACGCTCACGCGGGAGACTTCGCAGCCGAGAATGGGCGCAAGGGCCTGCCGCATCGCGTCTATGTACGGACGGAGCTTGGGAGATTGCAGGGCTATCGTGATGTCCGCGTTCACCACGCCGTAGCCTTCCTTGCGGACGAGTTCGCACACGCGCGAAAGCAGAATCTTGGAGTCTATCCCCTTGTACGCAGCGTCAGAGTCCGGAAAAAGTTTGCCTATATCCCCCAGGGCAAGAGCTCCCAGTAGGGCGTCGCACAGCGCGTGGATGGCCACGTCGCCGTCCGAATGTGCCACAAAACCCCGCGCGGAGTCGATTCTGACCCCGCAAAGATACATCGGCAGACCGTCCGCCAATGCGTGTACGTCAAATCCCTGACCTATGCGTAATCCTGTCATGCTGCAAATATACAGAAAAAAAGTTGCGCAAATTGCGAGTGACTCGCAGATTGCGCAACTTTTTTCGGTGCGGGGGAAAGCCTAGCGGGCTTCGCGGGGCTGACGGTCGCCACGGCCGCGGCGGTCTCCGCCACGTCCACGACGGCGGTCGCCGTCACGACGCTCGCCGCCACGTCCGCCTTCGGCTGCCTTCTGGGCAGAGATGCCGGCGTTGGGGCTGAGGTCTTTCTTTCCGTAAACCTCTCCGTTGCAGATCCATACCTTGATACCCAGAACGCCAACCTTGGTGTGAGCCTCGGCCAGGGCGTAGTCGATATCGGCACGGAAAGTGTGCAGAGGTGTACGGCCTTCCTTGATCATCTCGGTGCGGGCCATCTCGGCGCCGCCTACGCGGCCGCTGATCTGAACCTTGATACCCTCGGCACCAACGCGCATCGCGGTTGCGATGGCCATCTTGATGGCGCGGCGGTAAGACACGCGGCCTTCGATCTGGCGGGCGATGGAATCGGCAACAATGCGTGCGTCAACCTCGGGTTTCTTCACTTCGTAGATATTGATCTGGATGTCTTTCTTGGTTACCTTCTTCAGCTCGTTCTTCAGGTTCTCCACATCCTGACCGCCCTTGCCGATGATCATACCGGGACGGGAAGCGTGGATGGTGACTGTGATGAGCTTGAGGGTGCGCTCGATGACGATTTTGGAAACGCTTGCCTTGGCAAGACGGATGGTAAGATACTCGCGGATCTTGTAGTCCTCTGCGATTTTCTCGGCATAATTGCCACCTACCCAGTTAGAATCCCAACCACGGGTGATACCAATACGATTGGAAATAGGATTAGTTTTCTGTCCCATAATTATTCTTCTACTGCGGCTGCCTCAGCCTGTTTCTTTGTGTCGAGAACGATGGTAACGTGGTTGGAACGCTTGCGGATCCTTCCGGCGCGGCCCTGAGGGCAGGGACGGATTCTCTTCAGGGTGCGGCCTTCGCCCACCATGATGGATTTGATATAGACGTTACCGTTGTCCAGATCTTTGGAGTTGTCGGGGTTTTTGGCTTCCCAGTTCGCGATGGCGCTCTTGAGAAGTTTCTCCAGACGTATGGACGCCTCTTTCTTCGAGAAGTGAAGAAGATCGAGAGCGTGGTTTACTTCCTCGCCGCGGATGGTGTCCACCACCAGACGCATTTTGCGGGGAGATGTAGGTACATCGTTAAGTTTGGCAATGGCTGTCTGCCTCTTTGCCTCTTTCAACCTTTCGGCCATCAAATGTTTACGAGATCCCATAATGTTCTGTCTCTTTTAACTGTTAACGATTGCCCGAATGGCCTCTGAATGTACGGGTGGGTGCAAACTCACCAAGTTTGTGACCGACCATGTTCTCAGTAACATATACCGGAATAAATTTATTGCCGTTATGAACTGCGATCGTATGGCCTACAAAGTCAGGAGAGATCATGCTGGCGCGGGACCAGGTCTTGATGACCTCTTTCTTCATGCTACCTTCATTCATAGCAAGAACTCTTTTCTCCAGGGCTTCCTGGATATAAGGACCTTTTCTTAAAGAACGACTCATAGTCTAGCTGTTTATTCCGTTATTTTTTCCTTCTTTCAATTATGAACTTGTTGGAAGTGGCCTTCGGATTGCGGGTCTTGTAGCCCTTTGCAGGCAGACCCTTGCGGGAACGGGGATGTCCGCCGGAGGCACGTCCTTCGCCACCACCCATGGGGTGATCGACAGGGTTCATCACAACGCCACGGTTGCGGGGGCGACGTCCGAGATGACGTACGCGGCCGGCCTTTCCGTGGGATTCCAGGTTGTGGTCGGGGTTGGACACGATGCCCACGGTGGCGCGGCAGGTCACCAGCACCATACGGGTCTCGCCGGAAGGCAGACGCAGGATGGCCTGGTTGCCCTCGCGGGCCGCCAGCTGAGCGTATGTTCCGGCGCTGCGGGCCATTGCGGCACCCTGACCGGGACGGAGCTCGATGTTGTGAACAAGTGTTCCAAGGGGAATTTCAGCCAGAGGGAGAGTGTTGCCCACCTCGGGAGCCACGCCGGAACCGGAAAGGATTTTCTGGCCGACTTTCAGTCCGTTGGGAGCGATGATGTATTTCTTCTCGCCGTCCTCATACTGTACCAGCGCGATGCGTGCGCTGCGGTTGGGATCGTACTCGATTGTCTTGACCTCGGCAGCAACGTTGTCCTTGTTGCGCAGGAAGTCGATGACGCGGTACATTCTCTTGTGGCCACCGCCAAGATAGCGCATGGTCATCTTGCCCTGATTGTTGCGTCCGCCGCTCTTGCGCAGGGGCTCGAGCAGGGATTTCTCGGGGGTCTTGCAGGTAATTTCGTCAAAGGCGCTGATTACCTTGTTCCTCTGTCCAGGGGTTGTGGGTTTGAATTTTCTAACTGCCATTGTCGTTTACCTTTTAGATATTTGCATAGAAGTCTATCTTGTCTTCGCCTTCGAGGGTCACGTATGCCTTCTTGAAAGCGTTCGTGCGGCCTGTGAGCACACCAGCCTTTGTGAAGCGGGATTTGAACTTGCCGTTGTAGTTGACAGTGTTCACGCTGTCTACCGTAACGCCGTATTTCTGCTCGATTGCGGCCTTGATCTCGAGTTTGTTTGCCTCGCGATTCACGATGAAACCGTAGCGGTTCAGCTTTTCGCCCTGAGCCGTCATTTTCTCGGTTACTATTGGCTTAATCAAAATGTCCATTGTCTTGTCTCCTTATTTAAGTCTTGAAGCAAGGATTTCCTGTACACCGTCCGTAAGTACCAGGGAATTGGCGTTCACGATGGCGTATGTGTTGATCTCGTCGACGGAGATGACGTTCACATTGGGAAGGTTGCGTGATGAAAGGAAAATGTTGTCCGAGTTCTGCGGGAGAACGAAGAGGATCTTGCGGTCGCCGGCCTTGATGTTGGACAGGATGGAGATGAACTCCTTGGTCTTGGGAGCAGCCATCTCGAATGGCTCCACAACGACGATGGCGTTCTGGGAAGCCTTGTAGGAAAGGGCGCTGAGGCGGGCAAGCTGTTTGAGCTTCTTGTTCAGCTTGAAGGAATAGGAACGGGGCTGGGGGCCGAAGGTGCGTGCACCGCCTACCCAGATGTTGCTCTTGGTGGCGCCGTGACGGGCTCCTCCGCCGCCTTTCTGGCGACCTATCTTCTTTGTGCTGCGGTTGATTTCGCTGCGATCCTTGGTCTTGGCGGTACCCTGGCGCTGGTTGGCCAGATACTGCTTCACGTCAAGATAAATGGCGTGATCGTTGGGCTCGATGCCGAAAATTTCATCCACGAGGGTCACTTCCTTTCCGGAAGCGGTGCCGTCGATTTTAAGTACGGGAAGTTTCATAGCATTAGTCCTCCACAATTACATAAGAACCCTTGGCTCCGGGAACGGAACCCTTGACAACGAGAAGATTGTTCTCAGGAATGACCTTCAGGACCTGGAGGTTGAACACTTTCACCCTCTCGTTGCCCATGTGGCCGCCCATGCGGGTACCTTTGAATACCTCGCCGGGGAATGCGCAGGAACCGATGGAACCGGGGTGACGCAGACGGTTGTGCTGACCGTGGGTCACGCCGCCTACACCCTGGAATCCGTGGCGCTTCACTACGCCCTGAAAACCTTTACCTTTGGAAGTACCGACGACATCCACATATGCGACATCTGCAAAGATGTCGGCAACGCTGAGGGTGTCGCCCAATTTGAGATCCTGAGCAAAATCGGCCTCAAACTCGACCAATTTGTACTTAGGGGTGGTTCCTGCCTTTGCGAAGTGGCCTTTCTCGGCCTTGTTGGCACGTGCTTCTTTTTTCTCGTCATAGGCAAGCTGTACAGCGGCATAACCATCTTTTTCTACTGTACGGATCTGCGTAACAACACACGGACCAGCCTCAATCACAGTGCACGGAAGATTCTTTCCGTCGGCACTGAATACGGAAGTCATTCCGACTTTCTTTCCAATTAATCCAGGCATTGGTTTGTTAATTAATTGATAATAATAAAAACTTTACCCTTTTTTAAGGGGTTGCAAAGTTAAGACAATTTTTTTGAACGGCAAACTTTTTTGCAAAAAATTGATTTCCCGCGTATTGTGGGAGACCATTATCACCGTGGTCCCCTTTTCCGCCCACAGTGCGGCCAGGGACGACATAAGGGTGGTCTTAAGGGCTTCGTCCACCGCGCTGAATGGCTCGTCCAGCAGCAGGATATCCGCCTCGGGCGCCAGGGCGCGGGCAAGGGAGACCCTCTGCGCCATTCCGCCGCTCAGCTGTGCGGGCATAAGGGAGTCGCTCCCTGAAAGGCCTACAAAGTCCAGCCACCGCCCGGCCCTTGCCCTGCGCTGCTGCGCATCCAGGGCATCATCCAGGCCAAAGGCCACATTGTCCAGAACGCTCTTCCAGGGTAGAAGTCTGGGCTCCTGGAAGGATATGGCAAGGCTCCTTCCCCCCAGACCGCCAAGCGTGCCGCAGGAAGGCTTGGAAATGCCGGCAAGGATATCCAGAAGCGTGGATTTGCCGCAGCCGGAAGGGCCTGTGATGCAGTTGATTGCGCCACCCTCGAAGGAGACGCTCAGATTATCCAGCACCACTTTGTCGCCGTACGCGAAACTTATATTTTCCAGCCTTATTTCCATAGTCTTATCAAGGCGTCAAAGGCAAAACTTACAACTATCGCCACCACCGTCCAGGCGAGCAGAATGTCCACGCACAGGAAAATCTGAGAGCTGTGGATGGCGCTGCCTATACCCAGGCGGGGCTGGCTGAGGACTTCGCCCGCCACCACAGTCTTCCATCCCAGTCCGGCCGCCGTGCAGATGCCGCCGCGAAGGAAAGGCTTGATGGAAGGAATATAAATATCCCTCACCAGGGAGCGCGTACCTTTATTATAGAAGCGGGCCATCTGCACAAGCTTCGGGTCCACGGCACGCATCCCCTCCACTATATTCATATATATGACGGGAAACATCACCAGGAATCCTATGAACACGGGCACAATGTCCGTGCCCAGCCATATCAGCGCCACCACTATGAACACAACCGCCGGGGTGGAGCGGACCACGCTCACAACGGGGCGCAGGAAGGAGTCCAGACCGGGGTGCAGCCCTCCTGGAATGCCCAACGCCACGGCGCACGCGCAAGAGGCCGCAAAACCGCCTGCGGCACGAAGCAATGTAGTGCCGACATGACTGATGAAACTCAGGTCGGACAGAATCCCCCACACGGCCGCGGCCGTATCCTTCACTGAGGGAAGAATCCGGGGTGAGCCGGCCTTCAGGGCCGCCAGGTCCCACAGCAGCAGCATGCACAGAACTGACGCCGCTCCAAGCAGGGCATTTCTTTTCTTATTTGACAATCCAGTCTTCATCGGGAAGGGCGCCCCCTGTGGAAGAGGGCTCGCAAAGATAAAGCGTTTTCAGGTAATGTTCCAAATCCTGCACGGCCGCCTCGGCCGGAGTGAAGCGCATATTGGAGCGCGGGATGCAGTTTTCAACGGCAGTTTTGTCCGGATTTATCCCCATCTGCACAGCAAGGGCTGCGGCGCTGTCCGGGTGGGAGAGCACCCAGCGTTCGCTTTCGCGGCAGGCGGACATTATGGCGCTGAAGCGCTCCGGATTTTCCGCAGGCAGGCTTTTGCGGCACAGAAGGGCCGTCTCGGGCAAGGGACAGCCTTCCGTTTCGGCCCACAGGGCGCTTATGTCCAGCAGCGGATGCATTTCAGGGTCTGCACCCAGAACCTGCGAGGCAAAAGGCTCCGGCAGCAGAGCGAAATCCACCTTGGAGGCAATTGCCGCATTGGCAAGGGCTATATGGCCCGGGAACCTGTAATCCAGCTCCAGATCCTTGTCAGGGTCCATCCCGTTTGCAGTCAGAAGGTGTCTGAACAAGATTTCAGCTGTGAGGCCGCGGCCGGGCACGAACAGCCTGCCCCCGCGAAGGTCCTGAAGACTGCGGACCGTGCTGTCCCTTCCGCAAAGATGCAGGCTGCCCCAAAGGGGAACGGCGCAGAGGGCGTACTGCGCACCTTTATTATACATAGTGGCGGCCATCGCTGTGGGCAGTACTGCAAAATCGACGTCACCCTCAAGCATCAGTTGCCGCATCCGGAGGGGCTCGTCAAGAATTATGAAGGACACTCCGGGGGCCCCGCCAAGTTTTTCCAGCGCCAGGGCCGACGGGCCCCTCAGAACGGCGAACACGATCTGGGCCCGGTCCGTTTTCGGACTGCGGCAGCCGCACAGCAGCAGGGCAAGGGCCCCGAGGAGGATCAATCCGGTTTTTCTCATCGTTTAAAAATTTATTACAATGCGTGCGAAAAGATTGCGGCCCGGCTCGTACTTGAGGCCCAGTCTGTTGGTGGACAAGAAGTTGGTGTAGGCGGCATCCAGCAAATTGTCTATGCCGCCGAAGGCCTGCAGCGAACATTTTCCGATACGAAAGAGGGGCGAGTGGACGGCAAGGTCCAGACGCCACCATCCGGCACTGCCGTCCTCCCCTTCTGCCAGCGAGCCCTCCTCCTTGGCTGCCGCCGCGGTGATGCCCAGGTCCGCGCCTATTATGCGGGTGTTCTCATAACGGATGCCAAGGCGACCGCTCAGCGGAGGTATCTGCGGGAGCGGCATTCCGCCGTCGGACACCTCCAGCCCCCTCGTCCAGCCGGCGCCGGCGTACAGTTCCACCCCTGAGTCCAGGCGCAGCGAGGCCTTCCTCTCCGCCCCGAGCAGCAGAGGCTTGCCGGCGGTCTGCAGCCCAAGGGTGTCGTTGACGCGGGGGGGGGCTGTGTTATGCAGGCGCTCCACTATCATATCGCGCACAAGACTGCCGTACAGGGATGCCTCCAGGGTCAGCGCATCCGTGTGAAGCCTCAGCCCCAGATCCGCAGAAAGGGCCTTCTCGGCATTCAGGGAGGGGTTCCCCAGACGGACCTTGTTGCCGGTAAGGTCTATGAACTTGAAGAGTTCCTCCAGCGAGGGGGCGCGGTAACTGCGCGAAAGCCTCAGCACCACGTCGGCCATGTCGGATGCCTTGAACACCGCTCCGGCATTGAGGCTCCAGGACAGAAAGCTGCGCTTCGCGGGGGCAAAAGTCACGTATTTGCCTGCCGGGTTTTCGTTGTGGGATCCGCTTGTGACATTGTCCACATACTCCACGTTGTGGCACTCGCCGCTGCGGACGAAATTGCCGTCCAGACGGCCGCCGATGTCCAGAATCAGCCTGCCGCCTGCAAGGCGCCACTCGTCCTGGGCGAAAAGGCCTGCGCTGGTGAAGGAGGCGTCCGGGAGAGGCATCTCGCCGCGTATCATCTGGGCCTTCAGAATGCCGTCCACATACTGGTTTATGTATTTTTTCCGTTCGGAGGAAATGTCGCGCCACCAGGCGTCGATGCCCGCCACAAGGGTGTTGCAGGTGGAAAATTTGAAAGTCGCCTGAGTCAGGGCGCCGAAGGTGTTGTGAGTTGCGAAGGGAGTTAGCTTTGTGGGCATCGCGCCGTTTTGGGGCTGCGAGGCATTGGGCAGCACTTCCACGTCCCGCAGGATGTACTGGTCGAAAAGGCTGAATCTGAGGCTGGTGAAGGTCTGTGACAGGTCGGCTATTTCGTAGCTCAAGGAGCAGAGGCTGCGGTTGATGTTTTTATAGGTGGCGGTGGCGGCCTTGGAGAATGACGCTCCGCCCGGGATGCCCACGTCCCAAGAGGCGTTGCGCTGGCACAGAAGGGTGATCGTGCGGCCGGGCAGGGGCCTCAGGCCGACGCCAAGCGAGACGTTGTACCTGTTGAAACCGCTGCCAGTCATCACCCCTCCGGGAATGCGTGCGTCCTGCGCCCGGGCGAAACTGCCCGAGAGGCTGGTCCACCATTTCTTCCCTCCGCCCTCCAGGAAGAGGTGCTCGCCGTGGCCGAGGTTCACGCCGTTGAAGACGGCACTTACGCTGCCGCCGAAATGGTTCTGCGCGGAAAAATGCCCCTTACGCGTGGTCACGTTCACGATTCCGCCCATTGCCCCGCTGCCGTACAGCGAAGATTGGGCGCCCTTTATCACCTCGATTCTTTCGATGTCGGAGGGGTCGATTGTGCTCAGCGATGCCGTCAGGTCCGTGGCAGTCTCCACGCGGCAGCCGTCCACAAGAGTCACCATCCGGTTTTCGCCGAAACCTCTGACACTCAAGGAGGTGGACCACACCCCATCGCCGGTTTTAAAGAGGCCGGGTTCGTTTTTCACCACGTCAGCCACTGTGATGGAAGACTGGCGGTTAACCTCGGCAGAGGTGGCGATGCTCATCTGGGACGAAATCTCGCCAAGCGGGCGGGGAAAGCGCAACGAGGTGATTTTGGACTCCTGCAGGGAGAGGGTGTCGGGCTGGGCTTTTATTTCTGTCGGAATCAGCAGAATCGCCGCCGCGAGGGTTGTCCTAAGGATTTGTTGTGTCATTTTCTCTGGATTTGAAAAGCGCCGACTTCACTTCCACTCCGCGCAGACGGCCAAGCTGCCCGGTGAGGGAGCCAATCTCGTCGGTGGAGCCTTCAATAATCAGAGAAATGATGTTGCCGCAGCCTGTCCCGGGCAGTCCGAGACGGCTGAGGATGATCCCGCTGTGACGCGACAGAACTGCGTTCACCTGCGGTGCCAAGTCTTTTGTTTCGAAACGGATAATAAGCGTACCTGTTCTCTTTTCCATCAGTTGTTCCTCCTCCGGATTGGATTAATAATACTTTTTATGTTGCCCTACCTCGAAAGACGCAATCCCTTTTTCGGGAAGCCTCTTCTCAGTAATACACTGACTGTCGTCAGCAGGCTGAATCTTTATGCAATCTCCCACTCCTCGAAAGTCCTGGTGGCGGTGGAGAAGCCGATGCCGATTTTGACCACCTTCTTACCTTGATTTTCGTACGGGAGGGCGTAATTCTTCTCTTCAATCTGCACCATAGCATCTTGCGCCGTGCCGTCCAGCTTGATTTCATAGACATAGACGGTGTCGCCAAGGAACATTACCACATCGGGACGGCCAACGGCCTGCGGGACTTCGGTGTACAGCTGCACGTTCATAAACGAGAAGGCCATGAAGAACAGACGCTTGTAGTAGAACTCCATCTGCTCTGCGGTCTTCAGGACCGTGTCTTTGTTCTCGGGGTAAGGGATGCTTGCGAAGAAGGACTTGAGAGCTAATAAGGCGCCCTCGATGTCGTCATCTATTATCGCCAACTTGAAGCGCATCGCCATATCGTGCATCTTGAGGCTGGTGGTGGCGAAGTTCATCGGCATCAAGTTCGTCATCAGACCCACGCGCACCTCCCCGTTGGGGATGCCGAGGGTGTAGCATCTGGACGCCTTGTCGAAATCCTTTATGGTGATATAACCGGCCTGGTACAACAGCGGGATGGCATTCTGCATCGCTTCCGTCGGAAGGTCAAACTCCGCAGCCGGGAGTTCCACTCCGTCCACGCTGCTCAAATCCGTGTCGTAGCTTGCAATGATGCGCGCAAGGCTCCCGGAGTTCCCCGTCGAGAACCAGTAGTCGCCCAAATCCCTGTCCGCCATCGCCGTGAGCACGCTGAACGGGTTGTAGATGTCAGGAGATTTCTCACTGAAGTGATACCCGTCATACTGCTCCTTCAATTTAAGCTTTGCCTCATCCACCGTCACCTCGTATTCCTCTGCAATTCCGGCAATCTCCTCCGGGAAGTTCTTGTACACCTCCTCCTCGGTCAGGCCGCAGATGGCTGCATATTCGGGCTTCAATGACACGTTCCTGAGGTTGTTGATCGTGCTGAAAATGCTCAGCTGGCTGAACTTCGTGATGCCGGTGATGAAGACGTAGTGCAGATACGCGTCGCTCTCCTTGAGGGGAGTGTAAAACTCCTTCAAGATGCGGCGGACCTCCTCCAGAGGCTCGGGCTTGTCGAGGTAGTTAAGAAGAGGGGCATCGTACTCGTCAAGGATTATGACTGACTTCTTGCCGGTGGCATCAAAAATCGCCTTGAAAAGCTTCTGCAGGGCAATTCCGGGCTCGACAGCCTCGGAAGGAAAGCCGAATTGTGTCTCATATTCCGCCACCTTCATACGAAGTGAAGACTGCATATTCTCTATCTTCAGCTCCTTGATGCCGCTAAGGTCGAACCTGAACGTCGGATATGCCTTCCACTCCGTCTCCAGCCCCATTATCTTCAGCCCCTCGAATAGGTCCTTGCGTCCCTCGAAGTAGCTCTTTAGAGTGGTGGTAAGAAGGGACTTTCCGAACCTGCGGGGGCGGCTGAGGAAGATGTAATTGGCTTCGTGAGCTATTTTCCACACGAGGTCGGTCTTGTCGATGTAAGAGTATCCTTCTTCGATGAACTTCTCGAAGGTATAGGTCCCGATGGGGTATTTGCGGCGCGTTGTTTCCATTGCGGGCAAAAGTATGAAAAATCCGATTCAATTGCAAATCTGACCCTCATTTGTATAAGGGATGGAGAATTGAGAAAGTGTTTGTATATTTGCGTCATATGAATTCCATGGATGTTCGGAATGTTGTATTAGACCTATTATGAAAAAAATTATTTTTGCGATTACTTTCCTGGTCTGCCATGCAGCTTTTACCGACGTATCTGCTCAGGAACTTCCGAAATGCCTGAACGTGGCTTACTCCGGTCAGGAGAAACTCGACGGGTGCCATATCAATACGCTGGAGCATTTCGAAGCTGCGGCAGATGCGGGGTACAATGCGCTGAAGGCGGATATGCAGATGACCAAGGACGGGGTTATAATCCTGTGCCACGACAATGGCTTCACTTTCGACGGGCAGGGCCGCATCTGCAAGTTCGACAAAAAGAACATGACCCCGATTTCAGGCCTCGAATGGAAAGAAATCAGGAAAATGGAATACTCCACAGGTCGTGCGCGCAGGGGCTCGTATCCCAAGGTGGCGACTCTGGAGGAATTTACGCGGCTGTGCCAGAAAAAAGGCGTGTACATGTACATCACCGTGCGGAATTTCAATCAGAAAGCCACGCTGAAGGAGGCCCTTCGCATCGTGGACAAATACGGAATGCGTTCGAGGTGCATCTTCAACAACTACAAGGCGGACGATGGCACCTGCTCGATGATACGCGAACTCTGCACGGACGTCCCCATATCCTACACCACGACCCCAAAGCAGGAAATCACGCCCCGGATGCTGGAAGGCATTGCGAAGTTCGCCCCGATAATGTTATGCGTGAACCGTGAACATATCGGTGACATCACCCCCGAAATGTTCGAATTCGCAGCCTCTGGCGGCATCCGCCTTCTTGGCTGGTACCCTTCAAGCGCCGAAGAATATGCCTGCTGGCTGTCCAAGGGCTTTAACGGCGCACAGATTATAAACGTCAAGCCGTTATGAAGAAGATAAAGATATCCCTTTTTTTGAAGGTGCTCATCGCCATTGCATGCGGCGCCGGTCTGGGACTCATCGCCCCTGAATTTCTCGTGAGGTTCCTGAAGACATTCAACGTGCTCTTCTCGCAGATCCTCAAGTTCATCGTGCCGCTGCTGGTGCTGGGTCTCGTGACTCCTGCAATCGCCAATCTTGGCAAGGGAGCGGGGAAGATGCTGCTCTTTGTGATGGTAGTGGCCTACGTGTCCACAATCTGCGCGGGGTTCTTCTCCCACGTATGCGCCACGCCTTTTTTCAAAGGGATACTGACGCCCGGTGAACTTTCCACAGATATGGTTTCGGCAATCGAGTTCAAGCCATACATCGAGCTCAAGATACCTCCGATCTGTGATATCCTTACAGCCCTCGTGCTTTCCTTTATGATAGGGGTCGGAATCATCGCCACGGGCGGCGGGGCGCTCAAGAAGGGGTTTGACGAATTCGGCGAGATAGTGAAACTGACAATCGAGAAGGTCATAATCCCCCTTCTTCCCTGGTACATCTTCTCGATGATATGCGAGATGAGCGCAAAAGGCGTCATCGGCGCCGTGCTCGGAACGGGCTTCAAGGTGATTCTGACCGGCATAGTGCTGTCGGTGCTGTATCTTGTAATCCAATACAGCGTCGCCTGCGCCATCGCCCGCAAGAATCCGTTCAAGTGTCTTTGGAACATGCTCCCGGCGTATCTTACGGCCTTCTCCATCTGCTCTTCCTCGGCTGTGATTCCCGTCACGACCGCCTGCACGAAGAAGAACGGCGTGAGTGACGACATCGCCGATTTCGCGATTCCGCTCTGCTCCACGGTCCATATGTGCGGCAGCACGATAAAGCTCGCCGTTTCCTCGATTGCCGTAGCCTACGTCACCGGTACGCCGATACCCCTCGCCATATACCTGAACTTCGTTCTCGTGCAGGGAATTGCCGCGGTCGCCGCTCCCGGCGTTATGGGTGGCGTGTTGATGGCCTCCATCGGCCTTCTCGAGACGATTATGGGCTTCACCTCCGAGCAGACGGCCCTCGTGATGACACTCTATCTGGCCCTCGATGGCTATGGTCCCGCCTGCAACGTCACCGGCGACGGCGCCATTGCGATAGTCGTGGAAAAGATTTTTGGAAATTCGGCTATTGCACAATCTCCCACTCCTCGAAAGTCCGGGTCGTAGTGGAGAAGCCTATGCCGATCTTCACCACCTTCTTGCCCTGGTTCTCGTAGGGGAGGGCGTAGTGCTTCTCTTCTATCTGCGCCATAGCCTCGGCGGCCGTGCCGTCCAGCTTGATTTCATAGACATACACTGTGTCACCAAGGAACATGATGACGTCCGGCCTTCCAACGGCCTGCGGCACCTCGGTGTACAGCTGCACGTTCATGAACGAGAAGGCCATGAAGAAGAGACGCTTGTAGTAGAACTCCATCTGCTCCGCAGTCTTAAGGACCGTGTCCTTGTTTTCGGGATACGGGATGCCGGCAAAGAAGGACTTGAGGGCAAGTAGGGCGCCCTCGATGTCGCCATCTATTATCGCCAGCTTGAAGCGCATTGCCATATCGTGCATCTTGAGGCTGGTGGTGGCGAAGTTCATCGGCATCAGATTGGTCATAAGCCCCACGCGCACCTCCCCGTTGGGGATGCCGAGGGTATAGCATCTGGATGCCTTGTTGAAATCCTTTATCGTGATATATCCGGCCTGATAAAGAAGCGGGATGGCATTCTGCATCGCCTCCGTCGGCAGGTCAAACTCCGCCGCGGGAAGCCTTACTCCGTCCACGCTGCTCAAATCCGTGTCGTAGCTTGCAATGATGCGCGCAAGGCTCCCGGAGTTCCCCGTCGAGAACCAGTAGTCGCCCAAATCCCTGTCCGCCATCGCCGTGAGCACGCTGAACGGGTTGTAGATGTCAGGAGATTTCTCACTGAAGTGATACCCGTCATACTGCTCCTTCAATTTAAGCTTTGCCTCATCCACCGTCACCTCGTATTCCTCTGCAATTCCGGCAATCTCCTCCGGGAAGTTCTTGTACACCTCCTCCTCGGTCAGGCCGCAGATGGCTGCATATTCGGGCTTCAATGACACGTTCCTGAGGTTGTTGATCGTGCTGAAAATGCTCAGCTGGCTGAACTTCGTGATGCCGGTGATGAAGACGTAGTGCAGATACGCGTCGCTCTCCTTGAGGGGAGTGTAAAACTCCTTCAAGATGCGGCGGACCTCCTCCAGAGGCTCGGGCTTGTCGAGGTAGTTAAGAAGAGGGGCATCGTACTCGTCAAGGATTATGACTGACTTCTTGCCGGTGGCATCAAAAATCGCCTTGAAAAGCTTCTGCAGGGCAATTCCGGGCTCGACAGCCTCGGAAGGAAAGCCGAATTGTGTCTCATATTCCGCCACCTTCATACGAAGTGAAGACTGCATGTTCTCTATCTTCAGCTCCTTGATGCAGCTAAGGTCAAACCGGAAGGTGGGATAGGCAATCCAGTCCTTCTCCAGCCCCATTATCTTCAGCCCCTCGAATAGGTCCTTGCGGCCCTCGAAGTAGCTCTTGAGAGTGGTGGTAAGAAGGGACTTTCCGAACCTGCGCGGGCGGCTGAGGAAAATATATTTCGCCTCGTGGGCTATCTTCCACACGAGGTCGGTCTTGTCGATATACAAGTAGCCATCTTCGATGAAACCCTCGAAGGTATAGGTCCCGATGGGGTATTTGCGGCGCGTTGTGGTCATACCCTGCAAAATTAAAGATTTTTTCTTTACAGTGTACATTTGCAACAAAAACCTTCCCGCAATTTGCTCTTAACGGCGGCCAATACCGCTAATAGAAAGTGACGATGGTGACGCCGCTGCCGCCGAACTGGATGTGTTCGTCGGCAACGCTCTGCACGCCGGGAACGGTGCGAAGGTATTTCTGGATTTCCTCGTGAAGGACACCGGTGCCCTTGCCGTGGACGATGCGCACCTGCGGCACGCCCAGCATAAGGGCATCGTCCACATAGTGCATCACGGTGTTGAGGGCTTCGGAAAGGCGCGCGCCACGAAGGTCCAGTTCCGGACGGAAGGAAAGCTTGCGCTCCTGCACGGCCGCATCCACTATTATCGTCGAACGTGAAGGGTGCTCTATCTCCCTTACGGCCGCCTTGAATTCGTTGGAGGTGATGCGTTCCACCTTTGAGGCGGGCACTTTGGTGGTGAGGTTGCCTACGGTGAGCAGGAGATTCTTGCCGCTCACCTTCACGACTTCGCCCACGATGCCGCCATCCTTGACGCGCACCTTTTCGCCCACCTGCACGGGGCCGTTGCGGAAGGCCTCCTGAAGCGCCTTCTGCTGCTCCTGCTCGCGCGCCTGGGCGGCATTGCGCTCTCCTCCTGCGCGACGATTCTTACGCTGCTCGTTGCGCTCCTTGCGGGCCTCCAGCTGGCGGAGCTTTCGCTCCACGTACTCGTCGCTCTGGCTCTTGGACGAAGCCAAAGCGCCAAGGAAATTCTGCAGGTCGGCACGGGCCTGAGTTGTGGGCTCCTTCTGCGCCTGGGATTCCTTGATTGTGCGGATTGTCTTTTCCACCTCGCGGTTCGCGCCCGCCACAATTTCGCGCGCCTGGGCTTGGGCCTCCTCTATAATCTTGCGCCGCAGCTCCTTTATGTCGGAAAGCTCCTTCTGGTACTTGTCCGTTATGTTTTCCAGGGTCCTATCCGCACGGGACACCCTCTCCAGTTTCTCGTCCAGAGCACGGCGGCTGCGCTCTATCTTGCGCAGCGAACGCTCCATATCCACAAGGTCGTCTCCGGCACGCGCCTCGGCGTCCTTGATTATCTCCTCCGGCAGGCCCATCTTGCGGGCCAGTGCGAAGGCGAAGGAGTTTCCGGGCAGGCCGGTCTCCAGTTTGAACAGCGGGGCTATCTTCTGCGAATCGAAGGCCATCGCGCCGTTTATCACCGCGCTGTCCGGGCGCGACGCGTACATCTTCAGGTTGGTGTAGTGGGTGGTGATGACACCGTACACACCGGCCTTTTCCAGGGCGCAGAGCAAAGCCTCGGCTATGGCGCCTCCCACGGCGGGTTCCGTGCCGGAGCCGAACTCGTCCGCCAGCACCAGCGAACGGCCGTCAGCCTTGGACAGCATCTCCTTCATGTTCACAAGGAAGGAACTGTAGGTGCTGAGGTCGCTCTCCAGATTCTGGTCGTCGCCTATGTCCACCATTATGCGGTCGAACACCACCATTTCGGAAGTCTCCGACGTGGGAATCAGCAGACCCCACTGGAACATATACTGCAACAGGCCCATCGTCTTCATGCACACGGACTTGCCTCCGGCATTGGGGCCGGACACCAGCAGGATTCTCTTCTGCGGGGTGAGGGTTATGTTGATGGGAACTATGCTGCGTCCCTCCGCCTTCAGGGCCTTTTCCAGCAGGGGATGACGCGCCTTGCGCAGGTTCACCGCCCCGTCCGTGGAGAATATGGGCATTCCTGCCACCATATCCAGGGCCACCTGGGCCTTTGCCATTATGAAGTCTATCGTGCCCAGATACCTGGAGGCGGACAGAAGGTCTTCCAGATAGGGACGCAGAAACTCGCAGAATTCGAACAGGATGCGCACTATCTCCCGCTGCTCGGCGAACTGCAGTTCCTTTATTTCATTGGTGAGTTCCACAATCTCCGCAGGCTCCACGAAGGCGGTCTTGCCGGACGAGGACTCGTCGTAAATGTAGCCGGCAATCCTGCGCTTGGAAGCGGCCGGAACGGGAATCAGAATACGCCCGTCGCGCATGCTGGGGGCAGTGTCTGAATCCACGATTCCCTCTTCCTGGGCCCGTCTGAGCACGGAGGCCACCCTTTTTGTGATGCAATCTTCCTTGGCAGCCGTCTCGCGACGGATACGCAGGAGCTCCTCCGAAGCGTTGTCGCGGATGTTGCCGTAACGGTCGATTATGCTGTCTATGCGGTGCACCACTATCGGGAACGAGGCAACCGGAGCGGTCATCTTCTTCAGGTTCGGATACACCCCGGAGGGCGAAGCCTCGAAGAAGGACACCACCTTGGACAGGGTGTCCAGCATTGTGCGCAGCTTGCGCAGCGACACCACGTCCATCGTGCTGGAAGGCTGGCGGAGCGGCAGTAGGAAATCCAGCGTGTCTATGAATCCGCCTGTGGGAAAAGCGTCCTCGAACATCAGCACGAGGCGCATTTCATCGGTCAGCTGCAGGCGGCGGCGTATCTCGTACTCGTCCGTGCTGAAGGTCTCGGCTCCGGCAAGTGCCAGGGCGAATTCACTCTGGCAGCGCGCGCACACCATAGAACGCACTTTGTCGAAACCCAGCTTCTGCTGCAATATGAGCGAGTCTTCCGCCATCAATTCATCAGTATCGTCTTCAATTCGTTGATATTGCCGACGCTCGTTATCTCGCCTTCGCGCATCACGGATATGTGGCCTGTCTCTTCGCTGACCACCACCACCAGGGCGTCGGACTCCTCAGATATGCCGACTGCGGCCTTGTGGCGCATTCCGTACGCGGCGGGCAGTTCCCGCTGGGACATCGGCAGGGTGCAACGCGCAGCCACCACACGGTCGCCCCGGATTATGACGGCCCCGTCGTGCAGGGGAGAGTTCTTGAAGAAAAGGTTCATCAGCAGACGCTTGCTGATGCGGGCGTCGATGACGTCGCCGGTATCCACTATGTACTGCAGCGGCATGTTGCGGCGTACAACGATGAGAGCGCCGCACTTGTCCTGAGACATCTCCTCGCAGGCCTTGCAGATTTCGTTTATTGACTCCGCGTTGGAGGCGGAGCCGCTGCGACGGGAAATTTTCTTCCAGAAAGCGTCCTCACCGCCGGCCTTGCGTCCCATATTGGAAAGGAAGCGGCGGATTTCCGGCTGGAAAATCACTATCAGCGCCACCATCCCGACGTCCAGCACCATATTCAGCAGCGAGCCCAACAGCTTCATGTTCAGGGCCTCCGCTACTATGCACACGACATACATCACCACGATGGCTACAAAGATGCTCATCGCCTGTGAGCCGCGGATCAGGCGGAACATGTAAAAGAATATGAGGGCCACCAGCAGGATATCCAGCAGGTCGACCAGGGTGAAATGCAAAAAACTGAACATGGCTGCAAAGATAACCATTATTATTTGGATTTGTCGCTCCAGGCGAAGTCGCAGGGAAGAACCCAAAGGTCGGACGAGCGTTCGACAAGACCGCGGTCTATGGAGATAAGCGGCATGTCCGCATACACGTTTTCCAGAAATGAGGGCTGCGAGGGAGTGTCCAGGGCACCCTGCCATCCGGCAAAAAGGGCCGTTATCGGCATCTGGTACCTCTCGAACGCCTGCCTTAGAGCGTCGGCGCGGCACACGTAGATGCCGCTGTTCCACAGGAACTCTCCGCTGTCCACGAAAATCCCGGCATAATGCAGGGAAGGTTTCTCCACGAAGGTCTTCACCTTTGCGGGCTCGTCCATCCGAGGAAAATCTTCTGTCTGAATGTAGCCGAGTTGCGTCCGTGGGCCTTTGGGAGGCACGCCGAGAGCTATTATGCCGTCGCGTCCAACGATGTCGGAAGACACCTTCTTCATCACCTGAGCGAACTTGTCCGGGTCGTCCGTCTGAATGTCCACGGGCGTGGCCACAAGGATGGCGTCGGGATCCCGCTTGAGCGCCACATACATTGCCAGGGCAAGGCAGGGAGCCGTACCCCTGTTGCGAGGCTCGGAAAGGATGTTCGCGGCAGGAAGGAGCGGAAAGTCATTCCCTATAAGAGAGGCATACTGCTCCGTGGTGACAACAAGGGTACGCTCCAAGGGCACCAGAGCGGAAAAGCGCTCCAGAGTGGACTGCAGGCCAGTGCGCAGCGTTCCGCTACCGCCTGCCATTATCACGCACCATACGTTGTTCGAGAGCATTTCTGTTGTCAGGTATATATCGGGATGAAGGCCTGCGGAATGTATTCCAGATTGCAGGAAGTGCCCTGGTGGTTCCACACTATGGTCACGACGTCGAAGAACATTTCGCCTCCGCGCGGAAAGTCCAGCGAGCGGAACTCTTCGGAAGAGAGGTATTTACCCGCCGCAGACACCAGATGCCTCTGCTTGCAGGCATCCACTGCACTGGCCGGGGCCGCCTCCACGGGCTCCCGGCGGGTCTTCACCTCCACGAAACGAAGGTCGGCCCCGTCGGCGCACACTATGTCCAGCTCGGCGTGGCCGCCGTGAAAATTACGCCCGAGTATCCGGAAACCTTTCTTCTGCAGAAAGGCGCACGCCATTTCCTCCCCTGCCTTGCCAAGATGTTTGCGGAGAGCGTCTTTCTGCGAACCATCCATGGCCCTTTATTCTGTTTTGGGGGCCGTGGAGCGCAGGAACAGCTCGTCCATCTGCTCGGAGTCGATATAGCTGGGGGAGTCTATCATCACGTCGCGTCCCTGGTTGTTCTTGGGGAAGGCGATGTAGTCGCGGATGGTGTCCTGACCGCCGAAAAGAGCGCACACACGGTCGAAACCGAAGGCAAGGCCTCCGTGAGGCGGTGCTCCGAACTTGAAGGCGTTGATTATGAAGCCGAACTTGTACTCTGCATCCTCCTTGCTGATGCCCAGCACCTCGAACATGCGGCTCTGCATATCGGCGTTGTGGATACGGATGCTGCCGCCGCCCAGTTCCGTGCCGTTCAGCACGAAGTCATACGCGTTGGCGCACACTCTCTCCAAATCTTCTTTCTTGTCCGAATAGAACCACTGCTCGTGCTCCGGCTTGGGAGCGGTGAAGGGATGATGCATTGCGTAGAAACGCTGCGTCTCGTCGTCCCACTCCAGCAGAGGAAAGTCCACCACCCACAGGGGGGCGAACACCTTGGGGTCGCGAAGACCGAGACGACCTCCCATCTCGATTCGCAGTACGCCGAGCTGGGTCTGGGTCTTGCGTTTGGGGCCGCACAGCACCAGCACGAGGTCTCCCGCAGCGGCGCCGCACTTATCGGCAACGGCCTTCAGCTGAGACGGAGTATAGAATTTGTCGACGGAAGACTTGATGCTGCCGTCCTCGTTCATCTTGATGTAAACCAGGCCCTTGGCGCCCACCTGAGGGCGTTTCACCCATTCGGTGAGTTCGTCGGTCTGTTTGCGGGTGTAAGCGGCGCAGCCGGGAACCGCGATGGCGCCTACGTAATCGCAGGAGTCGAACACGCTGAAGCCGCAGCCCTTCACGAGGGACGTGATTTCAGCTATCTTCATTCCGAAACGGACATCGGGCTTGTCGGAGCCATAACCATCCATTGCGTCATACCAGCTCATCCTGGGAAGGGGATCGGGAATGTCCACGCCCAGGGCGTTCTTGAACATCGCCCTCATCATTCCCTCGAAGGTGTTCAGCACGTCATCCTGCTCCACGAACGACATCTCGCAGTCGATCTGGGTGAATTCGGGCTGACGGTCCGCGCGCAGGTCTTCGTCGCGGAAGCAGCGCACAATCTGGAAATAGCGGTCGTAGCCGGCCACCATCAGCAGCTGCTTGAAGGTCTGGGGACTCTGCGGCAGGGCATAGAACTGGCCGGGGTTCATCCTGGAGGGCACCACGAAATCACGCGCACCTTCCGGAGTGGACTTTATCATATAGGGGGTCTCTATCTCCATGAAGCCCTGGCCGTCCAGATAGCTGCGCACCTCCTGCGCCAGACGGTGGCGCAGCGCGAGGGCCCTTTGCAGAGGAGGCCTGCGCAGGTCCAGATAGCGGTACTTGGCACGGATGTCCTCGCCGCCGTCGGAATTTTCCTCTATGGTGAAGGGGGGAGTCTGGGCCTTGTTCAGGACATTTATCTCCTGCACGTCAACCTCTATTTCGCCGGTGGGCATCTTGGGGTTCTTGCTCTGACGCTCCACCACCTTGCCGGTGACCTGGATGACGTATTCGCGGCCGAGCGAGGAGGCGCTCTCCACAAGGGCGGCCGGGGCGGAAGCGTCCACCACCAGCTGCGTGATGCCGTAACGGTCCCTGAGGTCGATAAAGGTCATTCCGCCAAGACGGCGGACTTTCTGGACCCATCCGGCGAGAGTCGTGCTCTCCCCTGCGTTGCTGATGCGGAGTTCTCCGCAAGTGTGTGTACGATACATATGTTCGTTAATCTTATTTGGGCACAAATATAGGCAATTAATCGCATTTCTTCATCCTGTCCGCGGCATATTTTCCGGTGACCGCTGCACATGGGGTGCCGCCGGGAGACATCAGCCATTCTCCGGCAAGCACGAGATTCTTCACACCCTTCACGCGTCCATTGTGGTATTTCAGGGGAACCCGGGCAGTGGGCACGAAGGCCATATAGGAACCTTTGTACGCTCCGCACCAGCGGTGCATGCTGTAGGGGGTGAGTATGTCCAGAACGTTGCAGTCCGTTATGCCAAGGCGCGGACACACGTCCTGCATCACGCGGGCGGCAATCTCGGCTTTCTCGGCCTTGTACTGCTCGCGGTCGTTAAGGTAAAGGCTCTCCCATCGGTCGTACTGCTGCGCGCTCTGGTCCATCAATATCTGCAGCACCGTGCGGCCCTGCGGGGCGAAGCCCTCTTCGGCGGCATAGTGCTTCACTATGTACGAAGGAGAGAACTGTCCGTCCATCGTGGTGACGTCGATATCCTTGTCAAGGACATCGGAAGGAATGTCCAGAAACACTATGAAATTGCTGTGTACAGGATACTTTGCGGGATTTGCGTAGCGCTTCTCGAAAAACTTGTCGCGCACCGTGGAGGGCAGCAGCAGATTGAAGGTGACGAAAGGGTCGCAGGCGGCGACGAACGCATCGGCCTTCATAAGGGAGCCGTCGGCGGTCTCGAGGGCGCTTATTCTCTTGCCATCCATCAAGAAGCGTTTTGCAGGCCTGCCTGTCAAGACCTTGCCGCCAAGGGACTCGTAACGCTCCCGCATCCTTTGAATCGTGGCCACAGAGCCTCCCATAGGGATATCTCCGTCGCCGGCACTGGTGATTCCGTACATATACAGCATCGACTCCGCGAAATGTTCGCCGGGAAGATAGGTCGTCATAAGATGGCGAAGCGCGGGCGAAGAGAAGCGCGATGCGTACTTCTGCAGCGACATCGTGCTGTAGCGGGGATGGTGACGCAGCAGGGGGAACATCCTGAAAAGAAGCTCCAGAAGATCCTTAAGGCTCATCATTTCCAGAGGCTTCATGGGCATCGATTCGCCTCTGGCATAATCCTTTACGGTGTTCACAAAGCCGTCTATGGCGTGCGCGTCCTGCGGGAAAAGCTCCTTAAGGTGGGCGCGAAGACGCTCCGTGTCATTGTACATCAATATCTCCTTGTCGCCGAAGAGGTGGCGGTGGAAAATCTTCCGGCGCAGCATCGGCACCTTGGCCTCGTCCTTGTCCAGCGCGCCGCTCTCGCACCATATGTCGTGCATCGGTTTGAGGGGGCTGCTGCCCGTCATCCAGTGCAGGCAGTTGTCCAGATGGAAGCCGCCCCGGTCCCATCCGGTGCACTCCCCGCCCAGACGCGGGTTCTTCTCCACTATGGTGGTGCTGTAGCCGTATTTCTGCAGATACACTCCTGCAGTGAGGCCGGAGATTCCGCCTCCGACTATTATTACAGATTTCATTTGCTAATCATATTTGTAAGGCGGACGAAGTCCTCCACGCCCAGACGCTCGGGACGAAGGTCGAAGACGGGGTCGGCGAAGATGTCCTTGTCCGGGGCAACGAGGCTGCGCAGGCTGTTGCGAAGAGTCTTGCGCCTCTGGCCGAAGGCCGTTTTCACTACGGTCTTGAACAGGGCTTCGTCGCAGCCGAGGCTGGTGCGCGAATTTCTCTTCAGGCGTATTACGGCGCTCTGCACCTTCGGCGGAGGAGCAAAGGCTCCGGGGCCCACCGTAAACAGATATTCTATGTCATACCAGGCCTGCAGCAACACGCTCAGGATGCCGTAGTCTTTCGTGCCGGGGGCCTGGGCTATCCTCTGGGCCACCTCCTTCTGTATCATGCACACCACCTGCGGCACGCTGTCGCGGCAATCCAGGATGCGGAAGAAAATCTGCGAGGATATGTTGTAGGGGAAATTGCCTATTATGCTGAAGGGCGCGTCCCTGTATATGGCGCGCAGGTCCAGTTTCAGGAAATCCCCCTCCAGCACCCTGCCGTAGGCCTTGGGAAAATGCGTCAGGAGATAGTTCACGGACTCCGTGTCTATTTCTATCATCTTGAAGTCGATGTCCCGGCGCTCCAGCAGGTACTGGCTCAGTACGCCCATTCCGGGGCCGATTTCCAGCACCTTTGCGGGGCTTTGCGAGGCATCGCACCCGGGAGCGATCCCGGATGCGATGCAATCTGTGCAAAGCGAATCCACTATCCGCTGCGCGATGGAAAGGTCGGTCAGGAAATGCTGGCCCAGAGCTTTCTTTGCCCTTACTTCCATCAACTACTCTTCCTCTTCGGACTCCATGTACGCCTTCAGCAGGTTTGCCTGCACGTCGGCGGGAACGGGCTGGTAGTCCGCGAACTGCATGGAGAACGTGGCGCTGCCGCTGGTCAGGGAGCTGAGGGTGGTGGAATAGCGGTACAGCTCTGCGAGGGGAACGCGGGCCTTGAGGATGGCGAAACCCTTGTCGGCGCCCATGTCACCCAGCATACCGCGGCGGTTCTGAAGGTCGCTCATCACGGCGCCCTGATACTCCGAAGGGGTCATCACCTCCACGTCGTAGATAGGCTCCAGAATCTTCGGACCGGCGTTGCGGAAGGCCTCCTTGAAGGCATTGCGGCCGGCGATGATGAAGGCGATTTCCTTGGAATCCACGGGGTGCATCTTGCCGTCATACACAAACACGCGGATGTCGCGGGCATAGGATCCTGTCAGAGGGCCTTCGGTCATCTTGTCCTTGATACCCTTCAGGATGGCGGGCATGAAGCTGAGGTCGATGGCACCGCCCACAACGCAGTTGTAGAATTCCAGCTTGCCGCCCCAGTCCAGCTCCGTGATGTCCTGTGTCTTGACATTCAGGACGGTGTCCTTGCCGTCGATCTTGAACTTGGTGTTCAGCTCGCCTTCGGCAGGGCATACGATGAGGTGAACCTCACCAAACTGGCCGGCGCCGCCGGACTGTTTCTTGTGGCGGTACTGCGCGGCGGCAACCTTGGTGATGGTCTCGCGGTAAGGAACCTTGGGGGCGAAAATATCCACGTCCAGCTTGTATTCATTGTTAAGCTGGTACTTCACGATGTTGAGCTGCTGCTCGCCGTTGCAGGAGATGATGGTCTGACGCAGCTCGCGGGAATATTCCACGCGCACCGTGGGGTCCACGGAGGAAATCTTCTTCAGGGCGTCGCCCAGCTTCTGGTCTTCCTGCTGCACCTTGGCCTTGATGGCACAGGTGTACTTGGGGGCGGGATAGGCGATCTTGTCGTATACGATGCCGCTGCCGCTCTGGGACAGGGTGATGCCGCTCTTGCCGTTCTTGAGCTTCACCACGCAGCCCAAGTCACCGGCACTGATGCTGGTGACGGCCTCTTTTTTCTGGCCTGCGGCGGCGTAGATTGCAGAAATCCTCTCCTTGTTGCCGGAGTCGGGATCCTCGAGTTCCATGCCGGTGGTCAGCGTGCCGCTCATCACCTTGAAGAAGGACACCTCGCCAAGGTTCTTCTCCACGTCGTTCTTGTAGATGAACAGGGAAACGGGATCTTCCGCCTTGCACTGCGGAGCGGGAGCCACCTTGCCGATGAACTCCAGAAGACGCTTCGTGCCGATGTTCTTCTTGGCGGAAGTGCAGAATACGGGGTAGGCCTCGCCGGAGAGGATACCCGCGTTCAGACCCTTGCGGATCTCGTCGTCGGTCAGTTCTCCGGTTTCGAAGAACTTCTCCATAAGGGCGTCGTCGAACTCGGCGGCCTTTTCCGTCAGGGCTGCGCGATACTCCTCGGCCTGGTCTGAATATTCAGCGGGGATTTCCAGATCCTCGCGGGTGCCGTTCTCGTCTGTGAAACGATAGTATTTCTGCATCAGCACGTCCACGAAGCCTGTGAAGGCGGCGCCGTTTCCGACGGGGAACTGCACGTTCACGATCTTGCCTTCCATAGACTCCTTGAGGGTGGCCTGCACCTTGTCCCAGTCTGCCTTTTCAGCATCCAGCTGGTTCACGGCTATGATGATGGGGAGGTTGTGCTCCGAGGCGTGGCGCATGATGATTTCCGTGCCTACCTCCACACCCTGCTGGGCGTTGATCACCAGGACACCGCTCTCGCACACCTTGAATCCCGCATAGGCACCGCCGATGAAGTCGTCTGCACCGGGGGCGTCGATGACGTTGATCTTCTTGTCCATGAACTCCGCGTACAGAGGGGTCGCATAGATGGACCTCTGGTTCACTTTTTCCAGTTCATTGAAGTCGGATACCGTATTCTTTTCCTCGATGGAGCCCTTGCGGTCGATTACCTTGCCGCAGTAGAGCATTGATTCGGCAAGAGACGTCTTGCCGGACTTTGTGGCGCCCAGCAGAACGACGTTGCGGACGTTTTGTGTGGTGTAGTTTTTCATTGAAATATAAATTTAATATTGTTATCGATTCACGAATTACAAAAATAGTAATTTTCCTTTATAAAAAAAGGTATGTAGGCACAAAAAGTAAAATTTGGCTTACAATTCCAGGCAGAAAGGCAGCGGAAGGTCGTGCCGGTAACATTTCACCACAGTGTCTCCGTCCACCCCCAGAGTGTCCATAAGGCAGCGCTCCAATGCCCGGCGGGGAATGCCCGCATTCTTGCAAATCAGGGCGAAGCTGCGCCGCGCCGCCGCCCCGGCGCAGAGCGCCTCTTCGAAAAGTCTCATCATTTCATTTTCTTCCATATGCTATCGTATTTGTTGTCTGCGGCAAATATAGATGACAAGGAAAACTTGTCACAGATGTTGGGACGAAAAAAGGCAAAGTTTTTCGAAAATATGAGTTTTTTGCTTTTTTGATATGTTTTTCTTATCCCTCCAAGCCTTTTGACAAGTTTTTCTTGTCCTTATGTGGCGGCAAAATGTAATACTTTTGTTGTCATTCTCAACTGCGTCGGAATATGTTGAAAGACACTCAAATAAAGCAATTGATCCGCAGCCTGCGCCAGAAGGCCGGCCTCACGCAGGCACAGATGGCCGAAAAGCTCGGAATCAGCCGCATCGCATACCGTGAAATCGAATGCGGGGCCACCAAAATCACAATCGAGTTGATAGAAAGAATATCAGAAGCGCTGAACTGCCCGAAGGACAAAATTGTAATGGGCTACGACCTCGATGCCGTGCAGATGGAAAGTCTGCGCGACAGCAGAGCCGAATTTGAGAAAGAAATCTTATCTTTGCAGCAGAAAGTAAGCGAGCTGGCAAAAAAGAACGAGGAACTCGGACGTCAGGTGGAGGACCTTACGGAAAAGTACGAACTTAGCCGTGAACTTGCTGCAGAACTGCGAAAAAGAAAAAACGACGGCAAAGCTTAAGCCATATATGCAGCCGGGAAGGCTGGAAGCGGGATGCGACGAAGCAGGTCGCGGGCCGCTGGCTGGCGCCGTGTTCGCGGCGGCAGTGATACTCCCTCCCGACTGGCACAACCCTGTTCTGAACGACAGCAAGCAACTTACGCAAAAGCAGCGGGATACTCTTCGGCCCGTCATCGAGCGGGACGCCATCGCCTGGGCCGTGGTGCGCGTGGAGGCGGAGGAGATAGACCGCCTGAACATTCTGTGGGCCAGTGTCACCGGGATGCAGCGCTCCGTGCGGCAGCTTTCCGTGCGGCCGGATTTCCTGCTGATAGACGGCAACCGCTTCCGCCCCTTCGACGGCTATCCGTACGAGACCGTTGTAAAGGGCGACGCCACTTATGCTTCGATCGCCGCGGCATCCGTGCTGGCGAAGACCCACCGGGACGAATATATGAGGGAACTCGCGCTGCGCTATCCCCAGTACGGCTGGGACAGGAACATGGGCTACCCCACCCGGGACCACATAGAGGCCATAAAGAAGTACGGATACACGCCGGAGCACCGCAAGAGTTTTCATCTCAAAGAATTGGAACCAAGCTTATTTTAACATACGACAATGAACGAAAAAGAAATACTGTCCTATCTGCGCGAAGTACAGCACCCTGCCAAGAACGACAAGAACATAGTGGATCTGGGAATGGTGGAGGGCGTTGCCGCCTCCGACGGGAAAGTTTGCGTCACGCTGGCCTTCGGCAAGCACCGGGACCCTCTGGCGGAATACCTCATCGGAGCCTCAAAGGCCTGCATCGTGCGCCACACCCCCACCGGAACGGAAGTGGAGATAAAGACGGTGGTGCGCGACAATCCCAAGCCCAAAAAGCCCGGCCTGGACCTGGATAACAGCGAACTGGAGAACGTGGGCAGGATAATTGCCGTGTGCTCCGGCAAGGGCGGCGTGGGCAAGAGCACCGTGGCCGTCAACCTGGCAGTAGCCCTGTCGCGCCTCGGCTACAAGGTGGGACTTGCCGACGCGGACGTGTACGGCCCTTCGGTGCCCAAGATGACCGGCACGGAAGACGCAGTCCCGGAGGGCATCAAGGACGGAGACAAGGAGCTCATTCTGCCCGTGGAGAAATACGGGGTGAAATGGATGAGCATAGGCTATTTCGCCGCTCCGGACCAGGCCCTGATATGGAGGGGGCCGATGGCCTGCAACGCGCTTCGCCAGATGATCCAGCAGGTACGCTGGGGACAGCTGGACGTCCTGCTCATCGACATGCCCCCCGGCACCGGCGACATCCACATCTCGCTAGTGCACGACATTCCCCTGGACGGCGCCATCATAGTGTGCACACCGCAGGACGTGGCCCTCGCGGACGTGGAGAAAGGCGTCAACATGTACCGTAATCCCAACGTGGACAAGCCCATTCTGGGCCTCGTGGAAAACATGGCCTGGTTCACCCCCGAGGAGCACCCGGAAGAGAAATACTACATCTTCGGCCGCGACGGAGGCAGCCGTATGGCGGAGCGCTACGGAATCCCTCTGCTGGGCCGGATTCCGCTGGTGCAGAGCATCCGCGAAGGCGGCGACACGGGCGAGCCCGTAGCCCTCGGCAGCCGGGCGGACTCCCTCGCCTTCCTGGAGCTGGCCGGAAAGATCTGACTTTTCAAGATTTTGCAAAGTCGCACAATATTGTTATCTTTGCAGCCGAAATACGAGGTGGAAAGATTTGACTGCTTGCAACCACCGACAAAAAATGCTAAAATGAAAACTTATCTCTTTACTTCGGAGAGCGTCTCCGAGGGCCATCCGGACAAGGTGGCCGACCAAATTTCCGATGCAATCCTGGACGAATTCCTGCGCAGCGACGCGGAAAGCAAAGTGGCTTGCGAAACCTTCTGCACCACCGGCCTCGTAGTGGTCGGCGGCGAAGTGACCTCCGAGGCTTATGTGGACATTCCCTCCACCGTGCGAGGGGTGGTGGACCGCATAGGCTACAACAAGGCCGAATACATGTTCGACGCCTCTTCCTGCGGCATCATCTCCACAATCCACGAACAAAGCCCCGACATCCACCGCGGCGTCGTGCGCGCCAATCATCAGGACCAGGGCGCCGGCGACCAGGGCATAATGTTCGGCTACGCCTGCGACGACACAGAGGACTACATGCCACTGCCTCTGTACCTGTCACACAGAATCCTGCAGATTCTTTCCGAGCTGCGGCGCAATCCCGACTCCCCGATCAAGTACCTGCGTCCGGATGCCAAGAGCCAGTTCACCATTGAATATGACGCCGAAACGCACAAGCCCGTGCGCATCCACACCATAGTTCTGAGCACCCAGCACGACGAATTCGACTCCGACGACGAGGCGATGCACCGCAGAATCGAGGACGACGTGCGCGGCATCGTGATTCCGATGCTTGTCAGAAGCCTGCCCGAAAGGACCGCCGCCCTGTTCGAGTGCGACTTCATCCTGCACGTCAATCCCACCGGCAAGTTCGTGGTAGGAGGCCCCGCGGGAGACACAGGCCTCACCGGCCGCAAAATAATCGTGGACACTTACGGCGGCAAGGGAGCCCACGGCGGCGGAGCCTTCTCCGGCAAAGACCCTTCCAAGGTGGACCGCAGCGCAGCCTATGCCGCCCGTCACATCGCCAAGAACATCGTGGCCGCAGGACTCGCCCGCGAAGTCCTCGTGCAGCTGTCATACGCCATCGGCGTCGCCAGGCCCCTCAGCATTTACGTGAACACCTACGGCACCGCCGCCGCTCCCGGCGCAACTGGTGAGCGCATCTGCGACGAGCGCATCGCGGCCTTTGTACAGGAGCATTTCGACCTGCGTCCCGCCGCCATCATAGAGCGTTTCGGCCTCAAAAACCCCATCTACGAGGCCTGCGCGGCATACGGCCACGTCGGCCGCAAGCCGTATCGCAAGGCCGTGCAGCTGCAGCGTGACGGTGTCAAAAAAGTGCAGGAAATCCAGTTCTTCGGCTGGGAGCTAGTGGACGAAGTGGAAAACATCCGCAAGGCTTTCGGCCTGTAGAAAATGAGGAGCATTTTTTGTATTTTCCGTTACTTTTCATAACTTCGCACACAAACAAACTAGAATCGTCTTATGAAGAGAATCATTGCCACTGCGGCGCTTGCAATAATGATGGCCGCGACAGCTCTCGCCCAGAATCCCATTACCGGAACCTGGACCATGAAGAAAACCGTGATGGGAACGACCGTAGCCGATTTCCTCTCGTTCGAGAACGACACCCAAGGCACGGCTACGAACAAGATTGCCATCGACCTTAAAGTTAGCATCCTGGGGGTTAAGGCCTCGGGACCGGCAGAGATTACCGTCACCGGAGCCGTCACGGCAAGCGAAGACAAGCTGACGATCAACTGGGACAAGGAAAGCTTTGTCATGAACGCCACGCCCATCGAAATGTCATATATGGGAGAGGCTATCGAGGACGACACTGCGGATTTCCAGGAAATGATGGACGACATCATCAAGGACATCAAGGAGGACCTGGAGAAGAATCCCGTGGACGAATATTTCAACGTGCGCGTGAAAGGCGACAAACTGTCCCTCACCTCCCTGGACGAAAAAGGCAAGAAAGAGACCACCAGATTCACGAAGGTGCAATAGAAATCATCTTTTGCGCTCCGAAAAAAGAGGTTGACAAAAACGGAATTTTTAGTCAACCTCTTTTTTGATGCAACTTGTCTTTAAGCCTTGCCTAGTCTTTTATGCAGCGTACAGGATAGCCGCAGCCACGGTTGGCATAGGCAACGTTCACGCTGGATTTTGTCGTATTGTTGGTGATCATTGCAGCGTAGTTCTGGAAGGTCTTCTTGCCGGCCGCGTTGACAGAGTAATGGTTGGTGGATGCGTGGAAGTAAATCATCGAAGCCATTCCCTTGTAGTCTGTGGCGGGATTGGCAGATGTCTCCTTGTTGCCCACGGAGCCAAGATATGAGCATTTGCCGGTGCTGGCAACACAATTTACATACGGATAAGGCTTGAGATTGAAACCGTCGGCATTCAGAGCGACAAGAGAAGCTGCCGCGAGGAACTTGTCATAATAAGGAGCATTGGTGTTGTTCCTTTCAGACGTAGAGCAGGCGCCCAGAAGGTCGATCCACTCGGCAGCGGTAGGAATGTGCCAGCCGGAAGGGCATATGCCTTGGTTGGGGGTGAAGTCCTTGAATTCTTCCTCAACTTCGCCTATTGTCTGCATAAGAGCCATATCTGCCGAATAGAGCAGGCCCTGAGTCTTGATGACATCTTCGTCCGTGGACACAGCAACAGTGGCTTTTGTGCCATTCCAGGCAAGTGTAGCGGGATACCAGATACCTGTATTGGTGGAGAAATCCGATGCGGAAATTGCAGCTCCGTCGGGAACATAGCTGAGATTCTGCTGGAACCATACCCTGCCGTCGGGATAAGTGGCAACGGGATAATCTACACCGCCGTAGCTGACGGTGCTGCTCTCGCCTGTTACGCTGACAGCTTTGCTGGCTACATAGGTGGCACCTGTGGGAGTTGCAACGGTCACCTGCAAAAGAGCGGTTGAAGGTACGCTGCACTGCGAGCAGTCAAGCGTAACGCTCTTGAAATCGGAGGCTACCTTCACCTCCCAGGCGAGGCTGGCCTTGGTGGCAACGTCGGAGTGTATGCCTTCGGAATAAATCAGGGAAGCGGTAACGCTTGCAACATCGACTGCCGGCACAACAATGCCGATCTTTGTGGGAACGGTCTTGTTCACAATCTCGATATTCCTTGCATAATCGGACGCGATTACAACACTGTAAGCCATAGGCAGAGTAAAAGTTGTGCTGTTTTCATCGTTCAGCACGATCGTAACGAAACCGTTCTGCACAGTGACACTCTTGAAGAACGAATCGCCGTCCTCGCCTTTTTCACCCTGGGCGCCGGTATCGCCCTTGTCGCCCTTTTCACCTTGGGCGCCGGTATCCCCTTTGTCGCCGTTTTCACACTGTGCGCAGGTATCAGCTTTGTCACCGTTTTCTCCCTGAGCACCGGCATCACCCTTGTCGCCTTTGTCGCCCTTTTCTCCCTGAGCGCCGTTTTTAAGCTCGATTGATTTACTGTTGGTGAAATAAATAGTATAACCATCAGTGGTCTGCTCGACCTTTTCCACGGCATATTTGCCGTCGACAGCGGCCTGAAGTGCGGTAATGGCCTGCTCGATGTTGGTCACTTTGCCCTCGAGAGCGGTCACCCTTGCGGTAAGGGCGGAATCGTCATATTTCTGGCATCCTGCTGCCAGAAGCACTGCGGCAACGGCCGCGATTACAATTTTGTAAATCTTCATAATGCTTGATTTTATTTAGGATTATTATTTATTTGTTTTTCACGCAGCGCAAGCTGACGCCTGCGGAAGAGAGTGTGGCAAAGGAGAGGGATACCTTGCCGGCCGCGTTGGTACTCGTGAAGGTGGTCATCAAGGCAAAGAACTGGGTGTTCTTGTTGGCGGTGGAAGTGGCAATGTACGCCATTCTGGGCTTGCCGTAATAGGCCTCCACGTCACAAACGGAGCTGTCAATCTTCAAAACGCTGTACTTGTTGTTGCCTATGCTGCCGCAGAGGGAAAAATTGAAGCCGCCCTCGTTGAAGGAGCCCACTGTTCCGGAGGTATAGGCAGGTACGTAGAACTTTGCGTCCGGATTGGTCTGGACTCCCGCTTCACCAAGACGCGCACAGGCGTTGGAATTGCCGCAGAGGGCATAGTACTCCGCGCGGGTGGGGACATGCCAGCCGGGAGGGCAGATACCCTGGGCGCCTTCCATCTTGTCGAAATTGTCATCGGTTATGGTAGTGGCCATAAGGGTGTTGAAGTCGTAGAAGAGGCCGTTGGCCTTCACGGACTCCTCATCGGTGAGAGCTGTCGTTGTGGTGCCGTCCGTGGAATAGGGATACCATACGCCCGCGCCGTCGCCCGGAGTGGCGGAAATGGTCTTTCCGTCGGGAACGAAATGCAGGTTCTGCGTCATCCATTTGTTGCCGTCCGCAAGGGTGGCTATGGTGTAGTTGTCGCCATCATACTCGAAATATGTGTCGAATTCGTTGAATGTGACTTCCTTCTCGGAAATCACGCCCTCATCGCTCCAGTTCTCTATGTCTGAGCTGATGGACACATTCACGTCAGTGGGCAGGATCGTGGCGTTGATGCGGTACTGGCCGCCGCTCTTGAGAGAAGTCATCGCAAGAGACTTGCTCAGTGTCGCGCCGTTGTGGACCTTGATCTTTACAGACATCTTGGCATCCTGAGGCACCGTAATCACCGAATAGGCAGAGTTCTCCGTGATGCAGGCGGCCTTGATTTCCTTGGCTGCAGCGCCTTCCGCCTTCACGGCAGAGAGGGCGGCAATATCGACGGTCGCGCAAACGGCTGAACCGCTGACAACCACCTCGTCGATCCGGGCTCCGGCTTGATTGTCGATATCGATGACAAGCCTTGTGAGAAGGTGCTTGAACACCATCGCAACGGTGGCCTGAGGGGTGACGTCCTTCTTGGATGCGGCCATAAGGTCCGACGCGCCATATGCGACGGCAGAACTCTGGTCCTCGGCTACCGAGAAAGTGGAAGGAACGGCGTCGGCATAAGGGTAATATGCCACGAAATCGCTGTTCTGCTCGCCTTCGGTGTACCAAAGAAGATCGCCGCTGAAAGTCTGGCCGTCATAGGTCATAAGAACGTTGTCTGCATAGGAACTGCCTGCGCGCGTAATGCTGAGTCCCACCTTGTCGCCGGTCTCGAAGTCGGTCTGGGTGGCCTTGGTGATGATTGGCTCGATGCGGATTGCCGACGCCGTATCGGGAGTCTCGATACGGTTGCAGGCACAAAGCACAAGAACGGCAGATGCTGCCAAAGACATTTTCTTCATATATCTTCCTTTTTAAAATTTATATCCAAATTTCAATCCCGCGGGCAGACGCGCAAGACGCTCCCGCACACTTATGTCAACGTCGGCCTGCAGGTACAGGCCTCCGCTGAACTCATACCTTATGCCAAGTCCGGCACTGGCGCACAAAGTGGTTTCCCACCATTTCCAGGACTCGAAATATTCCGTCTGTCTGTACTGGGACGAGTCCGCTCCGACAGAAGCGACGGCATAAGACGAATCGTCCAGAAATCCCTTTCGGATGCCAAGGCGCAATATCGTCGACAGGGCGCCGAAATGCTTGCGCGCCTCCAAGGGAATATCCACGACGCGCAGCACCCTGGCGTTCACAAAGGGATATTGCATTGTCCCCACGCCGTTCTCCACTCTGAACGAGGGCGTGAAGGAAGCCTCGAACGAGCCCGGGCACAGCATCTTCCACGTCGCGGCCAGAGAAAGAAGGTCGGAACGCTGAATTATATTGGAGCCGTAGGTGCGACGTGTCGTAACGCCACCCTGCGTCACCTTTTCTATCACGTTTTCGTCCAGACAGCTCACGCGGTACTGCGCATCCAATCTCAAAATATGCTGTGCGCCGCGCGCAGAGGTGGTCTTCCAGCCCAGAATTGCATCTATGCGGTCTGTCGGGAAACGGAACCATACGGCATCCTTATCGCCTATTCTGCCGTTGGAGCGGACGTAGGAAATATCGGCGTACAGTTCTTTCCATGATGCCTGCAAGGCGCCACCGAAGCCGTTCACGGCAATCGGGAAGCCTGAAACACCGGACTCTTTGAGATGCACTCCGCCGCCTTCCCAGTCCTGGTTCACGCCATAGTGCAGACCCTTGTCCAGGAAGGCATAATACGGTTCCACCGACTCACCCACCTGCTCCGCCGTCACCGTTTCCGTGGAACGCTCAAGAGAGAGCGATGCTCCCAGGGAAAAATCTCCGCTGATCCACTGGGCTCCGGCACGCAGGGACAGGTCCATCGCATAATTTGTATATCGAAGGTCCTTGCGCTTGGCGCAGTTGACCGCATCGAAGGCTACCTTTCCGCCCACCCTCCAAGAAGGGTCCAAGTCCACGCTGATGGCGCCGTCAAAACTGTAATGCTGGCGGCTTTTTGTGCCAGGGGTGTATTCCAGCAAATCCACGGGGAACTTGCCGGGGGTATCCAACATACTGCCGCAGGCATCATAGAGCATCGTCTGCGAGAAGCCGAACGAACCTGCCATGCTGAACTTGTCCAGATGCATTATCGTGGATGCGTCCGCACGGGCTTCCCACTGGCGTGGGGCGTCGCTGCTGCGTCTGTTTTCGCCGGAGCACCACTGCGCCCCGATCTGGGCAAATGATATGTTCACGCTGTCCGAGCGCATGAACGCCGCGTTGGTGCCGCCAAGGGCGAAATTACGGTCGCTGACGTTGTCATACCGCAACGCCGGCTGGGCCGCTCCGGGAACAAGCGCAAAGAAGACAAGCGCAAAGGATATGAGGGCGGCTCTATTCATCGTGCAGGGAGGCTGTTTCACGCTCCATGAAATCCACGGAGGAGTTGTTCGTATCGCAAAGCACCGTGTATCCGTTCTCGGCCGATGCCTCTTCATCCACCAGACGCATCAGGGAATGGCCCAGATAGGTGTTGCTCTGGACCACGTAGCCTGCATCCACGTCGTCGCGGATACGCTTGGAATTCGCCGAGGTCGCTCCGTTGAACACTTCCACACCGTCCAGCACCCATTCCCAAGGAACCACCACGACGCGGTCGTTGGTACTGCCGGGAACCTGGATTATGGAGTCCGCCTTTTTCACGTATTCCCGCATCGACGTGCCTTGGGGGCGGAAAATAAGCACTGTGGGCGAAGAGTTGGACAGGGTGTACGCATTGGCTATGCCCACTTTCACCACCACGTCCAGGATGTGGTCCGCGGCAATATTGTCACCGGGGGCAGGGTGGTACGAGGTATTGGTGAAATAAGTGTTGTTGTATGTCACGAAATAGCCGGGACGGTTCAGATTCACGCTGAGAGGATACTGCACGGTGTGGTCGATTGCGCCGTAGATGCACAGGACCGCGTCCTCGCCGGGGGCAAGGGGGAAGGAAGTGCCTGTGCCGCCGAACTGCCACAGGGCCTGGATGACGGGGGCGAAGTCGCGTATGCCGCCGAAGGGATTGTTGGCCTCCGAATTATAAGGGCAGAGGGTGCCGAAGCACAGGCTGTCCAGATATGTGGTGCGCGAGTCATTGTTATGCAGGATTATGTACTTGTCCACCTGGTAGTTGCCCACCTCGGGGAGTTTCTTGCAGCCGCCGCAGTAGATTTCCTTTATCACCAGGGTGCCGGCCTTGGAATACTTCAGGGACAGCTGCGTCTGCACGTCGGTGCTCACTTGCAGGCGGGAAAGCGTACCGTTGAAGATGGAGTTGTCGCTGCGATCGGACACGCTGACCGTGTACAACCCGCAGGGAAGGTCCAGATGCGCGGATCCGTCGGAGGCGGTGGATGCGCAGTACGCATAGCCGTTGTTCACCTCCTCGAAACTGACGTTCACCCCTTCACGGGCAAAAGTCTCATAGCCTTCGGGATACTGCAGCTGTACCTTGACGGCGCACAAAGTCCCGTCATAAGGGTTGCCGCCTTGCGACTTCACACATCCTGCAATACCCGACAGAAGGGCCGGAAGCAGCAATATGGACAATATTCTTCTGGTCATAGCTTTATCCTGCAGGTTAGTCCGTAATAGAAGGAGGGGGTGAAAACCGCACTGACACCTGTCGCCATCGATGTCACCGCGGGACGGGAGGCGGTGAAGTTATTGGCGAAGAAACTCAGCGACACGTGATTTCCTATCTCCTTGGTTATGCTGAGGTTGGCGCTGCAATAGACGCCGTATCCGTCAGGATTGTAAGTGTAGGCGTTGCCTGTCTTCACCAGAAGGTTGGCAAACTCCGGGTCCTCCGCCTCGGCATCAGTGAAAGGATGCACCACTCCGTCCAGGTCCATATAGGCCACAGGGCGTACTGCGGCGTAGGAACCGCCGTCGTATATGCTGCCTCCAGTCGCCTCGTTGGAAGTCTCACTGACATTGAAGGCATATTCCGCACCGTCGGTCTCGCTGAGATTGCGGCTGCGCCGCAGAAGTGCTGCCTCCAGACGGCACGTGACCACCAGACGAGCCTCGGGGATGTGCGTGATGCTGGTGAGGTTGGCATCCAGATTCCGGGTCATCTTGCCGTTAACCGTAGTTGAACTGGAGCCGCGCCTGTATATGCCCACATATTGATAGGAGCGGTTCTTTTCCGTGGTGTGCGACCAGCCCGTGTTATAATAATAGGATTCCACGTCATCCACATACGAGGTGTACGTGTACGAAGCGTCCGCGCGGAAGGAGGTACGGATGGGCTTTATCTCCGGAAAATCCACCGTCAGTTCCAGTCCGGCACGGGTTATGGGCTTGCCGTTTGTCTGAATGTTGCTTCGGACAAAACTGCGGTCCGTCACCTTTACGTCCATCTTCGTCCAATAGCCCTCGCTGTCGCGAAGGTACACATCGCCGCTCTGACTGTCCACCTTGACGCCTGTGCCGGCGGCCGGCGTAAAGCCTTCCGGCAGCTGCATTATGCTGTAGGTTACCGGCGTATAAATGCTGGCGTACTGGTAAGGGTTGCGGGTTATGTTGTAGAAGCCCACAAGACTTACGTTCCACTCCCCCGAGGTGAAGTCCACGGCAAGCTCGCTGTTGCTGCTGCGCTGCCATTTCAGGTCCGGATTGTACTGAGTCTGGTATGGAATGGTTTTGTACACATAATAGGCGTCGGAACCGCTGGTGTACGCAAATGTCTGTATGTCACGGTATTCCGGCTCGGGATACAAGACATAGAACGAGGGGAGTTTCTCGCTGACTCCCCAGCCGCCGCGAAGCGTGAATTTCTTTCCCAACTGCCACTTGGCGTTGAAGCGGGGCGAAAGGGAATTGACGTTGTTGTATTTGGAGCCGCGGATGAACACCTGTTCGAAACGAAGGCCCGCTGTGACGTCCAGCTTTGTGGAGCCGACAGAGACCGTTATCTGATCTTCCACGTATTCGCTGAGGTTGTTCATGAACGGCAGTTCCCTATAGGGGCGGGGACGGTAGCCGTTGGGAGCGAGGGAAGGGTCCTCATAGTACTCGCCGTCTCCCACGTTGCCGTTGGACTTGAACTGCACGCCGGCCTTCAGTCTGTTCTTCACGTCCCCGAAGCTGCGGGTCCAGTCGTATTTGAAAGAAGCGGCGAAATCCAGCTCCTTGCTGTCCACGATGTCATCCGAATAATAACTCAGCGGCAAACGGTCGGCAAGATGGTAGCCGAGTTCATCGCTGTGGACGGAAGGCTGCTCCGATGCGGAAGAATTATACTTGTGGGTGCGGGACAGGTTGTCCGAGAAATTGACTGAGGCGTCTATTTTCAGCGTGGTAACCCAGGGGGCGTTCAACATCCAGGAGAGGGACGCGTTGGCGCGGAAGGCATTGTCGCGCACTTTCTGGTAGTTGCCGCTGTTGGCGTCCGGGTCGTCCTTGCTGTCCATTCCGCCTATATTGGCGCTGCCTCCTGCCTCAAAACGCAGTTTCTTGAGAAACGTATTTGTATATGTGGCTGTTACGCTGCGGCGGGTGTAGGATGTATAAGGACTGACAAGTTTGGACGTGGCGCGGGCCCATTCGCCGCTGAGGTTCAACACTCCCCTGTCTTTCTGCAGGTCGATTCCCTTGCTGACGGAAGCCTGATAAGTGCGAGGGTTCACAGTGAAGGCAAGGTTGAGAGGTGTGCGACCCTTCTTGGTGTTCACCTTCACCATGCCGGAGTTCATGTCGCCGTACTCTGCGGAGGGAACGCCCGTTATCACCTCTATGCTCTCCACGTTCTCCACGGCGATACTGCGGGTGCTGACACCGCCGGGGGCCCCCATCGCGGCGTTGTTGCCGATTCTCACGCCATCCACCTCTATCGCCGTGCCGAAGGACGCGTTGCCGGCCGAAGAGCCGCCGTCGCGAAGCGAGAAGGAGTTGTCGGACGTAAGGTCCGGATTGATTGTCTTGCCGCCGGGCAGAAGGGCGCTCATGTCGGTCATGTTGCTCATCTGCATATGCTCCAGCGCCTCTTTGCCAAGGGTGTGGGAAGTGCCCAACGTACCTGCGGGACGCTGTGCGGTCACAACCACCTCGTCCAGGGCAAGGGATTCCACGACCATCTGAAAATCAAGACTGTGCGGAGCTCCGTCCCCATCCTCCAGAGCAATCTTGCCGCCCTTTGTCAGCAGGCGGAAATTCTGCGTCACATATCCCAGACACTCCACTTGCAGGGCGAAGGTACCATAGCTGAGGTCGTTGAACACGTAATGTCCGTCGAGGTCCGAAACGGCCCACATGGCGCCGTCGTCAATCTTCAAAACGACGCCGGACAGAGGTTCGCCGGAAGCCTTGTCATACACCGAGCCGCTCACCCGGACGGAATTCGCAGCAAAGGCTGCGGCGGCAAAGGCCGTCGCGAGGACAAAAGACATTATGTACCTTGCAAGTTTCACAGAAGTGCAAAATAACCTCGCAAGTTAGCACTTTTCAGAAAAAATTGCAAAAAAAACAGATTCTGCCTACATTCGCATATGAAACACATCTTTCTACCCCTCTTCGCGCTAAGTCTTTGCGCGATTCCGCTTTCCGCAGACGAAGGAATGTGGATGATTCAAGACACCGACAAGAAAACGCAGGAAATCTCCAAATCCATCGTGTCCGTGGATTTTATGGGCACGGGCAGCCTGATTTCGGACAAGGGCCTGGTGATAACCAACCACCACGTAAGCTACGGCGACGTGTTCGCGCTCAGCACTCCCGAAAAGAACCTGCTGCGGGACGGATTCTGGGCCCGCAGCCTGCAGGAGGAAATCCCCGTACCGGGACGCCATATGCAGATTCTGCAGGAGACGATAGACGTAACGGACGAGGTGAACGCCCTCATAGAGAGCGGCAAGGTGAAGAAGGGCCCCATGATGATGCGGCGCCTGGGCGGCATGATGGAGAAGAAATACGAAGAGAAGACCGGCCTTGCGGCATCGCTGGGAAGTTTCTGGAGGGGAGAAAAATACTATGTCTCCCTGTACCGCGAGTACCGCGACATCCGCCTTGTGGCCGCCCCTCCGGAGAGCATAGGCTCCTATGGCGGAGACGTGGACAACTGGGAATGGCCGCAGCACAAGGGCGATTTCGCCCTGTACCGCATCTACACCGCCCCCGACGGTTCGCCTGCGGATTACAGCGAGAACAACGTGCCGCTGGGCAGTGTGCAGCACCTTAAAATCTGCACCAAGGGCTGCCGTGAGGGCCAGAAGACCGTCGTCGTGGGCTTCCCCGGACGCACGGACCGCTACGCCTCTTCCGCGAAAGTGAACTACCAGATGAACGTCACCCTGCCCGTTTCCACCGAGGTGCGCGCGGGCCAGATGGCCATAATAAAGAAATGGATGGACCGGGACGAGGCCGTGAAACTGAAATACTCGGACCACTTCTTCGGCCTGTCCAACGCCCAGGAGCTGTATCTTGGCCAGCTGCAGTGCTACAAGCGTTTCGACGTCGTGGGCGAAAAGCAGCAGAAGGAGGCCGAACTCAATGCCTGGATAGCGGCCGACCCCGCCCGGAAGGAGCAGTGGGACACGCTGACAAAAGAGCTGCAGGACAAATATGCCGCCATAGCCGCCGCCGAAAAGGACCTGGCCGTTTATCGCGAATGTCTGCCAAGGGGCACCACACGCCTGTCGGCGATTGTTTCAAGGACAGCGGTCCTGGCGAACAAGGTGACAGAGGAAAGGATAGCCTCAACCCGCAGGGCAGGAGAGAAAAACTATGCGGAGATGGATATGAGGGTGGAAAAGGAGCTGTTCCGCTATACACTGGGATACTACTACGACAACCTGCGGCCGGAGCGTCTGGGAGCATTCCAGAAAGAGCTGAAGGAGCGCTTCGGGGACGACTATGACGCGATGTGCGCCTACCTTTGGGACGGCAGTCTCTTCACCCGGGAGGAGGCGATAGCCCATTATCTGGACGAGAGCTCCGACATGGCGGCGGATCTTCCCTCTTATCTGCAGGACCCCCTGCTGCGTTTTCTGCAGGATGTCAGAATCGCAGATTTCAATGCCGAGGTGGACGCAGCGCAGGGCAAACCCACCGTCTCCGACCTTGGAGCGGAATACACCCACGCGATGTACAAAATGGCCCTCGACAAGAAGCAGAAGCTGTATCCGGACGCCAACTCCACGCTTCGCGCATCTTTCGGAAAGGTGTGCGACCTCAGCCCCAGGGACGCCGTGCACTGCGACTGGTACAGCACCGTTCAGGGCCTGAAGGAGAAGTACGACCCCTCCGATATCGACTACTATATGAAGCCGGAGTATGCCGCGCTGCTCGGGACAGCCGACCCCAAGATGAAAATCAATTTCCTTAGCGACAACGACATCACCGGCGGCAACAGCGGCTCGCCCATAATGAATATGAATGGGGAGGTGCTGGGACTTGTATTCGACGGCAACAAAGAGTCGCTGGCCAGCGACACGTCTTTCACGGCGGACTACAACCGCAGCGTCAGCGTGGACATCCGCTATGTAATCTGGATTCTGCGCAACTACGCCCGCCTGGACAATATCCTGGAGGAAATCGGACTGTAGCGGCGGCGGGCTGTACCCGGAGCCATTGCTGGCGCTCGTTCTCGTACGGAAAAAATGAAATTTTTGCTAAATTTGCCCCGGCATAAAAAAACGAACAAGATGAAAGTAGTTATCAGCGGATATGGCCGTATGGGCCATATGATTGAGGAGGTACTCAAGGAAAGAGGACTTGAATGCGCCGGAGCATCGGAAGACATCGCGGCATTCGACGATGCCGTCGCGGCGGAAAGCGTGTGTATAGACTTCACGACTCCCGATGCGTTCCGGGCCAATTACAAGGCCCTTGCGCGAAAATTCAAGGCGGTCGTCGTGGGCACGACGGGGTGGAACGACATCGCCGAAGAGGTGAAGCGTTGCTTTGCCGAAAACGGGACGACGCTGATTTATGCGTCGAACTTCTCCATCGGCGTGAACGTGACTTTCGCGGCGGCCCGACTTGCAGCAAAGCTTCTGGGCGGTGAAGGGTACAAAGCCTCAATTGTGGAGACGCACCACATCCATAAATTAGACGCCCCTTCCGGCACCGCCGCATCGCTGGGCGCGATTGTAGGCAGCGAGATGGGGTGCGAAGTGCCCATCGAAAGCATCCGGACAGGTGAGGTGGCGGGAATCCACGAACTGAGTTTCGAGAGCCTCTGCGACAAAATCACCATCACCCACGAAGCTTTCTCCAGAAAAGGTTTCGCGGAAGGCGCTGTAGCCGCGGCATTGATGACGGAGGGCCTGTCCGGCGTCCACGAATTCAAGGACCTCATATGCAACAATTGCTTCTAATTCGGGGCATATAAGTGAGGAAGCCCCTGTACCATATTCTGGCCCTGCTCGTAGTTGCAATTTGGGGCATCACGTTCATATGCACGAAGATTCTGCTCGCTGCAGGATTCCATCCGGCGCAGATTTTCGCGCTGAGGTTCCTGGTGGCTTATGTGGGAATCTGGATCCTGTGCCTTCGCGAAGATACGGCCAGGCGGCTGTTCTCGGAAAGCCTCCGGGACGAGTTTGTCTTTGTCGTTCTCGGCGTGAGCGGAGGTTCGTTGTACTTTTATACGGAGAACAGCGCGTTGGTATATACTCAGGCCTGCAATGTCTCCTTTATCGTGTGCAGCGCTCCGCTGCTGACGGCTCTGCTGACACTCCTTGTAAAGAAATTCTTCCACGGAGAGCTTGCTCTCGGGCTGGAGACAGTTCAGCACAGGGGCTCGCTGGCTGTAGGAACGCTTCTGGCACTGGGAGGGATGGCGGCGGTTACTTTTGACGGACAGGCGCTTAGTTTTTCCGCCCGCGGAGACCTCCTGGCGCTTGGGGCCGCGGCCTGCTGGGCTGTGTACAGCATCTATATGAACTGGATGAGCGGAAAGTACGGGACCATTTTCGCTACGCGAAAGGTTTTTTTCTGGGGGATCGTTACGATTCTGCCATTCGTGAAGCCTTTGGATTTCAGCGCTTTCGGGCGAATAGAGGTGTGGGGAAACTTCGCGTTCCTCGCACTCGTGGCTTCCTTCGGATGCTACGTTCTGTGGAACAAGGTGATGAAGGAACTCGGCAATGTAAGCGCCACCAATTACATATATCTCAACCCCATCTTCACGCTGCTCGGAGCCGTGTATTTCCTTGGCGAGAGCCTCTCGGTCCAGTCCGCCGCCGGTTGTGCGGCAATCCTTGCAGGCGTAATCATCGCCTCGGGCCTGAGCCTGCCGCGGTAAGGGCGGCGTTGAGCAAAATAAGTTCGAATCCGACCACGTAGCCGCACCAGGTCTTGAGCGCCCACTGAATCCCGAAGCTCAGCACGGGGGCGAGGATCGCAACCAGAGGCACCAGACGGTCACGCACCGGCGCCTTGCAGGCTATGCCGAGTGCAAGAGAGCGTCTCATGACAGGATCCCGGACAAGAAGATGGACACAACGGCCAGGGGAGCTACGTACCTGATCAGGAATTCGAGGACACGGTAAGCCGACTGTTGCCCCTTTGTGGGATGGTCGCCGAAGAGTTCCTGCATCTTGTCCTTTCGTTTCATCTTCCAGCCCACGAACAGCACCAGCACCAATCCGCAGAAGGGCATCAGGTAATTGCCGATGGTGTAGTCGAAGGCGTCGAATATGCCGAGACGGCCCAGCCGGATATGGGCGAGCGGACCGAAAGACAGGGCGCAGACGCTGCCCACCGCCATCACCGCTATGAAAACGACAACGCAAGCCTTGCGCCGCGACATGCCGCGGCTTTCAATCAGCCATCCCACCGGCACCTCGAAGAGCGACATGGACGAGGTGAGGGCGGCCAACAACACGGCCACGAAGAAAATCACGGCCACGAGGCTTCCCATCGGCATCATCGTGAAGACGACAGGGAGCGTTTTGAACACGAGCCCGCTCCCCTGCCCCGTGGGCATATTGAAGGCGAACAGCGCGGGAATGATGGCCACGGCCGCGATCAGCGCAAAGACAAAATCCGCGCAGATGGTGCTGGCGGCCGATTTGACGAGGCTGTTCTTCTGGGGGAGATAAGACGAATAGGTGATCATGATGCCCATTCCGATGGACAGCGAATAGAAGG
>R03__coassemble_130_pt1 | contig 48306 bp, 40 predicted proteins | sample R03__metabat2_high_PE_058 | metagenome-assembled genome bin R03 | reverse complement strand
GCGAAATGCTGCATGCGGATGAACCACTGCAGGGACAGCCTGGGCTCGATGGGAACGTTGGTCCTCTCCGAATATCCAACCTTGTTCTCGTAGTCCTCCACCTTTTCCATAAGGCCGGCAGCCTGAAGGTCGCCTGCCATCTTGCTGCGGCAGTCGAAGCGGTCCATCCCCTGATAAGGGGCGCAGTTTTCGCGTATGCCGTCCTCCAGGCAGCTGACATCGACGTGGGCGTCGGGAGTGAATATGTCATAGGTGGGCAGATTGTGCGTCTGGCCCAGCATATAGTCGTTGGCATCGTGGGCGGGAGTCACTTTCAGGCAGCCGGTGCCGAAGCCTATTTCCACATAGCGGTCCTCGATCACGGGGATTTCGCGTCCCACAATGGGAACGATGAGGTGCTTGCCCTTCAGCCACTGGTTTTTCTCTTCCTTGGGGTTGATGCACACGGCAACGTCGCCGAAAATGGTCTCCGGACGGGTCGTGGCCACCACGGCATAGCGGCCGGGCTCTTCGGCCACCATATATTTCAGATAGTAGAACTTGCTGTGTTCGTCGTGGTAGATCACCTCTTCGTCGGAGAGGGCCGTCTGGCGTTCCGGATCCCAGTTCACCATCCTCAAACCCCTGTATATCAAACCCTTGTCATAAAGGTCGCAGAAAACGTCAATCACGGCTTTGCTGCGCGTTTCATCCATTGTGAAGGAAGTGCGGTCCCAGTCGCAGGAGCAGCCCAGCTTGCGCAGCTGCTTGAGGATTATTCCGCCGTGCTCGTCGGTCCAGGCCCAGGCGTGAGTGAGGAATTCCTCGCGGCTGAGGTCGCTCTTGCGTATCCCCTGCTCCGCCAGACGCTTGATTACCTTTGCTTCCGTGGCGATTGAAGCGTGGTCCGTGCCGGGCACCCAGCAGGCATTCTTGCCAAGCATGCGGGCGCGGCGAACCAGAATGTCCTGGATGGTTTCGTTCAGCACGTGGCCCATATGCAGCACACCGGTTACGTTCGGGGGCGGAATGACCACCGTATATGCGGGCCTCGAGTCGGGCTCGCTGTGGAAGAAATTGTGTTTAAGCCAGTATTCGTACCACCTGTCCTCCACGGACGAGGGGTTGTATTTCGCTTCAAGTTCCATAATTTTCAAGTTGAAAGTATCTTGTTTCAAAAAAGCCCGCTAATTTACTCAATTTTTCCGCACAAATCAATAGCCGGGAGCAATATCCTCCCCCAGCATTTCCCACAACAAGTGCGTGGGCAGGCCCATTATCGTGTAGAAACTGCCCTCGATACAGCTGATTCCCACAAGGCCTATCCATTCCTGGATGCCGTAGGCGCCTGCCTTGTCCAGAGGGGAGTATTTTTCCACATAGTGTTGTATCTCCTTGTCGCCAAGCTTCCTGAAGCTCACGCAGGCCGTGTCGCTGCGGGTCATAAGGGCACTGCGTTCGTCGTCAGTGTGGACTCCTCCGCCACGCCTTACGCATACGGCGCTGACGACCTTGTGCGTGCGTCCGGACAGCATTTCCAGCATCCGCACCGCCTCTTGACTGCTGCGGGGTTTTCCCATCAGGGTGCCGTCGCAGATGACCACGGTGTCAGCTGTCACAAGGACCTCGCCGGGCTCGAGGCTGCGGTGGAAGCCAAGGGACTTACCTTCTGCAAAATACGCAGGAACATCTTCCGCCCTCATTCCGGGCGGCACCGTTTCCTGGAAGGAAGTCTGCGAATCCACGACGAAACGCAGTTCCATCTGTTCCATAAGTTCCTTACGGCGGGGCGAGCCGCTGCCAAGAATCAGTCTGATGCGGGACATGTCAGTATTCGCGTTTGTACTGGTCCACGTCAAGGGCCCAGGTGCCCTGGGAACGCATCACCATTTCCACGATGTGGCGCACGAAGGAGTGGCCGCCCTTGATGTCGGGAGTGTAATCCGCCGCTTCCAGCACCTCCTGCACGGCATCCGAAGGGCAGGCTCCTATGCCTGCGGCGCGGATGGGACCGAGGTCCGGAAGGTCGTCACCGCAGTACAGAACCTGGTCATATGACAGGCCGTACTTGGCGCAGAAATCATCCAGCTGCTCCATCTTGTTGCGGCTTCTGAGGTACACGTCGCCCTCCTTGAAACCGCAGTGACCCACGAAGCGCTGCTCTATTATCTTTGAGATGCCTCCGGTTATTATGGCCAGCGGATAGCCTTTCATCGCGGCCATTCGCAGCGCCATGCAATCCTTCGCGTCATAGCGGCGCAGAAGGTCGCCTTCAATGGCGTAAATGCCGTCGTCCGTCAAAATGCCGTCCACGTCGAAGGCGAAGGCCTTGATGCGGCCGATTGCGCAGGCAAGCTGTTGTTTGTCGTACATATGGCGGCAGGGTTTTATGAACGTGTTCCTCCGCCCATCGGGAAAGGAGCGGTGCGCGGGCCGTCGGCAAGGGTGATGCCACCGTTCTGTGCCTCGTATTTGGAAATATTGTCCTGCAGGGCCATCAGAAGGCGTTTGGAATGCTCCGGCGTCATTATTATGCGGGAGACTATCTCCGCCTTCGGGAAGCCGGGCAGCATCTCCGCGAAATCCAGCACGAACTCGCTGTGGGTATGTGATATTATTGCGAGGTTGGAATAATTCCCCTTCGCCACTTCAGGTTTGAGCTCCAGGCTCAGTTCTTTCTTTTCTTCCATAATGCGTGATACTCGTATTTTCGATACGGGGCCAAAGTTACGGATTTTTCCCCACAAAGGCAAATGTTGCACGCAAGCGTAGCAGATAGCTTATTTTTTAGTAAATTTGCTCTTGAGTTAAATTGTGCACTATGATAAAGAGACATTTGTATGTTGCAGTTTCGGCGATTGTCGCATCAGCAGTAATTTCCTGCTGCGCCGCACCGTCCGACGAGGGGCCGATAGGCGTATTCGACAGCGGGACAGGCGGCCTTACCGTGCTGGAGAGGGTGCTGGAACATCCCGACCTCAAGTCAGAGAATTTCGTATATCTTGCAGACCAGGCAAACATGCCATACGGCCAGTATGATGCCTTCGGCAAGAGCGATTACCTGCGCTCCCTGGTGGTGGCAGACGCGGAGTTCCTTCTGGAAAAGGGAGCCAAGATTATCGTAATCGGCTGCAATACGGCCACGGCTTACGGCTTGGATGCCGTCCGGGAGAGGCTCGAGGGCACGGGAGTGGATGAGGTCGGAGTCATAAACGCAGGAGCCAAGGCTGCGCTGGACAACGTAGGCAGCACAGCTGCCTGCGCCGTCGGCGTCCTGGCAACGCCCGGCACCATTGCCTCCGGGGCATACGAGCGCACCATACTTGCCGAAGCGGCCTCGCGAGGACTTGCGCCGGGGACAGTTACCGTGGTCAGCCAGAGCGGCTACGGTTTTGCAGAATCCGTGGACTGCGAAAAAGACTACGCCGACGCCTCACTGACGGCTCCTCGCGCATCATACCGCGGCCCGCGCCTCTGCGACACAGAAGGCGCGGAGAATGTCCTCAGGCGCTTCCTGCTGCCCGTATACAATTTCGACGAATCGAAGCTACTTCGCGATCCTTCCGGAGACAATCTCCAGCTCAACGATGCCTCCTGCTACGCCAGGTTCAACTTCGTTTGTCTTGTGGAAAAACACAGGCAGAGCGGCAATCATACCCCTCTGAAAGTAATCATTCTGGGCTGCACACACTATCCCTACCAGCTTCAGACACTGCGGCAATGTGCTTCGCAGATGCGTGATTACAACATTGGCGGAGAGTATCCGTATCGCGACCTCATAGCTGAGGATCTTATTTTCATAGATCCTGCGCAGTACACCGCCGAAGAGTGCGCAAAATCACTTGAATCCAGCGGCAAACTCGGACGCAAAAGACTGTTGAGAAGCAAAAAGATGAAGGTGGACGCCTGGATTTCCGTGCCGGCACCCGGACTGCGGAAGGACTGCCTGACGAGCGACGGAGCATTCACCTATGAATTCAAATACGGCCGCAGCACCCTTCAGGACGACACCACCTTTGTCCGCGAACCCTTCAGCCTGAGTAACGTGGACAGTCTCACGCGCGAGCGCATCCGCGAAAAGCTCCCGCTGTGCAGCGGCGCAATTTCATTTCAGCATTGACTAAAGAAAAGCGCTCCCACTGCCGAAGCACCCCTGCAAGTAGCCGACATAAGGGAAGGCTCCGCCGCTCCAGCGGTGGAGGGGATGCTAGCATCCCGGAGGCGTTGCAGGGGTGCTTCGGCGGGAGCGTAAATATAATCAGAATCTGTGCGTCAGTTCCACGCCAATGATATGCCTCAGCTGGGTTTCGCGGACCACGCGGTTCACCTTGCCCTTGCCACGGGTGATGTTGACGTCGTAATTGATGTCGTCGTCGAAGGTGTAGTATGCTGAGAGCGAAGTGTGGCGGTTGAAGCGGTATTTCAGCCCTGCGCCTGCGCGGTAGCGGCATACGTAATTCTGCAGCGAAGCCCCGGATGCCGCCCCGGACAATCCGTCCAGACTCACGTACGGAGCGTTCAGGGTGTTGTACAATTCAAAATATGCATAGGGCACCAGCGGCGCGCGGACGCATTTGTACGAGAGTTTCAGTCTGGAGCGAAGCACCAGACTGGGATTTGCCTTCTCGGCCACGTTCACGCTGTCTGTCCTCCAGGTGCACTGCACCCTTTCGCGAAGAGACAGTCTGAAATTCCCCAGCGGCAGCGTGTATTCCGCATTCACGTAAGCCCTATGGCGTGGCCCTCCCATATAAGGGGCAGCGTCCGATGGCGTCTTGAGGGCGTTTATCAGCGTATAGCCTACCCCCACGTCAAAATGCTTGAAGGCGCCCCACTCCACGCCAAGGGAAGTCATCGCACGGTCGAAACTGCGAAGGGACTGCATTGCGCGCAGCTCCTCCCCCAGCGACAGGGTCAGGCTGTTGCAGGGCTTGTATTCCAGCGTAATGCCCGCGCGGGCACGGAAATCAGACGATGAAGTCTCGCTGTAACCGTTCTGTTTGGAGGTCTGAGCCAAGGCGGGCGCGGCGGCGAACAAAAGCATAAAAGCCGCAGCCGATAAAAGAAAGACGCGTTTCATCCCACAAAGCGCTTAAGTTTTGTGACACTGTCCACGCTGCAATGTGACTCCCCTGCCGGCAGCAGGTAAGTCACCTTCAGCATCGCGCTGTCCTTCATAAAATCCACGGCTCCAACCTGGACGTCAAGTATCTCGATGCCAAGGCGTTTGGTAAGATCCTCAATCAATTCGTCCTTCTTTTGTGGAACGATCAGGTCTATCCTGTCATACTGCACGGCTTTCACCGAAGTCTCCCTCTTGCCGCGGCGCACAGCCCTCCCGTCCAGCACCCACAGCATAAGCACCACCAGGAGGTTGGCAAGCAGCAGCTCCGCATAGGAAAGGTTCAGCGCAAGACCGTTGATGACGGATATGCCTATAATCACGAACAGATACGTCATTTCACGTACCGGAATCGTCTCCGTACGGTAGCGGATCATTCCGAAGATGGCGAACAGGCCCAGTGTGAGGCCGATCTGCAGCTTCACGTTCCCCATGCAGTATATCAGAAGGAACATCGTGGCGCTGAACAGCAGGAAGGTCAGCAGATAGTCCCTGCGTCGGTTTTTGGGATAGTAGAAGCAGCGCACTATCACCAGGCCCACCAGCAGGTTGAAGGCAAAACGTATGACCAGATTCAGAAACGAAGTGGCCTCGAACAGCGGCGTACCCAGGAAAGAGGCTCCGACGGTGACATCCCCGAATTCTTCGGCGATTGTAGGGTCAAACTCAGGCAGTGCCTGAAGAAATGAAGTCAATATCATATTGCAGTGTTTTTATTTCTTGTTTTGGAAAGCTTTACAAGCCTTGGCTTGAAACGGCCTCTGGGAAGGCTGTCATCCGTCAGCATCACGCCTGTGCAGTATTTGGAGAATTTCGCAGGGAACACCCTCATATCCAACAGGATATCTTTCATCGCAGAAGGCGTGAGGCCGTCTCTTTTCAGCTCCACGACAACTACATCGGAAAGAGTGCTGCACCTGTCTGTCCTGGGATTCAGGAAAGAAAGGCCGGTGTCTATTGTCAGCCTCTCCGTACGCGCGCGGTTCACAAGGGTTATCCTGTCGAAACGGATATCCAGCGATGGGGAAAGGCTTTCAGGCGGGAACATGGACCTTTCGCGGAAGAAATCCATCACCTCGGAAGGAGAATCCTGAAAATGCTCAAGGCAATCGGCCGGTACTTCGCGGCGTTTCTTTTTGGTCCTTCCCTTGGAAGTCTTGTTTTTTATCTCCAGAAAGGTCAGATTGTCCGAATCCATATAAGTGCGGACGCGAATTTTCTGGCGCGTGGCCTTGCCGTGAAGGTGCATAAGGTAATAATCGTGGGCGGGGGTGTCGTAATACATCGTATGGTACCGCGCCACCCTCACTCCTTGCATATCCTGCACCAGATAGTTTTCCCTGCATCGCTCCAGAATATCCGGCAGCGAATCCGCGCGGATGAGGAATTTCGTGTCCACGCGGTTCATCAGCTTTATGCCCTCCATCTCCTGCAGGGAAATGGCAGGGAAATCAGTCACTGAAGACGTATTCATATGTCTTTGTGGAGTACAGTTTTCCATTGGGAAGGTAGTTGTACTGTGTCTTCTTGGTACCGTCTGGATTGTACTCGTACTTGCGGATGCGCACGGGCTTGTTGCGGTCGTCATACACGACTTCCTTCTCCACCAGACCGTTCTGGCCGTAGAACGTCACTATCCTCTCCTTTTGGCCGTAGTTGGAAAATTCTATCTCCTCCACGTTGCGACCCTCGTTGTCATACACCTTGAGATGGTCCATCCAGCGGGTCTTGTTCTTCTGCTCCACGTTCCACTCCTTGACGGTGAGATTCTTGCGCCTGGAGCGCTTGGCTAGTGTTTCGGGGCTAACCTCCTGGGCCTGAAGGCCGAAGAAGGCCGACATGGCAAGGAGGCAAGAGGCTATGCTGATAATTCTTTTCATATTGCTGCTTTATTGTCCGGATGAAGATGCGGAGAAAGTGGCGCTGTTGGAGCCGTTGAACGTCGCGCCTTCCCACCAGTAGCCGCCGAGGTAAGACGTGCCGCCGCTGAGGGAGCCTCCATAGTAGATTTTGTTGCCGCTGCTCTGAAGGGTTGGCGCGGAGAAGAATATATATCCTTTTATGGCAACCGGAGTTATGAAGCTCGCAAGCTCGTCTCCCGAAGGGTTGCATATCTTGAATGCCTTGCCCGCGCTTATGCTGGAAACGTTGGAGATGAACTTGGACAGCTGTTTGGAAGAAGTGCTGCAAGTACTGATGTTCGTGCCCCCGATTCCCGCCACAACGCCGCCGTTCATGTTGATGTATGCGCGTTCGATAAGATCGATCGCTACCTCGGCGGAGGTCGACGACGTGGCGGCAAGGGTGGTGCCGCCGTTGAATGTCATCGTCTTGTTGGAATCGATGCCGTCGTTGGTTGTGCTCCAGGCGAACACCCTGCCTCCGTTCATAGTGTAGGCGTAAGCGGAGTTGATGGCATCGTCCACGGCATAAACCATCACGCTGCCGCCGTTGATGGTAATGTTGGTCTTGCTCTCCATGCCCTCGGCATTGCTGCTGGAAGAGCTTCCGCCTCCGCCTCCACCGCCGCCGGGCGGGTTTCCACCGGGTCCTTTTGTGCTTGTGGAAGAGCTCATCCAGGAAGGAAGGCTGCTGATGCCGGCGCAGACGCGCACATCGCCGCCGTTAATGGTGATGTCGCCGCTGCAGCGGATTCCCTTGGGAGAAGAGGTGAGGGAACTGCTGTAAGTGTATTTGCTGCCGCTTGTCTGAAGCAGGATGTAAGCTCCGTCTTCCACGTTCAGCTTGTACGCAGCCAGACCCTTGCCGCCGGCGCCGGTGCTCTTGCCGGTTATGTTGCCGCCGCAGAGGGTGATTATGTTGGCGGCCTTCAGGCAGCTGCTGCTGGAGGTGTCCTTTTCGTCGCTGTCGTACATTGCGGAGCCGCTGGTGGACAGGTTTAGAGTGCCGCCCTTTACGGTGATGTTGTTGGAGGACTTGATGGCCTTGGAGGCAGCTCCGGTGGTGCTGACAGTTATGTTGCCGGCATTTATCAGGATGTCGCCCTGGTTGTCGGTGGTCATTCCGTGGCCCTTCTCAGAGCTGGTCTTGATGTTTATCGTGCCGCCGTCGATGGCGATATAAGGTGAAATGCTGCTGTCGGTGCCTTCGTAGGCGGTACTGATGCCGTCGTCGCCGCATTCTATCGTTATGTTACCGTCCACGATGTGCACGTAGCCTTCGTCGCAGTCGATGCCGTCGCCTGTGCATTTTATGTTCAGAGTGCCGCCGTCGATGCGGATATAGTCGTTGGCGTGGATGCCGTCCTTCACCGCTCCCATCACTTTCAGAGTGCCACCCATCATACGGAAGTAGTCGTCAGTCGCGATGCCGTGGGCATAGTTGGAGCTGACCTCCAGCGAACCGTCTCCGCTGAGAATGATCTGACCTTCACTGAAAAGGCAGCCCTTCTCGTCTTCGCCCGAGGCGGTGGAATAGGATGAGCCGTCCTTGAAGGCGGAAGAGCCTTTCAAGATGATGTTGGTCTTCTTTTTACCCTGGATATTCAGCGCACTGCTCTTGGAAGATGTGATGCTCACGCCGCTAAGGGTAACAGTCTGGGGGGCGTTGTTGTAGATTTTCACGCCGCCGCTCGTCGTGCTGCCCTTGAGTTCGATTTCCAGGCCTTCCTGCGCTGTGGCGCTGCCGCCGATGGTGACGAAGGCGCCGTCGCAGGTGACGGGAATGGTCCCCTGCCCCGAAACCGTGGCTGAGCTGCCGCTGAAGGACACTACAATTGTTTGGGAGGTGCTGCCGGGATTGTCGTCGGAGTTGTCATCTTCCTTGATCGGGTCATCGGAGTCTTTGCCGGTGCCGCTGTCGTCGTCGTCGTCGCCGTCGGAATCGTCCTGATCGTATGGATCGAAGGGATCCATCCCCTGTCTTATGGAAGGAGAACAGGAGGAAGTGGCAAAAAGCGTCGCGACCAAAATAAGAATGAATGAGCGTTTCATAACATCAAAAGTAATGTCGGCACAAAATTAAATAAAAAATGCTGCGGTTATTCACCGCAGCACTTTTTTTTATCAAAGTATATGCCAATTACTTGGTGATGACGCGTGCCATTTCGCAAACTTTGTTGCTGTAGCCCCACTCGTTGTCGTACCAGGCGCAAACCTTCACGAAAGTGGGATCGAGCTGGATACCGGCCTTCACGTCGAAGATGGAAGTGCGGGCATCGTTGCGGAAGTCTGTGGAAACAACGCATTCGTCGGTGTATCCCAGAACGCCCTTCAGCTCGCCCTCGGAAGCTTCCTTCATGGCGGCGCAGATTTCCTCGTAGGTGGCGGGTTTGGCGAGCTCGCAGGTAAGGTCTACGAAGCTGACGTCGGAGGTGGGAACGCGGAGGCTCATACCGGTGAGTTTGCCGTTCAGAACGGGCAGAACTTTACCTACGGCCTTGGCGGCGCCTGTGCTGGAAGGAATGATGTTCTCCAGGATGCCGCGTCCGCCGCGCCAATCCTTCTTGGAAGGACCGTCAACGGTCTTCTGGGTGGCTGTGGCAGCGTGTACGGTGGTCATAAGGCCGCGTACGATGCCGAACTTGTCGTTCAGGACCTTGCTGATGGGAGCGAGGCAGTTGGTGGTGCAGGAAGCGTTGGAGATGATGGTCTGTCCGGCGTAGGTCTTGTCGTTCACACCGTATACGAACATAGGGGTGGCGTCCTTGGAAGGAGCGGACATGATGACCTTCTTGGCACCGGCCTTGATGTGGGCCTCGGCCAGTTCGCTGGTCAGGAAGAAGCCTGTGGACTCTACAACAACGTCAACGCCCAGGGCGCCCCAGGTGATGTTTGCGGGATCCTTCTCGGCGAAGACCTGAATCTTGTTGCCGTCAACGATGAGGTAGTTGCCGTCAACTTTGATGTCGTGCTTGAACTCGCCGTGAACTGAATCATATTTCAGCATGTAAGCGAGATAGTCAGTGTCCAGAAGGTCGTTGATACCAACAACCACGATGTCTTTTGAGAAGTTCTCAACAGCGGCACGGAAGACCATACGGCCGATACGTCCGAAACCGTTAATACCAAGTTTGATCATTGTAAATTAATTATTTAAGGAGTTAATACTTTCTTCTTTGCTCCGAAAAGCGGTGCAAATTTACAAATAATCATTGATATTTGCTATATTTGCACAAAGATTTTTTTGAATGAATATCCTTATCACAAATGACGACAGCATAGGCGCGCGCGGCATAAAGGTCCTGGAGAGAACCCTCAGGCCTTTCGGCACGGTGTATGTGGTGGCCCCTGCCGTACCGCAGTCAGGAATGAGCACCGCCGTGAACCTTGGCGCGAAGCGTATTGATTCCGTAAAGCACTCGGACACCATCTTCGAGGTGAACGCCACACCGGCCACCTGCATCAAATATGGCATCAACATGATTCCCGTGCAGTTCGACGTGGTGGTGAGCGGCATAAACCACGGCAACAACGCCTCGTCGGCCGCCCTGTACAGCGGCACCATTGGAGGTGCAATAGAAGGCACCCTGTACGGCATTCCTTCCATTGCCGTCAGTCTGGACGACGTCTCACCGGATGCCGATTTCTCCTATGTGGAGGAGCAGTTTCCCGACATCTTCCGCAAGTTCCTCCAGTGGAGCAAATCCGCTCCCAAAGGCACTTACTGGAATGTCAATTTTCCCAAAGGAAAGCCCCTTGGCTGCAAATTCGGCCATATGGGCCCCGGTCACTGGGTGCGCGAATTCGAAATCGTGGACGGCAAGCTGGTAATCCTGGGCGATTTCTGTGACGACACCCCCGCCGAAGACCGTCTGGCAGACCACCATATTATAAAGGACGGCTACATCGCCATCGTACCGAATTCAACAGATCTTACGAACTATGAAGTACTACATAATTGCCGGTGAAGCCTCCGGCGACCTGCACGGCAGCAACCTGATGAAGGGCCTGTATGCCGAAGACCCGAAAGCCGTCATCCGTTTCTGGGGCGGTGAAATGATGAACGACGTTTATGCCGGATGCTCCGCCATGACGGACGGCGGCGGCCTGGTGAAGGATTATAGGGAAGGCGCAGTAATGGGAGCCGTGGAGGTCCTCAGGAAGGCCCGCACCCTTACGGCGAACATCAGCAACTGCAAAAAGGACATCCTGGCCTTCGCCCCTGACGTCCTGATCCTGGTCGACTACCCAGGCTTCAACCTGAGGATGGCCAAGTGGGCCCACGGCAAGTCCATCAAGGTGTTCTACTACATAGCCCCCAAGGTGTGGGCCTCCCGCGAGGGGCGCTGCCGCCAGATAAAGAAATATGTGGACAAGCTGTTCATAGTCTTCCCCTTCGAAAAGGATTATTTCGCCTCCAAGGGAATAGACTATATATATGAAGGTAATCCCCTTGTGGACGCCGTTGCGGATTCTGTCGCAATGCAGGCCCCTTGTGGCGATGGCAGCCGCAAGATAGCGCTGCTGGCAGGCTCACGCCTCGGCGAAGTGCGCACGATGATGCCGCACCTCGTGGAGTTCGCGCGCAAGATGCACGCCCTGCCCGCCTATGCCCAATACAAGTTCACGATTGCCGGCGCTCCAGGCCGCACGATAGACGACTATCCCGTACCCGCCGACGTCGCCCCCTACCTCAAGGTAGTGTTCTGGAACACGCAGGAGATTGTCCGCGGCGCGGAGGTTGCCGTCGTGAATTCCGGCACAGCCTCCCTGGAGGCCGTCCTTCTGGACACTCCGCAGGTTGTGGGCTACAGGTTCCCTTCGAATATCACCTATTTCATAGCCAGCCATATAATAAAGGTGCCCTACATATCTCTTGGCAACCTCTGCATCGGCCGCATGGCCTTCTGCGAACTGCGCCAGAAGGATTGCAATGCCGACAATATGGTCGTACAGGTGCGCCGCATCCTGGAAGACGAGGGCTGCCGCACTCAAATGAAGGCCGATTACGCCCTCATCCGCGAATCCCTCGGCGGCAAAGGCGCCTCCCGCGCCGTCGCCGCCGCTATGGTCTCCCTCCTCACAAAATAACTGGAGCAGCAGCCTGTTGTCCCTGGCTGCGACTCCCGCTAAGCTGAGACCCCTGCAAGTAGCCGACATAAGGGGAGGCTCCGACACCGAAGGTGGTGGAGGGGATGCCTAGCATCCCCGTCGGCGTTGCAGGGGTGCTCAAGCGGCGGGAGTCGTTACAGAACTTAGCGGGCGTTGTAGGCTTCGAGGCCTTTGCCAAGGAGGAAGAGAGCGCGCTCGAGGTCCTTCTTTTCCAGAACATAGGCGATGCGCACCTCGTTGCGGCCCTTGGAGGGGTCGCTGTAGAAGCCTCCGGCGGGGGCCATCATAACGGTCTGGCCCTCGTAGGAGAAATCGCGAAGCATCCAGGCACAGAAATCGTCTGCGTCCTCCACGGGAAGACTGGCGACGGTGTAGAACGCGCCCATAGGCAGCGGACTGTACACGCCGGGAATCTTGTTAAGGCCGTTGATCAGCACGTTCCGGCGCTCGATGTACTCCTCGTAGGTGTGCGTCATATAGCTGCGGGGTGCGTCGATGGAGGCCTCGGCCACAATCTGGCCGATAAGGGGCGGGCTCAGGCGGGCCTGGCAGAACTTCATCACGGCGGCGCGCAGCTCCTTGTTCTTGGTGATGAGGGCGCCGATGCGGATGCCGCACTCGCTGTAGCGCTTGGACACGCTGTCGATCAGCACGACGTTCTGCTCTATTCCCTCCAGGTGGCAGGCGCTGATGTAGGGGCTGCCGGTGTAGATGTATTCGCGGTACACCTCGTCGCTGAAAAGGAAGAGGTCGTATTTTTTCACCAGGTCCCTGATGCGGTTCATCTCCTTGCGGGTGTACAGGTAGCCCGTGGGATTGTTGGGGTTGCATATCAGGATGCCGCGGGTGCGGGGGCCGATGAGTTTTTCGAACTCCTCCACGGAAGGCAGGGCGAAACCGTTGTCTATGCTGCTGACAATGGGCTTGATGATGGCGCCGGCGCTGACCGCGAAGGCCATGTAGTTGGCGTATGCGGGCTCCGGGACAATTATCTCGTCGCCGGGATTAAGACAGCTCATGAAGGCGAAAAGCACGGCCTCGCTGCCGCCGGTGGTGACGATAATGTCGTCGGTGGTAAGCTTTATCTGGTACTGGTCGTAGTAGCCGACAAGTTTCTCACGAAGGCTGAGGAAGCCGTCGGAGGGGGAATATTCCAGAATCTTGCGGTCTATGTTCTTCAGGGCATCGAGACCTACCTGAGGAGTCTCGATGTCGGGCTGGCCGATATTAAGGTGGTACACCTTCACTCCCCTGCCCTTGGCCTCGTTTGCGAGAGGGGCCAGGCGGCGGATCGGGGATGCGGGCATCAGCACCGCGCGTTGTGAAATCTGTGGCATTGGCTGTTGAATATATTTGTCAGTTCTTTTTGTCGAATTCTTCGAAGCGGCTGTTGTGGCTTAAGTATTCGGGAATCAGTTCCTTCATGTAGCGCACCATCTGCGGGATATCCACGGCGCGGGAAAGTTCTTCCAGACGGTCCACGGCCTTGGCGGCTTCGGCGTGGTCATATTCACGCACCTTTGCGATACGGATGCGGTCGTGGATGGTGGGGAGGGTGTTCTCCGCCGTGGCGAGAACTTCCTCGTACAGTTTTTCGCCTGGACGAAGACCTGTGAATTTAATCTTTATGTCAGCGCCCGGACGAAGTCCGGCAAGCTCTATCATTCTGATTGCCATGTCCAGGATCCTTACCGGCTTGCCCATATCGAAGACAAAAATCTGGTTGGCGGCGCCGAGCGTGGCGGCCTCCATCACAAGGCGGCAGGCTTCGGGAATTGTCATGAAGAAGCGGGTGATATTAGGGTCCGTAACAGTCACGGGACCTCCTGTTGCAATCTGGCTGCGGAACAGCGGGATCACGGAGCCGTTGGAGCCAAGGACGTTTCCGAAACGGGTGGTGACGAACTGGGTGTTCCCCTTCACCTCTCCCCTCTGCACGGCAAGACCAAGGCTCTGGACATACACCTCCGCGAGACGTTTCGTGCAGCCCATTATGTTGGTGGGGTTCACGGCCTTGTCCGTAGAAATCATCACCATCTTCTCCACCCCGTACTGTATGCACTTGTCGGCAACCTGACGCGATCCGACAGTGTTCACCAGCACCGCCTCGCAGGGGTTCTCCTCCATAAGGGGAACGTGTTTGTAGGCGGCCGCGTGGAACACAATCTGCGGTCTGAACTTGCGGAAAGCATAATCCAGACGGGGCTCCTGACGAACATCGCCGATGACGGGAACAAAATTCAGTTCCTTGAAGGTATTTCCAAGTTCCAGACGCAGGTTGTGCATCGGAGTCTCGGCATTGTCGAAAAGGATCAGCTGCCGGATGTCCATTGCGGCTATCTGGCGGCAAAGTTCGGAGCCGATGGAGCCGGCGGCTCCCGTCACCATTATCACCTTGCCGGCAACATCCGCGTGTATGCGCTCCATGTTTATTTTGATTTCCGGGCGGCCCAGAAGATCTTCGATATTCACCTGACGCACAAGCTGCGCGTTGACGTTACCGTCCTGGATCTCATCAATTTCCGGAGCGAAAAATATGCTGAGGCCAGCCTTGAGGGCGAAGTCCACCAGACGAGAGCGTTCGTTCTGCGCATCGGCCGCCTTCGCGAACAGCAGCCCGTCCAGGCCGAGCACTTCCTTGAGGGTAATGACGTTTTCCGCGTTGGTGAAGTAGTACACTTCCAGGTCGGCTATGCTGAAAGAGGCATTCTTGCGGCCGTAATCCAGAAAGCCGGCGATCTTGAAGTGGGACGACTTCTGCAGACGCGTGATGAGGGAGGTGGACTTGTCTGAAGTGCCGTACACCAGCACCTTCTTGAGAACGTTTCCGGTCTTGTCCTTGTAGTAGCGGTTCAAGTTGTCATATGCTAACACCATCACGGCTCTCACGGCAATGAGGAAAAGGAAGGGGAGGGCAAAGTCGCACAGGCCCACGTAGAAGAGATACCTCTCTCCGTAGCTTTCCACGTCCAGGAAATACAGGGCCATATAGCCGACGATGCATTTGAACATCGAGGCTATGCCGAACAAGGCCAGGTCACCGATCGTAGAGTGTCGAATTGCCTTGCGGTATGTGCGAAGAATCAGAAAGGATGCCATTGCCGTGGCGATGGTGGCGGCGAACAACAGAGCCGTGGAAGCCATCGGAATGTAATCCGTATTCGTCGCGAAATTCACCAGCAGAATGGAGCATAGCGTGCCCACCACGCTGATGCACATATCCATGAAAAGCACGGCCCAGATGCTCAGGTACTTGATCTGAGTGAACTTGTTCAAAAGTTTTGTCACGAAGTTTTCCATCTATCTTCTTTAAGTTTCAGTTTTCCATTTTTTGTACGTCGGAGGAATTTATCTGCACCGTCGCTATCCCCAGCATTCCAAGTTTCAGACAGAGCATAGTCTTGTTCAGCACCGATGCAATCTCGCATTCCAGTCCCTCCAGAGGACCTCGCAGCACCTTCACTCTGTCTCCGGAGCGGAAACTTGCCGTGGAGCACAGATGGAACTGCACGGCGGAATCCGCGCGGGCGACCACCCTGCGAAAGACGTCCAGCTGGTCCTCTGGCACCTTCATCGGAGCGTGGGTCATACTGTCCATCCTGCAATGCGTGAGGTATGCAATGGTGCCGAGCGCCTCCCTGCGCGTGTCGTCGTTGCAGTAGAGAAAGACGGTGCGCGGAATCACGATCCGGTACTTTATCACCTTGCGGTCCGACCACTCTCGCAGTTCCCTCTGGGCTGGCACATAGCATTCGATGCCCATTGCCAGCAGACTCTTCTGCACGTTCATCTCCTGGCAGGAACGGGTGCAGCCCACGAACCAGTACTGGTTCATGTCCTTCGGCCTCCTGAGAGGGCGGGTGGTAATCTGCGGAGCCGTTTTGAGAGATCTTGTTGCCATCGGGAGTGTTATCTGCGGGGGTAAATCACCAGTTTCTGTCCTATGTAAATATTGTCAGAGCGCAGCGAATTCCACTTTTTAAGCTGCTTCACACTGCAGCCGTAACGGGCGGCAATCCTTCCCAGGACGTCGCCGCTGCGCACTTTGTAAATTATCCTGCCTCCGTTTGCCCTGGCCCCGTCCTGTATGCTTTTCAGAACCACAGGATTGAGAAGGCTGTCCGCACGATACCTGTACACGGAATCCCCCGCTGCAATCAAAGCGCTCTCCTTTTCCAGGGGCAGGCGCAGAGTGCAAGGAAATGAATCGCCGGGCAGTATGTCGTTGAGATATTGTGGATTCAGCTCGCGGATTGTCTGCACATCCACTCCCGTGGCGGAGCGGATCTGCTCGAAATGCAGGTTCCGCCTTATCTGCAGAGTGTCCACGGCCAAGGGAATTATGTCCGCTGCGGGACGTATCCCGTATTCTTCATAATAGTTCATCGCGTACAGCGCGCCTATGAATGCGGGCACATAACTGCGCGTCTCGCGCGGCAGGAAATCGTAAATGACCCAGAAGTCCCTGCTGCCGCCGCTGCGGGCAATCGCCTTGCGGACGCTGCCAAGGCCGCAGTTGTATGAGGCAATGGCAAGATTCCAGTCTCCGAACACGGCGTAGGCGTCGCGAAGATACCTTGCGGCGGCAACCGTGCTCTTCATCGGGTCCATCCTCTCGTCTATCCAGGAATTTATCCTCATTCCGTAGCCAAGCGCCGTGCGATACATGAACTGCCACAGCCCTTTGGCTCCGACGCGAGACGTGGCATCGCATTTGAGCATGCTCTCCACGATTGCCAAAGCCTTGATTTCCAGCGGAATTCCATAATAGGAAAAGACTTCGTCGGCAATGGGCCAGTAGTACTGTGCCCTGCCCATCACGAGGCTCATCGCGGCGGGCATCTTCTCGCTGTACTTTATGCAGTAGTCGCGCACTGTGGCGTTGAAGGTGAGCGGAACGGCGGAATTGATTGCATTGAGGCGGGCAATCATCACTTCGTCCGGAACATTGCTGCGGAGCGGCCCGTCCGTGATTTCGAGGCTGGGAACTTCAATGGGAGAATATGCCGTCTCGCTGCGGCTGTACCACAGTGAGAAAAGCGAATCGCTGATGGCAAAATCGTCATCCGGGGGAACAAGGGCCGGAAGTGGTGACGCGCCGTCCCGGGCGAGCATCAGAGCCGCCTGCAGCGAGTCCTGCCGACGGGAAATGTCCGCAAGGGCCTTCTGCAGCGAATCCAGCTTGGTGCAGAGCGCTGCGTTCTCCTTTTCCAATGCTGCATTGCGCTCCCGTAGTTTTCGCGCACTCTGCGCCTGCGCCGAAGCGCCGCCAAGTATCGTGGGCAGCAGCAGAAGGAACAAGGGCAATATGAGGCGCATCTTTCTCATCAGAGGTCAGAATCTTATGCCGAAGGACAATCCTGCGGCGGGAGCGTTGGGAGTGAAAGCGTACGCGTTGTTGTCCGGAAGTATCATGGAGGGGCAGAGGCTGGCAGTCACCTTGTCCGTCACCTCGAAATCCGTCATATACGCGAATACGTTGGCGTCTATCACCTGCAAGAGGTAGAAAAGGCCCAGTGCAAGCCAGCTATAGTCGCGGTACTTGCGGTATATGTCGCGGTAGTATTTGGCCTGATCCGCGGTTATCGGGCCGGAATATCCTGCCTCCTGGCTTTCTCTGTAAATGTCCCTGAAACGGATGAAGTTCGTGTTGTTCACGTCCAGAAAATGTATGGAGCCGATGATGCCGCCCACGTATATAGGTATTTTCCAGTATTCCCCGTTGTACGCCTGGCCGAGGCCCGGGCACAGGATGGAGTATATGGTGGAGCGGCCGGGATAGGGATTGCGGTCACCTTTGTAGCAGATGGCCCCGTCCATAAGGGATGCGTAGTAGAACAGCCCTGCGCCCACAAAACCAAGCACGGAGGCGGTCTTGTCGCTTTCCAGGCCGCTCTGCCTGTAGCGGTTGTTGTACACTATGCCGCAGGTTATTCCAGCGCCCATTCCGCCATAGACTATCGGCAGTTTCCAATACTGGCGGTGGTAGATCTGCGATGCTCCGGGAAGGACGACGCTGGTGCCGAACATCGTGCCGATGCGCATCGTGCGCTTGTGCGCAAGGCCGCCGAAAATTTCCTGGAAATTTATCAGTTTGTCCGACGTGTCGGCCGCGGCCGTGCTGTCCGGACGCTCGTTGTAGCTCTGCGTAAAGGCCTCCCTCTTGTCCGCGAACTGCGCACTGGCGCAAGGGGATGCAAGAATTGCGGCCGCAAATACTGCCACCAAAGATATCAGGAGCGACTTTTTCAATTCTTTCTGCCGTTTTTAAGCGCGCTGGCAAGCTGCCGTGCATCGCTTTCGTTGTCGAAACGTATTGTCATCACGGCACCTTTGCGGCTGCGTCGCAGGGAAATGTCCCCTTCGTAGTATTCGCCGAAACTCTCCAGCAGGCTTCGCCAGCCGTCGGTAAGGTCAGCCGCCGCCGAACCTGTCTCCTTCTTTTTGCCGTCTTCTTTGCCGAAAGAAGGCAGTGGAGCCTCTGAAAGGGCTTTTATCTGCCTTTCCAGTTCGCGCACGCTGATGCCATCGCGCGCCACCTTGTCCGACAATTTCTCCTGCAGGGCGGGATCCTCCACGCCCAGCAGCACTTTTGCGTGACCTACGCTCAGCTTGCCGGTCTTGATGTCGTACTGCACCTTTGCCGGCAGCCTCAGAAGGCGCAGGAAGTTTGTCACGCTCACCCTGCTCTTGCCGATGATGCGGGCCATCTGCTCCTGTGTGAGGGAGCATTCGTCGATGAGACGCTGGTAGCTCATGGCGGTCTCGATAGGGTCCAGGTCTTCCCGCTGCACGTTCTCCACTATGGACATCTGCAGCATTGTAATTTCGTCCGTGTCGCGCACGAAGGCGGGAATTGTGGCGAGGCCTGCCATAAGGGCTGCCCTGTAGCGGCGTTCTCCGCTGATTATCTGGTACTTGCCTCCGGCGCGAAGGCGCACCGTGATGGGCTGCACCACGCCCAGCGAGCGGATGCTTTCGCACAGTTCCTCGAGGGCGGTCTGGTCGAAGGTGACGCGGGGTTGGTTGGGGTTGGGCTCCACAAGGGTGATGTCTATGCTGCACACCTGACCGTCAGAGGTTTTCTGCACTGCCGGGGCGGAATTTATGTACTGGACGCTCGAGCGATATCCGTCAGTCTGCGAGCCCGAAGGCAGCAGTACGTCCAGTCCGCGACCGAGGCCGAAGGAATTGTTCTTTGCCATGCTACTGCTACTGTGTGTCTGCGATATTGTTCTTCTGGAGGATTTCCCTCGCGAAATTCATATAGTTGGACGTGCCGTTGCACATAATGTCATAGAGAATGATAGGCTTGCCGTGCGAGGGGGCTTCGCTGAGACGTATATTTCTCTGTATCACTGTCTTGAAAACAAGGTCGCCGAAATGCTCGCGAAGCTGTTGCTCCACCTGGTTGTGCACTTTGGTGCGGCCGTCGAACATCGTCACGATGAAGCCTTCTATGTCCAGGGCAGGATTGCTGCCCTTCTGCACGAGGCGTATTGTCTGCAGCAGCTTTCCAAGACCTTCCAAAGCATAGAATTCCGGCTGCACGGGAATCACCACGCTATCCGCCGCGCTCAGGCAGTTGACGGTGATGAGGCCGAGGCTGGGACTGCAGTCGATGACGATGTAGTCGTAATTGTCCTTTATCCCGTCCAGGGCATTCTTGAGTATGCTTTCGCGCGAAGGATGTTCGATGAGTTCTATTTCGGCGCCCACGAGGTTTATGTGCGAGGGAATCATCTGCAATCCGGCAAGTTCTGTCTGCAGGAGGGTGTCACGGATGTCCACCGTGCCTATAAGCACCTCATACAGAGTGCGGTGGTCTTCGCTGTCGGGAGAAAAGTTAAGGCCGCTGGTGGTGTTCGCCTGCGGGTCAGCGTCTATTATAAGTACAGACTTTTCCAGCACCGCGAGCGATGCCGCGAGATTGATTGCGGTGGTGGTCTTCCCCACTCCTCCCTTCTGATTGGCTATGGCTATTACTTTTCCCATAAGGTGTATGTTGAGCAATTAAGGCTACAAATTTAATAAAATTTATCTAAATTTGCACGTTTTCTTGAAAGAGAAGACCTGAACCCATCAAATATGACCAATATAAAGGACATCTGGTTCGCTGTGGTGAACCCGAATGCAGGCAGCGGCAAGACGATGTCTGAATGGAACGAGGCCGAAAGGCTGCTGTTTGCCAGAGGAATAAAATACGTTTTCGCCACCCCGGTATCGCTGTCGGATTCATACAATAAAATTCTGGACGCCTGCGCTACAGGCTACCGCAGATTCATCGCCGTGGGAGGCGACGGCACGGTGCACAACCTCCTGAAGGCGATTGTGAACTTCGTGGAGAACAGTTGCGCGGAAGGAGGCTCGGTCCGTCTGGACGACTTCACGCTGACGGTGCTTCCCATCGGTTCCGGCAACGACTGGCTGCGCAGCCACAACATTCCGCGGGACCACTCCCGCATAGTGGAACTGATGTCTGAGGGCCGCTTCGGCCGCCAGGACGTGGTGCGCGCGGACATACTGGACAGAAACGGAAACATAGCCAACACGGCCTATATGGCAAACATCGGCGGCTACTGCTTCGACGCAGGCGTCTGCAGCCAGGTGAATTTCCAGAAGTCCCGCGGTGTGACGGGCAAGATGCTGTACCTGAGGGCCGTGATTTATCAGGCGTACCGCATCAAGTCCTCGCCCACAAAGGTAATCTGCGACGGCAAGGAGTTCTACGACGGCCTGGTGTTCACGATGTCCTTCGGCAACGGCAAATACTCCGGCGGAGGGCTGTGTCAGACCCCCTCGGCCGTGATGGACGACGGTCTGCTGGACGTGATGATGGCCCCCAAGTTCCCGATCTACAAGCTGTTCCTGAACATAAACAAGCTTCTTCGCAAAGATCTGGAAAGGGTGCCATTCATAAAATTCACGAAGGCCTCCGACATAAAAATAATCCCCACGGGCAAGCGCGGGGAATTGGTGGAAATCGACGGGGAGGTCATAGGACGCGCTCCCCTTCATCTGAGCGTTCTGCCGCAGCAGATCAACGTTCTGCACCTTGATGAGCGTCCCTGAGAAGGTCCATCACAGTTTTCACAGGATTGAAAGTTTCTATGGGCACCTGCACGAACAAGGTGTTCCAGCGGCTCATCGCGCCGTTCCACAGGCCGGGCAACTCCATCGCCTTCAGTTCCCTGCCCTGGTAGCTCTTGCCGCTGATGAAGCCGGCGTCGGGGTCCACATAGTCCACAAGACGGAACGGCTGTCCGTCCACATCCTTCAGCACGCACACCAGATCCACCGGATTGAAATGCGTGGCGGCCTTCAGACAGGCGACGGCCTTCGGGTCGTCGGGATTTATCTGCGCGCCCTCCAGAATCTGCAGCGAGGTGCTGCCGTCCTTTTCTTCTATTATGAAGGGACCGCCACCCGGCTCACCCTCGTTCTTCACCATTCCGCACACGCGGATCGGGCGCTGCAGGATTTCCAGCAGTTTTCCCGCGTCCGCGCCGCCGGGCAGCGCAATGCAGAGCTGCTTGTCCAGGAAGGAGACCACTTCGGCGCAGAGATCTGCTGTGGGATTTGAGCGCAAAGCCTTGATATAGCCAAATATGCGTTCTCTTAATTGAAGCGCAGTTCCAAGAAGCACCATCTTCCATTTGGCAGTAATGGGAAGGTATCTCTGTACGGAAACGTTGTCGATATTCTTGATGCTGACAAGGTCCGCGTCCACTTCACCAAGGTTGTTGATGAGAGCTCCGTGTCCTCCCGGACGGTGCAGAGGCGTGCCGTCTTCCAGCAGGAAGGGGGCGTTCTGCGCGTCCACGGCAATCGTGTCCGTCCATTTGTACTGATACGTGAAAGCAATGTCGTACTTCACACCGTAACGCTCCTCGTAAACGGGACGAAGAGCTTCCACCTCCGCACGGAAAAGCTGCTCGTGCTCCGGGGAGATCGTGACCACAAGGTGGCAGACTCCGTCTTTTGTGCGCATGTACTCCGCGGCTTCCACCATATGCTCCGCGATTGCGGTCCTTACCTCCGCATTCTTCGCACCGGGGGTCCCGTAACGATGGAATTTAAGCACTCCCTTGGGCTTGGAGCCGTATCCGAGACCCTCTTCTCCGAGGGTGAAATCAACTGCGTCATCGCCTTGATGTTCAGCATAAAGTGAAGGTTCGTAAAATGCGAATTTTTCGATATTGGAAACAAATTTGTTTACAACCGTAACATTTTTGTTAAAGAGGTCTTTGAACATTCTGCTGGCCGCGCCGCTGGCGGGAACGAACTTAGCCGTCTTCACGTCGGGGCAGCTGCGATAGAATTCCACAGCCTTGTCGGCATCCTCATCGGAGAGTACCTTGATTCCGCGTGAAGCTGTGGCGGGGGCTGCGATTTTCATCCAGGGAAAGCCGGTCTTGAAGCGCTCGATGTTCTTGAGGTCGGCCTCGGAGAGATTGGGGGTTTTCGTTTCCATGATAGTATGATGCTTAAATATAAATTTCTCTTCGGTACTTGTACTGCTCTCGCAGACGCTCGAAGTCCTTGGGGTTGGTGCGGAACATGAAGTCGTCCGTGAACACGGGGTAATTGTACTGGAACGTGGCGGCTATCTGCCCCTGCGTCTTGCCGCGCAGGTCCAGCTTCTGCGGCACGTCCTCCGGCAGCTTGGAGGGATAGAAGTCGTACAGTTGCCATATTCCGAAGCGGCGGGCGACGGCGCGCACGGCCATCGCAGTGCCGTTCATCTTGCCCTGATAGCTGTAGCCGGCGATGTGCGGAGTGGCTATGTCCGCCATATCCAGCAGCGACAGGTTGATGTCTGGTTCGTTGTTCCAGGTGTCGATTATCACGCCGCCCATCTTGGGAACGGCTTCTATGAGGGCAGCGTCGTCCACCACTTCTCCCCTTGAGGCGTTGATGAAAATGGCACCGAGCTTCATCTTGAGGAAGAACGTCTCGTCAGCCATGCCGCGGGTGCTGTCGTCCAGAGGGGTGTGCATCGTCACTATGTCGGAGTTCTGCAGCAGATAATCCAGGTCCACGAAGGCTTCGGATCCTTCCGCGGAGGCGCGCGGAGGATCGCAAAGCAGAACCTCGAATCCGAGATGACGCGCCATCTCTTCCACCCTTTTGCCGACGTTGCCTACACCCACTATGCCGAACACTTTGTCCTGCAGGTTGATGGCATTGTGGGCAGCCAGACCGTAAAGGGCAGAAAAGACGTACTGCATCACGCCTCCGGCATTGCATCCGGCTGCATTGTGCACCTCTATTCCAGCCTTGCGGCACCAGTCAATATCGATATGGTCCATGCCGATAGTCGCAGTGGCAATCACGGACACCTTGCTGCCGGCAAGAAGAGCCTCGTCGCAGCGTGTGCGGGTGCGTGTTATCATCGCGTCGGCATCGGCGACGTCTTCGCGGCATATTTCCTTTCCTTCCTTGTACAGGAGTTCGGCGTAAGGTTCCAGCACACCGTGCAGAAAAGGTATTGCCGAATCGGCTACGATTTTGAGTTTTCTTCCCATTATCTGAGCACTATTTTCTGCACCGGTTCGCATTTTCCTCCAGAGGCCTCTTCACCCACAAGGGAATCGCTGCGCAGCGCCTGATTCACCGCAGACAGGATATAATCCAGTTGACAGAGCAGCTGAGACCTTACAACCGAACTTGAAACGGTGACATATAAAATGTTGTTTTTCAAATATTTGTCGCTTGTGTACATGGCGGCGCCGCTGACGCGGTCCCAGGCATCCGACACCACCTGGCGGCGAAGTCCTGTGCCAAGGGAATTCTGCCTTATGAATTCCTGCAGCACGGCGGAAAGCGGTTCCGCCTGCACCTTCTGCATCTTTGCGGGTTTGAAATTAGCCATCTGCACCCTCCTCCCCGACCGGGTTGAATTCACCGTTCACGGCGTTGAAATACATTACGTTCCCCCGCGCCGCGCCCACAGCCCGCCCAAGGCGCTCGCGGGAAGTGTCGCTGATGAAAATCTGGCCGAAACCGCCTCCCCGCACGAGGTCCAGAAGACTGGCCGTACGGGTGGCGTCCAGTTTGTCGAACACGTCGTCCAGCAGCAGTATCGGTGGATATCCGCAGGCGCGGGTCATAAGCGAGTACTGGGCAAGCTTGAGGGCCACAAGGAAGGACTTCTGCTGCCCCTGCGAGCCGCAGCGGCGCAGCGGGTGGCCGTTCATTTCGAAGATGAAATCGTCCCTCTGCACGCCTGCCGTAGTATAATTAAGGTAAAGGTCCTTCCGGCGGTTGCGCCGCAGAACCTCCTCCAGACCGCCGGGGGCGTCCGCAAAATCGCTGCGATACGACACGCTGATTTCTTCCTCTCCGCCGCTGAGAGCGCGGCAGTGCAGCCGGATGTCATCAGCCATGTCCAGCACTGCGCGGGAGCGCCGCTCGCTGACGTACGCAGCACACTGGCTCATCTGCGAATCCAGCACACAGAGCAGAGTATCGTCCGGAGACTGCTCTTTCAAAATCCGGTTTCGCTGGTCCAGGAGACGGTTGTATTTCTGCAGGGCGGCCATATACTGCGGGTCCGTCTGTGACAGAAGGGCGTTGAAGAAGCGGCGCCTCTCCTCTCCGCTTTCGCTGACCATGGAAATATCTGAAGGGCTGACGGCGACAACCGGCAGTACACCTATATGCTCGCTGAGCCTTTTGCAGACCTTGTCGTCCCTGCGCACCGTCTTGGCACCCTCCGAGCACACTATGCTGAAGCGGCATACGTCCCCGTCCCTCATAAGAAAAGTGCCGGCCACGGACAGCTGCGGGGCTTCCCACCTGCGGCACATCGCGTCCGGAATGCCCAGAAAGCTCTTTGTCATGCACAAATAGTGCACGGCGTCCAGCAGATTGGTCTTGCCCTGACCGTTGCTGCCGCAGATGCAGTTCACGCCGTCGCAGAACTCCAGGGCGGCGAAGCTGACGTTGCGAAAGTCGGACACCAGTATTTTCTGTAAAACGGGCATGGAATCAAAACTCACTGCAAAATTAGCAAAATATTGCAGAATTCATCCAAAAAGCGTAAATTTGCCCCGCCTTAAAAGCAAAATTTTAATACACTATAAATTATGGCAAACGAAAACAAAAACAAAGAAAAACAGGAAAACGTGGACATTGCAGGAGCAGTAGGCAAAGTAGAACTGTTCCTTGACTCCAACAAGAAACTAATCTGGGGCATCATCGCCGCCGTCGTGGTGGTGGCTGCTGTATCATACGCCTGCTTCAAGTGGGTGTACATGCCCGCGAAACAGGAGGCCCAGGCCCAGATGTACAAGGCTGAATCCGCATTCCGCAGCTCCGAGTGGGACATAGCCCTGAACGGTGACGGAAACGCCCTCGGATTCGCCCAGATCATCTCCGACTACGGCTCCAAGGCCGGCAAGAGCGTGTATATGTACGCAGCCGCCTGCGCCCTGCAGCTGGGTGACGCCGACGGCGCCCTCTCCTACATCGCCAAGTACAACGGCAAGGACGAGATTCTCGCCGGCCGCGCCCTCTGCATCAAGGGCGACGCCCTGTGCATCAAAGGCGAATACGCTGCTGCCGCCGCCGCATTCAAGGCCGCTGCCGCCAAGAGCGACAATGTCTTCAGCGCAGGCTATCTGCTGAAGGCAGGGCAGGCCCTGGAAGCCGACGGCAATCCCGCCGAGGCTCTCAAATGCTACGAGACCGTCAAGGACCAGTATCCCCAGTCCATGGAGGCATACGACATCGACAAATACATCGCACGCGTAACCGTTAAGGAGGAGAAATAGGCAATGGGAAGAGCTTTTGAATTCCGCAAGGAGCGCAAGTTCAAGCGCTGGGGCCATATGGCCAAGACATTCACCAAAATCGGCAAGGAAATCACCATCGCAGTGAAGCAGGGCGGTCCCGACATCGTCGGCAACCCCCGTCTGCGTTCCCTGATTGCCACCGCCCGCAGCGAGAACATGCCCAAGGAGAACATCGACAGGGCCATCAAGAGGGCCAGCGAGAAAGACCAGGCCGACTACAAGGAGGTCGTGTTCGAAGGACGCGCCCCTCACGGCGTAGCCGTTCTGGTGGAGTGCGCCACGGACAACAACAACCGCACCGTCGCCAACGTGCGCAGCTATTTCACCAAGTTCGGCGGTTCACTGGGAACTTCCGGCAGTGTGGAGTACCTTTTCGACCGCAAGTGCTTCTTCCGCGCCAAACCTCTGAAGGACATTGACATAGACGAACTGGAGCTGGAGCTCATCGACTATGGCTGCGACGAGATCTTCGAGGAATACGACGAAGAGAAGGAGGAAAAGACCGTCTGCATCTACGGCGAGTTCACAGCCTTCAACGAAATCCAGAAATACATCGAGGGCAACGACGCCCTGGAGCTGGTGAGCGCCGAATTCACCCGCCTGCCCAACGGCGAGACGAAGGAAGTGACCGAAGAGCAGAAGGCCGAAATCGAGAAACTCCTGGAAAAGCTGGAGGAGGACGAGGACGTGCAGAACGTCTATCATACGATGAAAGACTAATTCACACAATAACAAACAACCTATGAACAAAACATTCTTGCGTCTGATCTCCGTTTTGGCGGGGATCCTCTGTGTGGCGTTTTCGGCTTCTGCCCAGATCACCACATCGTCGCTCAGCGGCAAGGTCGTCGATTCCAAAGGCGAACCCGTTGCCGGCGCGGCTGTAATCGCAGTGCACGTTCCTTCCGGTTCACAGTACTATTCCGTAGTGAACAACGAAGGACGATTCTACATCAACGGTCTTCGCGCCGGCGGTCCCTACACGGTTGAAATCAACTGTCTGGGCTACAACGACGTGAAATACACCGACATCACCCTGCAGCTGGCCGAGCCCTTCAGCCTCAATGCCACGCTGACCGACGACACAAAGACCCTCACTGAGGCAGTCGTAATCTCTACCGCCAGCAGCCGCTTCACCTCCGTGGAGAAGACAGGTGCCACCACCAACATTTCCAGCAACGAGATCGGCTCCATGCCCACCGTCAGCCGCAGCATCACGGACGTTGTGCGTCTGTCCCCCTACGGCGGCGACGGAATGAACTTCTCCGGTACGTCAGGCCGCAGCGCCAACTTCACCGTTGACGGCGCCAACTTCAACAACAACTTCGGCCTTTCCACCTCCCTCCCCGGCGGCGGATCCCCCATCTCCATCGACGCCATCGAGGAAATGCAGGTCGTGGTCTCCCCTTTTGACGTACGTCAGAGCAACTTCATCGGCGGCGGCATCAATGCCATCACCAAGTCCGGTACGAACACCTTCAAGGGCACCGCATACGTTTATCACCAGAACGAGAACATGCACGGCAACCGCATAGCCGACACGGAACTGTCCGAGCGCAGCATTGACCGCAAGACCACCTACGGCTTCACCCTGGGCGGCCCCATCATCAAGAACAAGCTGTTCTTCTTCGCCAACTTCGAGTACGCCAAGATTCCCACTGTAGCCAACCGCTGGAGGACTTCCGCCGACGGCGTGTCCAACAAGGACCAGTACATCACACGCGTGAAGACTTCCGACGCCGAGTACCTGCGCAACTACTTGCTGAACACCTATAATTATGATCCCGGTTCATATACGGACTATCCCGCAGACGAGAACAACATGAAGGTTCTCGCCCGTCTGGACTGGAACATCAACCGCGACAACCATCTCGCCCTGAGGTTCAACTACACGAACAACACATACTGGAGCCTGCCCAGCACCTCCAGGGACGTTACCGCCTTCATCGAGAGCGCCGAGAGCCAGTACGGAATGTACTTCTCCAACTCGATGTACAGCATGAACAACAAGATCATGACCTTCTCGGCAGATCTTAACAGCCGCCTGAGCGACAACCTCAGCAACCAGCTGCTGGTAACCTACTCCGACGTGAACGACATCCGCGGCACGAACTCCAGCGAATTTCCCTTCGTAGAGATTGCCGCCGGCGACCTCGGAGAGACTACAATGCCTTATATGACATTCGGTTACGAGCTCTTTACCTATGGCAACCAGGTTGGCAACAAGGTTCTCACGGCCAAGGATGACATCACCTGGTACAAAGGCGACCACAAGATCATGGGCGGCATTTCCTTCGAGTACCAGAAAGCCCTCAACGTATATATGCGCAACGGCACGGGCATGTTCCGTTTCGACTCCCTCAGCGATTTCCTTTCCGGAGCCGCTCCCACGGGGATGGCGTTTGACTGGGGCTACAACGGAGAGGAGAAGCCCAGCGCAGCCGTACGCTTCTACCAGGCCGGCCTGTACGCACAGGACGAATGGACCGTTAACGAAAAGCTGAAACTCACCGGCGGCCTTCGTTTCGACACCATCATCTTCAACAACAACGACGTCACCACGAACAACGCCGTTCTGGCCCTCGACTACGGCGGACGCAACATCGACACCGGCAAGTGGCCCACCACCAAGGTTCAGGTATCCCCCCGTATCGGTTTCAGCTGGGACGTTCTGGGCAACAAGATGCTGAAGGTTCGCGGCGGCACAGGTCTGTTCGCAGGCCGTCTGCCCCTCGTGTTCTTCACCAACATGCCCACCAACTCCGGCCAGGTGAAAGGCCGTCTTACGAAGATGTATGACGCCGACCTGCTGAGCAAGTTCATCGTGAACGGCAAGCTGGTTACCGACAAGACCGAGATTCTCAATATTCTGAACTCCTACAACGCCTCCAAATATCCCAAGGAGTACAATTCCGAGACAGGCAGCGTTCCTTCCGAAATCGCAGGCGTGGATCCCGACTTCAAGATGCCCCAGGTATGGAAATCCTCCATCGCCGTGGACTTCAACGTTCCCACGTCCTTCCCCTTCAGCATCACCGGAGAGTTCATCTACAACAAGACCATCAACGGCGTAATGCTTAGCAACTGGAACATCCAGGACAATGCCGGCTGGAGCACCTTCAACGGCGCCGACAACCGTCACATCTATCCTTCCAGCTACAAATATCAGAGCGCCGACGCATACGTGCTGACCAACACCAACAAGGGTTACGGCTATGTCGCCAGCGCCCAGATCAAGATGCAGCCCGTCAAGAACCTGAACTTCACCGCATCCTACACCCACACCGTTGCCAAGGAAGTCACCGGCATGCCCGGCTCCAACGCTTCCGCCGCCTGGCAGTATATTCCTTCCGTGGACGGCCCGAACTTCAACACGCTGCACAACTCTTCCTACAACAGCATCCCCGACCGCATCATGGCTTCCATATCCTACAAGGACGCCGGCAACAACACCTTCGGCCTCATCTACGAAGCCCGCAGGTACAGCGGCAGCAGCTATATGTACAGCAACGACATGAACGGCGACGGCATCACCTACGACCTTATGTACATTCCCCGCGACGAGAGCGAAATCTGCTTCAAGACAGAAGACGACGCCGCAAGGTACTGGGCTTACGCCAACCAGGACGAATACCTGAGCAGCCACAAGGGACAGTATGCCGAGGCATACGGCGTTCTCACACCTTGGCGCCACACCTTCGACTTCCACTACTCCCACGACTTCCAGTTCAAAGTCGGCAAGAGCACCAACGCCCTGCAGCTGAACTTCGACATCATGAACGTGGGTAACCTGTTCAACTCCAGCTGGGGCGTCGCCAAGACATTCTCCGAAGGCGCCGTCAGCGGCCGCATCCTTAAATATGAAGGCATGAACGACGAAGGCAAGCCCGTGTTCTCCACAAGGGTTGCCGCCGGCACGCAGACCTGGGATTATGCACACACCTACGGCAACTGCTGGTACATGCAGATCGGCATCAAATATCTGTTCAACTAATTCAAGACAGTCAAGAGTATGAAACTCAATAAAATATTCGGAACAATAGCTGTTGCCGCAGCGGTTCTTCTGGCCGCCTCCTGCGAGAAAGCACAGCCCGTATCTTCCATCGGAGGTTTCGAGATTTCCTCTTCCTACGTTGCCCTGGCACAAGAGGGCGGCAGCGCGAAGATCGACATCACGAAATCGGACTTCGATTGGGAAATAGACACCACCGGCACTTCGACCTGGCTGACCGTCTCCCCCGTCAGCGCAGCAGCAGGTGCCCAGACTATAAACTTCACCGCCATCGAAAACAATGCCGGAGAAAAGAAGGCCGAGCTCAAGATGACACTCAAGGGCAGTTCTTACACAAAGCTTATCACTATAGCCCAAGCCGGCAAGGCAGCTGCCGCAGCCACCATCGATGACGTGATGAAAGCCGACAACGGAGCTTCCTTTGTCGTAACCGCCACCGTAACTTCCGTAGCCAACAAGCACTACGGCAACTTCTATCTCAAAGACAGCTCAACAAACAAAGAACTGTACATCTATGGTATCCTCGACAAGAAAGGCAACGAGATAACGAGTTCCACGAGCTACGACGTGCTCGATCCTTCCACCAGCTCCAACGCCTGGGACATCGCAGTAGGAGACGTGGTTACCCTGGCCGGCAGCAAGAAGACCTACGACGGCACTGTGGAATTCGTGAACGCCGAAATCCAGAAAGTTGTGAAATCACTGCTGGACGTTGCTCCTGAAGAAATAACCGTCGCCAAGGAAGGCGGCCTCGTTGACTTTGTGGTAAAATACTCCGGTGACGGTCTGGAGGTGAATCCACAGGCCGAGTGGATATCCCTTGCCGGCATCAACGTAGGAGCTGATTCCACAATCGTTTCCCTCAAGATTTCCGAGAATACCTCCGATCCCCGCAGCGGTAAAGTGAACATCAAGTCTGCCATCACCGGCCAGGCATCCGAGGCCATCGTCACAATCACCCAGAACGGCGTAGCCGGCACAGAGGCTGTGCCTTTCACAGTGGCACAGGCAATCGAGTTCTGCGCTCCTCTGAAGGCTGCGACAACCGAGAACTATTACATTAAAGGCATCGTTTCAAAGGTGTACTATCAGTTCAGCACATACAACGGCACAGCCACGTTCTGGATTTCCGACGACGGCACTTTCGAGGGCAGCGAGGACGGAAAGACGACCACCGACAAGACCAAGAACTTCGAGTGCTACAGCGTCTACTATTTGGAGAACAAGAGCTGGGCGGAAGGCAACAGCGGCATCAGCGTCGGTGACGAGGTTGTCATTTGCGGCCAACTGACCAACTGGAGCGGCCTTGCCGAGACCAACTCCAAGAATGCCTATGTTTACAGCATCAACAGCGTCAAGACCGAGACCGGAAATGGTGTAGGCGGTCAGAACTATCCCTTCAACGTTGCCGGCGCAATCGCATACTGCACCGCTCTCGGCACAGGAAACACAAGTCCCAACGACCTCTATGTGAAGGGCAAAGTCTCCAAGATCTACTCCCAGTTCAGCGCCAAGTACGGCACAGCCATTTTCTGGCTCTCCGACGACGGCACCTTCGAGGGCAGCGCTGACGGTAAGACAACCACCGACAAGACCAAGAACTTCGAGTGCTACAGCGTTTACTGGTACAACAGCGCCAGCTGGACCGAGGGCTGCGGCGTGGTAGCCGAGGGTGACGAGGTCGTAATCAAAGGCAAGATCACCAACTACAGCAATCTGGCCGAAACCTCAAGCAAGAAAGCCTGCATCTACAGTATCAATGGCAAAACTGAATAATGTTTATGCGTTTTTGTAGAATTTTAACAGCTGTAATGCTCCTTGCGGGCATTACAGCTTGTTCTCAGGACAAAAAGGAAATCGGCGTGGTGGCCCACCGCGGCTACTGGCAGTGCGAAGACGGAGGAATGGCGCGCAACTCCATCGCTTCCCTAACTTCGGCCCAGAAACAGGGCTTCTGGGGCAGCGAGTGTGACATCCACGTTTCCGCCGACGACACCGTCTTCGTATGGCACGATGCCAAAATAGAAGGCCGCAGGGTGCAGCAGATGACCTTTGCGGAACTCTCCGAGGTGGTTCTTGCCAACGGCGAGCGCATCCCTACCCTGGAGCAGTACCTGCAGGCGTACAACGACAACGCGGCGGCATTCGGCACTTCCACACGTCTTATAATCGAAATCAAGAAGCACAAGGACCCCGCCCGTGAAGAGCTTTGCATCGACAAGATGTACGAGTTCCTGAAGGCTTACAAGCTGTACGACCCCGCCAAGATCGTCTTCATCTCCTTCAGCCTCAAGGCCTGCCAGAAGATCTCCTCCGATTGCCCCGGATTCACGGTACAGTATCTGGAGAAGGACCTCACGCCCGCCGAGGTGAAGAATAGCGGCGTGGGCGGAATGGACATCCATTTCCAGGCGCTTCGCGACAACCCCAGCTGGACCGGTGAGGCTCACGCCCTCGGAATGAGCATGAACAGCTGGACAGCCAGCGAGGAAGACCAGATTCTGGACATGATTGCCCAGGGTGTGGACCAGATCACTTCCGACCGTCCCGACCTCGTTCGCGAGATTCTTGCGCGTGAAGGAATAAAGGAAGCGAAGTAATAATCCCATATACTTCTCATTCAAGCGGAAGAGGGAGGCCGGCCAAAAAGGGTCGGCCTCTCTTTGCTATGATGGTGATTTTTGCCTTATTGCAGAAAAAAGATTATCTTAGTGCCGTAAAATAACTATATAAATGAAACTGAACAAGGACAGGGACGATTTCAAGGGATTCACCTGGAAGCGTGAAATCAATGTAAGGGATTTTATCCAGACCAACTACACCCCCTACGAAGGGGATGAATCATTCCTCAAAGGACCCAGTCAGAAGACTCTCCGCGTATGGGAAAAACTTTCGTCTTTGTTTGAAGTCGAGAGGCAGAAAGGCGTCGTGGACGCAGAGACCCGTCTTCCACAGACCCTCACTACATACGGACCTGGATATATCGACAAGGAAAACGAGGTCATCGTCGGCCTGCAGACGGATGCTCCGCTGAAAAGGGCTATCTTCCCCCGAGGCGGCATCAGGATGGTGGAAAGCGCCCTGCAGGCGTACGGCTACAGCCTGGATCCTCTGACAAAAGACATTTATACCAAATACCGCAAGACGCACAACGAAGGCGTGTTCTCGGCATATACGCCGGACATCCGTGCGGCGCGCCACTCCCATATAATCACTGGGCTTCCCGACGCCTACGGCCGCGGACGCATAATCGGCGACTACCGCCGCATAGCCCTGTACGGCGTGAACGACCTTATCAGCTCCAAACAGCGCGAAATGAAGCGTCTGGAACTGCACGAGATGACCGAAGACTGCATCCGCCGCAGGGAGGAGACCAGCGAGCAGATAAAGGCCCTGCAGGACTTCGCCCAGATGTGCGCTTCATACGGCTTCGATGTCACACGCCCCGCACAGAATGCCCGCGAAGCCGTCCAGTACGTGTATTTCGGCTATCTGGCGGCAGTCAAGGACCAGGACGGTGCCGCAATGTCGATAGGCAGGATTTCCACTTTTCTGGACATATTCATAGAAAAGGACCTCAAGGCCGGCATCCTCACGGAGGAAGAGGCTCAGGAACTCATAGATCAGCTGGTGATAAAGCTGCGCATAGTGCGTTTCCTGCGCACGCCGGAGTACAACGAACTCTTCTCCGGGGATCCCGTGTGGGTGACAGCATCCGAGGGCGGAATGGGCGTGGACGGCAGGACGCTCGTCACAAAGACCTGCTTCCGCATGCTGCACACCCTGGAGAATCTCGGGCCCGCACCGGAGCCCAACCTCACGGTGCTGTGGTCCGCGCGTCTGCCCGAGGCCTGGAAGAAATACTGCGCGAAGATTTCCATCACCACCTCCGCCATCCAATATGAGAACGACGACCTTATGAGGGTGGACTACGGCGACGACTACGGCATTGCCTGCTGCGTATCCCCGATGAAGATAGGCAAGCAGATGCAGTTCTTCGGCGCCCGCGCCAACCTGGCCAAGTGCCTCCTGTATGCAATCAACGGCGGCCGCGATGAAATAACCGGCGAGCAGGTGGCTCCTCCAAGGCCTGCAATTGAAAGCGAATACCTTGATTATCACGAGGTAATGGAAAAGTACAAGGATATGATGCGCTATCTTGCCAACACATATTCCAAGGCCCTCAAGATAATCCACTACATGCACGACAAGTACGACTACGAGGCTTTCGAGATGGCCCTTCACGACGGCGACGTGGAACGCATCAGCGCCTCCGGAATTGCCGGCCTGTCGGTGGTGGCGGACTCGCTGGCCGCGATAAAATACGGCAAGGTGCGCGTCATAAGGGACTCTCGCGGTCTTGCCACAGGATTTGTGAACGAGGGAGCCCCCTACGTTCCTTTCGGCAACGACTGCGACGAATCGGACCATTTCGCGCTTATGATTTCGGAGAAGTTCATGGAGTATATGCGCCGCCACGAAGCCTATCGCGGCGCTGTTCCCACCCAGTCCATTCTTACCATCACCTCCAACGTCGTGTACGGCAAACGCACCGGAGCGACGCCCGACGGACGTCCCGCAGGGGCTCCGTTCGCACCGGGTGCCAACCCTATGAACGGACGCGACACTTCCGGCGCAGTTGCGGCCCTCAGCTCTGTTGCCAAACTGCCCTTCGAGCACAACCACGACGGCATTTCATTCACTTTCGGCATCACTCCTTCCACTCTTGGAAAAACTATGGAAGAGAGGATCGCAAACCTCGTCCACCTGCTGGAAGGCTATTTCACCCCCGACGGCGGCCAGCATCTTAACGTGAACGTATTCGATCGGGAGCTGCTGCTGGACGCGATGGACCATCCTGAGAAATACCCGCAGCTCACGATACGCGTATCGGGATATGCCGTTAATTTCGTCAAGCTCACGCGCGAGCAGCAGCTGGACGTGATTTCACGCACAATCAACGAATCCCTGTGACGGGAAGGGACAGCTCACCGGAGCCCCTCGTGGGCCGCATCCACTCGCTGGAGACCTTCGGCACCCTGGACGGACCGGGGCTGCGCTTCGTTGCCTTCCTGCAGGGCTGCCCGATGAAGTGCGCCTTCTGTCACAATCCCGATACCAGGGACGGCGGTGCTGCAGTGAAATACACTCTCAGTGCACGAGAGCTTCTTGACAAAGTCCTGCGATACCGCAATTATTATGTGAACGGCGGCGGAGTCACCCTCAGCGGCGGCGAGCCTCTTGTGCAGGCGCGTTTCTCGGCGGAATTCTTCCGCCTCTGCCGCGCCGAAGGACTTCACACTGCGCTCGACACTTCCGGAGCCCTCACAGGCAATGCAGTAGAGGAATTGCTGGATATGACCGACCTGGTCATTCTGGACATCAAGACCGAGGATGCTGAGCTGGCCCCTTCATACACGGGGAATACGCTGGAGGCGAACCATCGCTTTGGCCGTATGGTCCAAAGCCGGGGAATTCCGATGTGGATTCGGCACGTAGTCGTGCCCGGAATCACCGAAGACCAAATGCGGCTGCGGAAAGTTGCCGAAAGCATAGCTTCGATGAAAGGTGTTGAAAGGGTGGAGTTGTTGCCCTATCACACGATGGGCGTGTACAAGTGGGCGGAAATGGGGCTTGATTACCCCCTTGCCGGCACTCCGGTCCCGGGCGAGGATACTATGCGCTCCGCACGCGGGATTTTCCGCGAAGTACTGGGCGGAATTCCTGTTCTGTAATTTTTTAACCCAGAGCGACATGAATGCACACTCTCTGACAAAAAATTCCGGCAGCACAGACTTGCACAAAGCCATCCTTGCGGCAATTGCGTTGCTCTCGGCCATGCTGCTTTCAAGCGGATGCTCAGCATTGCGCCACACACCGACCTCCGCATCCCTCAGCGCGGATGACGTTTCTTCCATGAGTGTGTCGGACTGCAGCAAAGCCAGAAGAGTCATAGTCAGAGCTGCACGCAGCCGCAGGGGATGCCCCTACAAAAGCGCTGGCAAGGGGCCGTACTCCTTCGATTGCTCCGGCCTTACGTCATACGCCTACAATGCCGTCGGAATCACACTGAAACCGACTGCGGCCCAGCAGTACACGCAGGGCAGGCAAATAGGCAAGCGCAAGCCGCTCAAGAAAGGGGACCTTGTCTTCTTCGGCGGCAGCACAAAGGCGGGTTCGGTGTCGCACGTCGGCATTGTCGTATCATACAGGCAGTCTGACAAATCCTTTACATTCGTCCACGCGGCGAACTCCGGCGTGGAATTGCAGAAATCCACCAACTCCTATTACAGGAAGCGTTATCTGGGAGCGCGCCGGATTCTGCCGCATTGACTCCCCTGTTGATAAGTATGTTGATAACTTGTAGCTGAAAAATTAATGTCCTGCGCGGAAAAATTCGTAAATTTGCAAGCAATAAAAAATTAATTATGTCCTTTATTGATGACAAGGTTGTGATGGAAGGCCTGACTTTCGACGACGTATTGCTCGTTCCGGCGTACTCGGAAGTACTTCCAAGAGAAGTCAACCTCAAATGCAGATTTTCCCGGAACATCACTCTGAACATACCCATAGTGTCCGCCGCGATGGACACTGTAACTGAGGCGCCGATGGCTACGGCTCTCGCAAGAGAGGGAGGCATCGGCGTCATCCATAAGAACATGTCCATAGAGCAGCAGGCGGCCCAGGTGCGTCAGGTGAAGAGGGCGGAGAACGGCATGATCCTGGATCCCGTCACCATCCACAAGGACCAGACGGTAGGAGAGGCCCTTTCCCTCATGAAGGAAAATCACATCGGAGGCATCCCTGTGGTGGACGCAGAAATGAAACTGGTGGGCATTGTCACCAACCGCGACGTGCGTTTCCAGACGGACATGGGCCTGAAGATAGAACAGGTGATGACCAGCAGCAACCTTGTGACCATCCGCGACAACGAACAGCAGGACCGCGAATACGTGAAGAAGATTCTCCAGACCAACAAGGTGGAGAAACTGCCCGTAGTGAACGCAAGCGGCAGGATTGTGGGCCTTATCACCTACAAGGACATCACCAAGGAGCAGATTCATCCCAACGCCTGCAAGGACAGCAAGGGGCGCCTCAGGGTGGCAGCCGGCGTGGGCATCACGCCCGACGCCCTGGACAGGGTGAAGGCCCTCGTAGCCGAAGGCGTGGACGCAGTGGTCCTGGACAGCGCCCACGGCCACAGCAAAGGCGTAATAGAGAAACTGAAGGAAATCAAGGCCGCATACCCCGGTCTGGACGTGGTAGTTGGCAATGTTGCCACCGCCGAAGCCGCCAAGGCCCTGTACGAGGCCGGCGCGGACGGCGTGAAAGTGGGCATCGGCCCCGGCTCCATCTGCACCACCAGGATAGTGGCCGGCGTGGGCGTGCCGCAGCTGACCGCCATCTACAACGTGTACAGCGTCCTTCGCGACACCCCCGTTCCGCTCATCGCCGACGGTGGCCTGCGCTACAGCGGCGATATCGTGAAGGCCCTGGCGGCCGGCGGAGACTGCGTGATGTGCGGCTCCATGTTCGCCGGCACGGAGGAAGCCCCCGGAGAGACGATTATATACAACGGAAGAAAGTTCAAGACATACCGCGGAATGGGCTCACTGGACGCGATGCAGGCGGGTTCCAAGGACCGCTACTTCCAGGACAAGGAGACCGAGACGAAGAAACTGGTGCCCGAGGGCATCGTGGGACGCGTGCCTTTCAAGGGTACCCTTGAGGAAACTGTGTACCAGCTGCTGGGCGGCCTGCGCTCCGGCATGGGATACTGCGGCGCCCGCAGTCTCAAAGAGTTGAAAAACGCGAAATTCACCCGCGTCACAGCCAGCGGAATGGCTGAAAGTCATCCCCACGACATAACAATAACAAAAGAAACCCCTAACTATTCCAGAGGAGAGTAATCCTATGTACAACGGAGAAAAACTGGACGCCGCGCAGTTCGTTGCCGACGCCATCAAGGAAATCAAGGCTCAGGTCGGAGGCGACACCGTCGTTCTCGGCCTGTCCGGCGGTGTGGATTCCACTGTTACCGCACTGCTTGTGGACAAAGCGATCGGCCACAATCTGGTCTGCCTGTTCGTGGACCACGGCCTGCTTCGCAAGAACGAATTCGAGGACGTGCTGAAGAGCTACGAGGGAATGGGTCTGAACGTCAAGGGCATCCGCGCCGCAGACCGTTTCTTCGCCGCCTGCAAGGGCATCAGCGACCCGGAGCTGAAAAGAAAGGCCATCGGCAAGACCTTCGTGGACGTGTTCGCCGACGAGGCCCGCAAGGTGAAAGACGCCAAATGGCTGGCCCAGGGCACTATATGGCCCGACATCGCCGAATCCCAGAGCGCCAAGGGCACTATCAAGAGCCACCACAACGTGGGCGGCCTGCCCGAGGACCTGCATTTCGGTCTAGTGGAGCCCCTCAAATACCTCTATAAATTCGAGGTGCGAGAGGTTGGCGCCGAGCTTGGCCTGGACCGCAGTTTCCTGCTGCGCCATCCCTTCCCGGGTCCCGGACTGGGCGTAAGGTGCCTTGGAGAAATCACTCCCGAGCGCATTCACACCCTCCAGGAAGCCGACGCAATCTTCACCGACGCCCTTCGCGAAGCCGGCCTGTACGAGAAAATCTGGCAGGCAGGCGCAATCCTTCTGAACGAGCGCAGCACAGGCGTCACCGACGGCGCACGCACATTCGACAACGTGGTCGCTCTGCGCGCCGTGAACAGCGTGGACGCCGTTACGGCAGAAGTAATTGACCTTCCCTTTGAGCTTCTGCAGAAAGTGGCCCGTCAGATTGCCGCCCAGGTGGACGGCGTGAACAGGGTTGTCTATGAAGTCACTCCCAAACCGCCCGCAACTATAGAGTGGGAATAACAGCGATGGAAAACAATGACAGAAGAGTGGGCACGGTTTCCCGCGGAATCCGCTGCCCCATAATCCGCCAGGGAGACAACCTTGCGAAAATAGTGGCCGACAGCGTCCTGGAAGCCGCGCAGAGCGAGAACTTCGCCATCCGGGAGAAAGACGTGATCGCCATCACGGAATCCATAGTCGCCCGTTCGCAGGGCAACTACGCATCCGTCGATGCCATAGCGCAGGACGTGCGCACAAAGACCGGCGGAGGCACGGTGGGAGTGATTTTCCCCATACTCTCGCGCAACCGTTTCGCCATCTGCCTCAGGGGCATCGCAAAGGGCTGCAAGAAGGTTGTGCTGATGCTCAGCTACCCTTCCGACGAAGTGGGCAACTCCTTCGTCAGCCTGGACAAAATCGACGAAGAGGGCATCAACCCCTACTCCGACGTGCTTACCCTGGAAGAGTTCCGCGCCCATTTCGGCGTCACCAGACACGAGTTCACCGGCGTGGACTACCTTGAATATTACGGAGGTCTGGTCCGCGAATGCGGGGCTGAGTGCGAAATTGTTCTTGCGAACCGCGCCCCCGCAATCCTCGATTACACGGATACCGTAATCTGCTGCGACATCCACACCCGCAAGCGCACGAAACGCATCCTGAAGGCCAAAGGCGCGAAAACGGTGCTCGGCCTGGACGACATTCTCACTTCCAGCGTCGACGGCAGCGGCTTCAACGCAGAGTATGGTCTTCTGGGCTCCAACAAGGCCACTGAGGACAGCGTAAAACTTTTCCCTCACGAATGCCCCGAACTGGTGCAGCAGGTGCAGAAGAGGATTTTCGAAGTCACCGGAAAGAAGGTGGAGGTTATGGTGTACGGCGACGGCGCCTTCAAAGACCCCCAGGGCAAAATCTGGGAGCTGGCGGACCCCGTTGTCTCCCCCACCCACACGGAAGGTCTGGAGGGAACGCCCAACGAGCTCAAGCTGAAATACCTGGCCGACAACGATTTCGCAGCCCTCAGCGGAGAAGAACTGCGCGACGCCATCAAGGACAGCATCCGCGCCAAGGACGGCGACCTGAAGGGCCAGATGGCTTCCGAAGGCACCACTCCCCGCCAGCTGACTGACCTTATCGGCTCGCTGTGCGACCTAACCAGCGGCTCAGGCGACAAAGGCACTCCCGTAGTGCTGGTACAGGGCTATTTCGACAACTATACGACCGACTAGCAAATCAGAAAAAATCTCCCCACCCAAGCAAAACTTAACAAACATTCAATATATATGGAACTCCTTTACAAAGGCAAAACCAAGGACGTTTTCGCTCTGGAAAACGGCAACTATCTTCTGAAATTCAAGGACGACTGCACCGGCAAGGACGGTGTGTTCGATCCCGGTGAGAACTCTGTGGGACTTTCAATCGAGGGCGTCGGCGACGTGAACCTCAGAATGTCCGTCTATTTCTTCGAAAAAATCAACGCAGCCGGCATCAAGACCCATTTTGTGGGCGCGGACCTGAAAAACACCACAATGGAGGTTCTTCCCGCCAAGGTGTTCGGCCACGGACTGGAGGTCATCTGCCGCAACAGGGCTGTGGGCAGCTTCATCCGCCGCTACGGCGAGTATATGGAAAGCGGCACACCTCTCCCTTCATATGTGGAGATGACATTCAAGAACGACGAGAAAGGCGACCCCCTTGTGACCAAGGACGGCCTTGTTGTTCTGGGTGTAATGAGTGCGGAGCAATACGACGCCATCAAGAAACAGACACAGGAAATCACGAAGATAGTGTCCGACGACCTTGCCTCGAAAGGATTGGATCTGTATGACATAAAATTCGAGTTCGGCTACGCTCCAGACGGCAGTGTGATGCTGATAGATGAAATCGCCTCCGGCAACATGCGCGTGTACAAAGGGGGCGAGTACATCGATCCCATGACTCTTTCAAAACTGTTCTTCGCCTAAAAAGACAGCAAGATGAAAGTAGGAGTGATAATGGGGTCGACCAGCGATTTGAAAGTGATGTCGGCCGCCTTCGACGTATTGGACAGCTTCGGCGTCCAGTACGAAAAGAGGGTGATAAGCGCCCACAGAGCCCCCCGTTTGCTGGAGCAGTACGCATCATCGGCCCGCGAAAGAGGCCTTGACGTAATAATAGCAGGAGCAGGAGCGGCAGCACACCTTCCGGGTGTCGCTGCCGCCTTCACTACAGTACCCGTCATAGGGGTTCCCATCGCGGGAACGGCCTTCGGCGGAATGGACGCCCTGCTGTCAATAGTGCAGATGCCTCCCGGCATCCCGGTGGCAACGGTGGGCGTGGGAGGCGCCAAGAACGCCGCCCTTCTGGCCATCCAGATGATGGCGATGCAGGACAAGGAGCTGCTGCGCAAGCTGGAGGAATTCCGCTGCGAGCAGACAAGGAAAGTGGAAGAAACTCAAATTTGACGCTACAGCCATGAATGCCAGAAGACTGTTCGTGGAGAAAAAGCCCCTGTTCAGGGTGGAGGCGCAGACACTCCTCAAGGACCTGAACGAGAACCTTTCCCTCCACTTGGAATCATTGCGACTGATAAACGTCTACGACCTTTTCGGCTTCAGTGACGCCCTGCTGGAAAAATGCAGCTACGGCGTGTTCGGGGAAAAGGTCACTGACACGATCAGCACCTCCCTGGACCTGGAAGGCAAAAAATACCTCGCCGTGGAATACATTCCCGGCCAGTTCGACCAGCGCGCCTCTTCCGCAGAGGACTGTGTCCATCTGCTGGACCCGCGCGCCCGGGTGTCCATAAAATCCGGACACATACTGCTGTTTGACGACAGCCTTAGCGAGGAGCAGTTGCAATCAATCCGCCACTATTATATAAACACGGTGGAGTCCCGCGAGAAGGACATGTCGCGCCTGATCCTGGACGAAGACGCCGCTGTGCGTCCGCTCGCCTCTCTCGAAGGTTTCACGCAAATGCAGGGCTCCCGTAAGGCGGAATTCTGCCGCAGCTGGGGTCTGGCGATGAACGCCGACGACCTGCAGTGCGTGATAGACTATTTCCGTAAGGAAGGCCGCAACCCCACCGAAACCGAGCTTCGCATACTGGACACATACTGGAGCGACCACTGCCGCCACACCACCTTCACCACAAGGCTTCAGAGCCTGGAGGTGGAGGAATCCTTCATCAGCACTGACATCCGTGCACAGATAGAGCGTCTGGGCGAAATCCGCCTCCATCTGGGCCGCGACAAGAAGCCCCTCTGCCTTATGGAGATGGCCACGATAGGCGCGCGCTACCTGCGCTCCATCGGCCTGTTGGACGATATGGAGCAGAGCGAAGAGAACAACGCCTGCAGCATATTCATAGACGTGGACGAGGACGGAAAGAGTGAAAAATGGCTGCTGCAGTTCAAGAATGAAACGCACAACCACCCCACCGAGATAGAACCCTTCGGCGGAGCCGCCACCTGCCTTGGAGGCGCAATACGCGACCCTCTGTCCGGCAGGGCCTACGTTTATCAGGCGATGAGGGTGACCGGTGCCGGCGATATCACAGCCCCTGTCAGTGCCGCCATTGCAGGCAAGCTGCCGCAGCGGACAATCAGCCGCAAGGCCGCCGCAGGCTATTCCAGCTATGGCAACCAGATTGGCCTTGCAACCACTCTGGTGCGTGAAATCTACCATCCCGGCTATACCGCCAAACGTATGGAAATCGGAGCCGTCGTGGGAGCTGTGAAGGCCTGCAATGTCCGCAGGGAAAGCCCCGCCCCCGGTGACGTGATCCTGCTGCTTGGCGGCCGCACCGGCCGTGACGGCATAGGCGGCGCCACCGGCTCCTCCAAGAGCCACAGCGAATCCTCACTGGAGACCTGCGGCAGCGAGGTGCAGAAAGGAAACGCCCCCCAGGAGCGCAAGATCCAGCGTCTTTTCCGCCGCAGCGACGTCACTTCCCTCATAAAGAAATCCAACGATTTCGGCGCTGGCGGAGTCAGCGTCGCAATCGGCGAACTGTCCGACGGCCTGGACATATATCTGGACCGCGTGCCAGTTAAATACAGCGGCCTTAACGGTACGGAACTTTCCATCAGCGAATCCCAGGAAAGGATGGCCGTAGTGGTGGAAGCCGCAGACAAACAGCGTTTCATGGACCTCTGCGCCGAGGAGAACGTGGAAGTCACCCACGTTGCCGACGTAACGGACAGAGGGCGTATGAGGATATTCTTCCACGGCACAGCCCTGGCGGACCTTAGCCGCAGTTTCATAGACAGCGCCGGCGCTCCCCATTATGCGCAGGCCACCATCTCCGCTGTGCAGGACAAGGATCCTTTCGTCATTGAAACCCGTGGCACTGCCCTGCAGGACAAGATGCGTGAGATCCTCTCCTCTGACAACGTCGCCTCGCAGAAAGGTCTTGCCGAGATGTTCGACTCTTCAATTGGCCGCAGCACCGTCCTGATGCCTTTCGGAGGCAGGAGGCAGCTTAGCGAAGCCCAGGTTTCCGTGCAGAAGATTCCCACAGACGGCTTCACGGACACCGCCAGCATGATGGCCTTCGGCTACGATCCTTACCTTAGCAGCTGGAGCCCCTACCACGGCGCCGCATACGCCGTAGTGGACGCCTGCGCAAAGGTTGTCGCCGCGGGCGGAAGCTACTCTTCGATGCGCTTCTCATACCAGGAATATTTCGAGAGGATGACCTCCGAGCCCCACAGCTGGGGTCTTCCCGCCAGTGCCCTTCTGGGAGCCCTGAAGATGCAGCTGGACCTGGGCCTGCCCTCGATCGGAGGCAAGGATTCGATGAGCGGCACCTTCGAGAACATAAGCGTGCCACCCACCCTGGTCGCCTTCGGCATCACTCCCGTGAAGGCTTCCGCTGTAATCAGCCCCGAATTCAAGAAGGCCGGCAGCAGGCTGTATCTGGTGCGCCACACTCCCCTCTCCAACCATATGCCCGACACCGAACAGCTCAAGAAGAACTGGAGTTTTGTGAGCACACTCATCGCCCAAGGCAAGGTGCTGTCCGCATGGAGCGTTGGAATCGGCGGAGTTGCCGAAGGTCTCTTCAAGATGGGAGCCGGAAACGGCATAGGAGTGCAGCTGGATGAAGGCGCACCTGAGCTTTTCCGCAAAAACTACGGCTCTGTCATTCTGGAAACGACGGACAAAATCGATTTCGGCTGCGCCGTCCCCATCGGATGGACGATTGCCGAAAATGAGATAAAATCCTCACGTGAGACCGTCTCAGGCAAGGAAATGCTTGAGGCCTGGACGTCAAAATACGACAAAGTCTATCCCGCATCAACAGCTCTTACGGGCGAGGCGGAAACACCCGCCCGGCCATCAAAGGCTGCAAAGGCGAAGGCAGCTCCCTTCTATAAAGGGAAGCTGGACGCCGATGGCAAGCCTCTGGTTTACATCCCCGTGTTCCCCGGCACCAACTGCGACTACGACACCGCCAAGGCATTCCGCGCGGCAGGAGCAAAGACCCGTTTCGGAGTGTTCCGCAACCTCAGCGCAGAAGACGTGGACGCCTCCATAAACGAAATGGCCGCCGCAATAGACAATTGCCAGATTCTCGCCTTCGCCGGCGGATTCTCCGCAGGCGACGAGCCGGACGGCAGCGGCAAGTTCATCTCCAGTGTCATCGCAAACGCCAAAGTGTCCGCCAGCATAGAAAGACTGTTGGAGCGCGGCGGACTGATTCTGGGCATCTGCAACGGCTTCCAGGCCCTTGTGAAGAGCGGCCTGCTGCCCTACGGGCACAGCGGAATGCTGACCGCAGACTCCCCCACGCTTTTCCGCAACGACATCAACCGCCACATCTCGCAGATTGTCACAACGCGCGTGTGCCCCAATTCCTCACCCTGGCTTGCAGGAATGCAGGAAGGCGAGCTGCACAAGGTAGCCGTCAGCCACGGCGAGGGCAAGTTCACCGTCTGCGAGCAAGTAGCGCGCACCCTTTTCGAGAACTCTCAGGTGGCGTTCCGTTATGCCGACCCCGAAACTGGAGCGCCCACGATGTCCTCTCCCTCCAACCCCAACGGCTCCTCCTACGCCATAGAGGGAATCACCGACCCGAGCGGCCAGATTCTTGGCAAGATGGGACACAGCGAACGCTACGAAGAGGGCTTGATGAAGAACATCGACGGAGACCGCGTCCAGAGCATATTCAGCAACGCAGTAAACTATTTCAGGAAATGACGAAGGTGGACTCCATATTCAACGGCAAGGAGAAGAAGATCTTTTCTGTAGCACAGGAGCAGTCCAAAGTGATAATCCACTTCAAGGACGTAGTTACAGCCTACGGCAACATCAAGCGCGCCCGCTACAAGGGCAAGGGAGAGTTGTGCTGCTGCATTTCTTCCATACTGCTGCACCTGCTGGGCGAAAGCGGCATCAGGACGCATTTCCTGCGCCAGCTTTCCCCAAATGAACAGTTGTGCAGACGCATATCCCTGATTCCTCTGGAATTCACCGTGCGCAACGTAGCCGCCGGCACGATGGCCGAAAGGCTGGGTCTGGAGGAAGGCAGGTCACTGCTTGTTCCCGTCCTGGACCTGAGTTACAACTGTGATGAGCTCGGCGATCCATTCATCGTGGAGGACGAAGCCGTCGCCCTCGGCATCGTTACAAGGGACGAGATAACGAAAATGCGCGCCGTCGCGATGCAGGTGAACGGCATCCTGCAGAATGTCTTCAAGGGCATAGGCATCACACTGGTGGACTTCAAGATGGAGTTCGGCAGGGATGACGAAGGCGGAATAATTGTGTCGGACGAAATAAGTCCCGACACCTGCCGCCTCTGGGAGGACGGTACGCAGAAATGCCTGGACAAGGACCTCTTCCGCCACGACGGAGGCAGCATCCTGGAGGCATACGCTGAAGTGTGCCGCCGTCTGGAAGAAAAATACGGAAAAACAGAATTTGAAAATCAATAAACAAAAACTTAACAAATGAGAGATAAGGAAATAGAAAAGCTGATAGCGAAAGAAGCCCTTCGCCAGCTGCGCAACATCGAACTGATTGCGTCCGAAAATGTGGTCTCAGAAGACGTCATGCGCGCCATGGGATCCATCCTCACCAACAAATACGCCGAAGGATATCCCGGCCACCGCTACTACGGCGGCTGCGAATGGGTGGACCAGATAGAGAGCCTAGCCATCGAAAGGCTATGCAAAATCTACGGCTGCGAGTGGGCCAACGTACAGCCCCACTCCGGCAGCCAGGCAAACAGGTCCGCAATCGAGGCCGTGTGCCGTCCCGGAGACACGATTCTCAGCCTGCACCTTAACAGCGGCGGCCACCTCACCCACGGTTCGCCCGTAAGCTTCTCCGGAAAATACTACAACATCGTTTCCTACAACGTCGCCGAGGACGGATACGTGGATTATGACGAGATGGAGCGCCTTGCCGACGAGTGCAAGCCCGTCCTTATCATAGCCGGCGCGTCCGCATACTCCCGCGAATGGGAATACGAGCGCATCCGCGCCATCGCCGACAAGCATGGCTCCACCTTCATGTTCGACATGGCCCACACCGCAGGCCTTATCGCCGCGGGTCTTCTGAAAAACCCCTGCGACTGGGCGGACATCGTCACCTCCACCACCCACAAGACGCTTCGCGGTCCTCGCGGCGGCATAATCCTGATGAAGAAGGACTACCCCAACAAGCAGGGCCTGAAAAAGAAGGACGGCAGCCTGAAGATGATGTCCACAATCATCAATTCCTCCGTATTCCCCGGCAACCAGGGAGGTCCTCTGGAGAACGTCGTGGCAGCCAAGGCAGTGTGCTTCTGGGAGGCAATGCAACCCGATTTCGTGGAATACCAGAAACAGGTGATACGCAATGCCAAGGCCCTTGCCGCCGAGCTCGTGAACCTGGGCTACAAGGTGATTTCCGGCGGCACCGACAACCACGAGTTCCTCGTGGACCTGCGTCCCAAATTCCCCGCCCTCACCGGAAAGATGGCCGAAGACGCCCTCGAGGCACGCGGCATCACGGTGAACAAGAACATGATTCCCGGCGACACCCGCAAGCCCGGCGAGACCTCCGGACTGCGCCTTGGCACCCCCACCGTCACCACTCTCGGAATGAAGGAGGATGACATGGTACGCATCGCAAGGATGATAGACCAGTACCTGAGCGACATCTGCAACACAGCCGAATAAGACACGAGATATGAGCATTTTCGGCGTATATGGCTCCAGAAACGCATCACGCATAATCTATTATGCGCTTCACGCCCTGCAGCACAGGGGGCAGGAAGGAGCCGGCATCGTCACCTTCGACTCCGAAGGCAACGCCTACCGTCACCGCGGTCCCGGACTTGTCGGCGAGGTGTTCAACGAACGCAACCTGGACTGCCTGCAAGGCGATATGGGAATAGGGAGCGTATGCTACGACAGCGCACTCAAGAGCGGAGCGGACAATTTCCAGCCCACTTACTTCCGCCACTACACAGGCGACTTCTCCATAGCCTCGGACGGCTGTCTGGTGAACGCGGACAGGATACGCCATCGCCTGGAAAAGGGAGGGAGCCTGTTCCAGGGAGCGACGGACAGCGAGCTTCTGGCCCACCTCATCCGCAAGACCAGCGAGCTGCGTCCCAGGATTTTCCACCTTGTGGACGCCCTGAACATGATGGAAGGCAGTTTTTCCTTCCTCATAATGACCCGCAACCGAATCTACGCCTGCCGCGACAAGATGGGATTCAAGCCCCTTGCCTTGGGACGTCTCGGTGACGGATGGGTGGTGAGCAGCGAAACCTGCGCCTTCGACCTTATCGGTGCCGAGTTCGTGCGGGACATAGAACCCGGCGAAATAATCACCATTGATGAAAAGGGCATCCGCAGCCGCAGATATTCGCAGATCCAGCATCACGACATGTGCGGCATGGAGTACATCTACCTGGCCCGTCCGGACAGCGACATAGACGGCTGCAACGTGCACGCTTTCCGCAAGGAATCAGGCCGCAGGCTGTTCATGGAGCATCCCGCCGACGCGGATATCGTGGTGGGCGTGCCCGACAGCAGCCTGAGCGCGGCTATGGGTTACAGCGAGCAGAGCGGCATTCCCTACGAGATGGGCTTGATAAAGAGCAAATACGTGGGCCGCACCTTCATCCAGCCGACGCAGGAAATGCGCGAGCGTGGCGTGAAGATGAAGCTAAGTGCAGTGCGCAGCATCGTTTCCGGCAAAAGAATAGTGCTGGTGGACGATTCCATCGTGCGCGGCACCACTTCCCTGAAGATAATAAAGCTGCTGCGCGAAGCCGGTGCCACAGAGGTGCACGTGCGCATCGCAAGCCCCAGGATGACGCATCCGTGCTACTACGGCGTGGACACGTCCACCTTCGAGGAGCTGCTGTGTTCAAAAAGGGACACCGAAGAGGCCTGCCGTGTAATCGGCGCCGATTCGCTGGGTTTCCTAAGCCCTCAGTCCACGATAGCATCCTGCCCCGGCAGGAAGGAAATGTGCCTGGCCTGCTTCACCGGCAACTACCCCACATCCATTTACAAAAACGAAGAAACCACAGAAGAAGAC
>R03__coassemble_124_pt1 | contig 48940 bp, 46 predicted proteins | sample R03__metabat2_high_PE_058 | metagenome-assembled genome bin R03 | reverse complement strand
TCGAGCCTCGTCCAGAAATCGGGAATCATATATGCGGCGAGAGAGCGGGAGATGCCGGCCCTCAGCGCGTCTTCATCGACGGGGGAAGATGACGTATAGTAGCAGCAGAGATGGTCTATGCCGTGGATGGCCTTTAGCACCACCACTGCCTCCAGAATCCGGGCGCACTCCAATCGTATGCGGCTCTCGACCTCGCCAGTCTCCACGCGGAAACCGCGGATCTTGACCATATTGTCCATCCTGCCGAGACATATATAGCTCCCGTCCGGGGTCTTCTTCATCCGGTCACCGGTCCTGAACCAGCGTCTGAGGCCGCTCTCGAACCACTTCGCTCTCGTCTGCTCATCCAGATTCACGTAGCGCTCGGCCATGATGTCGCCCGAATAGACAAGTTCACCGGCCTCGCCGTCGGGCACGTCGGCCATGTTTTCGTCCACGAGGCGGACCGTGATGCCTTCGAAAGGACGGCCTACCGGGATGTCGATTTCATCTCCCTGCACCTCCTCCAGCAGCGTCTCAAGCACGCCTCCGCCTTCGGTGCTGCCGTAGGAATTGACAATCCGGCAGAGGCCGCGGGGCTTGAAATTGCGGAGTTTCTCTCCGGCGGAGAAGATGACTACGCCGTCCAGGGCGAATTCTTCCGCCATCGTAGCCGCAAGCGAGGCTGGAAGGAAAAGCTGCCTTATGCCTTCGGAAACCACATAGTCGTGCAGAGAGCGGACGTCACTTTTTGCACTCTCGGGCACTATGTTGCAGACGCCACCGGTCAGTAGCGGCGGGAACATCATGAATGCGGACGCGATGAAGGTGAAGCCGGCGACAACGCCGGTGGAATCCAGGGGGCAGGCGTGGCGCTGGGTCGCCATCGCGAGAAGCGAGCGGTGCGTATGGAGAACTCCCTTGGGATTGCCGGTGGTGCCTGAGGTATAGAGTAGGTAAGCGGGTGAATCGGGTGTAAGAGCGCACGTGGACAGCGCGCCCGCACGCGTGCGCGAAAGCGATTCAAGGCCATCTGACGTATATAGGAATGCCGCGAGGGAATCTTTCAGCATATATTCACGGCGCTCCTGCGGATACGACGGGTCTATCGGCATATAAACGCCTCCCGCGCGCATCACCGCCACGCTGGCAACCACTATCTCGCAGGTTCTTGGCAGAAGAACGCCCACCACGTCGCCGGGCAACAGCCCCTTTTCCACCATCAGGGACGAAAGTGCAGCTGTTCTGTCCGCAAGCTCACGGTATGTCAGACAGCAGGATTCGTCTCTTACGGCAGGTGCGTTGGGGGTGCGGGCGGCCTGACAGAGAAAAGAATCTACGAACGTCATTATTCAAGCTTGAATTTGTCTATCAGAGCGGTAAGGGTGAGAATGTCCTTTATCTGCGGGGTAAGGTTCTTCAGGGTAAGGGTCGATTCATTTGCATTGCAGGCCTTGAGCAGCATCACGAAGCAGCGGATTCCTGCGCTGGATATGAAATCCAGCCCTGCGAGGTCCATTGAAACATCGGCGCGGCGCTCCTCCATCAGGGGTTCGATGTCTTTGAGAAAACCGGCGGCCTCGTCGGTGGTGAAGCGCCCGGAGAGCGTGACTGTCACTGTACTTCCGTTGATTGAAAGTGTGGTCTTCATATTTGATTCAAAGGTTCTGACATCATCAATATAGCAAAATTAGTCATAAAATATGACAATATCGCTCCTTCCACAAAAGTTTTTACTACTTTTGCCACATATACAACATTTTTGTTATGGACCATTACTTCATATACGATTCTCCTGTCAGCGGAAGGAATTTCGTGGGCCGCAAGAAGGACATCGCCCTGCTCACCAACCTCATAAACGGCTGCGAGAGCGTGGCCCTGTACGGCGAGCCCCACACGGGAAAAATGTCGCTGGTGCTACAGACCCTGTCCGAAATGAAAATGAACGGGGCGAAGAGCGTGACGGCAAGGGTGAGCCTGGGCTGCGCCCGCACGCTGGAGGACCTGCTGCTGAAAACGGCAGGGGCCGTGCTGCAGGCCTGCGCCATAGACGCCTCCGAGGAAGGATATTCGCTCCTTGTGCGCGAATGCCTGCAGGACACGCATCTGGTTTTCGACAAGGAGCGCTTCAGGGCGTCCGGAGAAACGGTGTCCGCCAACTGGCTGCTGGACGAAGTGGATATCCAGAAGGTGGCCGCCCTGCCGCGCACACTGGCCCTGCGCTTCGGCATAAGGCTGGTGGTGCTGTTCGAACAGTTCCAGAGCGTTCTTTTCTGCGAGGAATGCGACAGTTTCCTGAATGCGCTGGAAAAGGAAATCGCCCTTCGCAGCGAGTGCGTTTCATTCATTTTCACGGGCTCGCACTTGAACGCGATGAAGGAGATTTTCGTGGGCAGACGCTTCTGCTGGCGCAGCGTCACGCGATTCGAAATGAGTCCCATCGAGGCCTCCGAAATCACGGACTATATGTACAAGGGCCTGATGAACACCGGAAAGGTGGCGCAGAAAGAGCAGGTGATGGACATCTGTGAAGTGCTGCGCTGCAATCCCTGGTACCTGAACCACCTGTTCAGCATCGTGGAGAGCATCTGCCGCGGCTATGCCAACAGGGCGATACTGGACGAGGCCCTGAGGATGCTCATCGCCGCACACCGCCCTTATTTCTACAGCGTCGTGTGTTCGCTGACCGATTTCCAGCTGAGGATGCTGCGTGCCATAGTGGACGGGGAGACGCGCTTCTCCTCTCTGGGCGTGATAGAGCGCTACCGCCTGAATTCATCCGCGAACGTCAAGCGCCTCAAGGATGCCCTGGCGAAAAAGGAGGTGGTGTGGTTCGACTCCCAGGACGAGCCGCACATACAGGATCCCCTGTTCGAGTACTGGCTGGTGAACAGATATTTTGCAGACAAGTAAAAAAAATTTGGCGGAGACAAAAATATTCCCCACCTTTGCAGTCCGAAATAAAAAGGAGGTGATTCAGAATGATTATCGTACCGGTGAAAGAAGGTGAAAACATCGAAAGGGCGCTGAAGAAATTCAAACGCAAATTCGAAAAGACAGGCGCTGTCCGCGAGCTTCGTGCGCGTCGCGAGTTCACGAAACCTTCAGTAAAGAACCGTATCGCCAAGCAGAAGGCGATCTACGTACAGCATCTCCGTCTGGAAGAGGAGCAGTAATCCGATTACTCGCATACGAAAACAGGGTTGGCGAAATCGCCAACCCTGTTTTTCGTATTACATTTTGCTGAAGAATTTCCAGTGGAAGAGCACCAGATACACGGCCCCGACGCTGACGCAGGAGTCGGCCACGTTGAACACCGGCGGGAAGAAGGAGAAGGAAATCATGTCCACCACCCGTCCCATCATGAAGGGGGCGTAGCCTCCGAAGCCTTCCCAGGCCCACTGCGCCACGGCCATAGGCGTGGACTGAGTGAACAGCAGGCCATAGAACCAGCAGTCCAGGATGTTTCCCATCGCTCCGGCGGCGATGAGAGTGAGGCCCACCAGCACGCCCGCAGGAACGTCATCCCGCTTGCACAGCTTGCCTATCCACCACCACAGCACGCCGAACAGTCCTATACGGAACACGGACAGAAGGACTTTACCCACCGTCCTGCCCCAGGTTATGCCGAAAGCCATCCCGGAATTCTCCACAAAGCAGATGCGCAGGAAGTCCCCGAACACGGGAATGCTCTCGCCAAGGCACATGTTGGTCTTGACAAGAATCTTGGTAACCTGGTCCAGCACAATGAGCAGCCCTCCCAGAGCCACCAGACGTTTCTCTTTGCTGAAGGTCATCTAGCGCTTGTTCATCATTTCCTTGGCCTCCACCGTAAGGGTGGCGTGAGGCACCAGGCGAAGACGCTCCTTGGGAATGAGCTTGCCGGTCATGCGGCAGATGCCGTAGGTCTTGTTCTCTATTCTTGCGAGGGCGGCCTCCAGGTTCTGGATGAACTTGTACTGGCGCTGCGCCAGCTGGCTGGCCTCCTCTTTCGTGAGGGTTTCCGCGCCTTCGTTCACCATCTTGAACGTGGGGGTGGTGTCGTCCGTACCGTTGCCGGTGCCCATTGCGGTCTCGCGCAGAGCCTTGTACTCGGTCTTGGCCGCCTCCAGTTTGGCAAGGATTATTTCCTTGAACTCCTGCAGCTCTTCATCGCTGTAGCGGAGCTTGGTCTCCTGACCGTCATTGTGGTTGATTTCTGTCATATCTTTAATTTTTATTGACTTCTATTTTGATTGTGGAATCGCCCCATTCGGCCTCCACTCCCCTGTCGCAAACACCCTGCTGCACCTTTATGCCGGTGGCGAGGGTCTGGGAGCCGATATAGGAGGCGAACACGGAAAGGGAATCCGCGATGGCCACATAGTCTTCGCCATCGGCCCAAATGCATACGTCCACCTTGTCCGTCACCTCCAGGCCGCTGTCCTTGCGGATGTTCTGGATGCGGTTCACCAGTTCCCGGGCCGTGCCTTCGCGCACGAGGTCGTCGTTCAACGTGACGTCCAGGGCCACCGTGAGGCTGTCCTCGGAGGCCACCAGCCATCCGGGCATGTCCTCGCTGCTGATGCTGTAGTCGCCGGCGGAGAGCACCACGTCGCCGGAAGGAAGGCCCAGGACGTAGGCCTGTCCTGCTATCTCCGCTTTCTGGATTTCTCCTATCACGGCCTGGTCCAGCGAAGCGAACGCAGAGGCGATTTCCTTCATCTGCGCGCCGTAACGCTTGCCCAGGGTCTTGAAATTGGGCTTTATCTTCTTTGTCACCAGAGCGGCTTCTTCGTCGATGAATTCCAGGCTCTTGACATTGGTTTCCGCCAGAATGAGGTTCTGCACCGCCGAGAGCTGCTCCTTCACCTTCTCGTCCAGCACGGGAATCACCATTCTGGACAGGGGCTGGCGCACCTTTATGTTCACCTTGCGGCGGAGTGCCAGCACCATCGAGGATGCCTTCTGGGCCAGCTCCATCTTCCTCTCCAGGTCCTTGTCCACCTTGGAGGGGTTGTAGCGCGGCATCATCGTGTAGTGCACGCTGGACACCGTGGAGGAAAGGTCCGTGAACAGGCGGTCCATATAGAAGGGGGCGATGGGGGCGGCAAGCATCGACACCTTGGCCAGCACCTTGAACATCGTCTGGTAGGCAGCCAGCTTGTCGGGGGTCATTCCGCCTCCCCAGAAACGCTTGCGGCAGAGGCGTACGTACCAGTTGCTGAAATCGTTGCACACGAAATCCTGGATAAGGCGGCCTGCCGTGGTGAGGTCATAGTCCTCGTAGGCGTCCGTAACGGCGGCAATCAGCGTATTCAGCAGGGAGTCTATCCAGCGGTCCATTTCCGTACGCGCGGAAGGGGCCTTCTGCATCGTGACGGGGTCGAAGCCGTCGATGTTGGCGTACAGGGCGAAGAAGGAATACGTGTTGTACAGGGTGCCGAAGAACTTGCGGCGCACCTCGTCCACGCCGGCCTCGTCGAACTTGAGGTTGTCCCAGGGCTGGGCGTTGGTCAGCATATACCAGCGGATGGCGTCCGCGCCGTATTTGTCCAGCATCTCGAAGGGATTCACCGCATTGCCAAGGCGCTTGCTCATCTTGTTGCCCGCCTTGTCCAGCACCAGACCGTTGGAAATCACCCTCTTGTAGGCGCATTTTCCGCTGACCATAGTGTTGATGGCATGCAGGGTGTAGAACCAGCCGCGGGTCTGGTCCACGCCTTCGGCGATGAAGTCCGCCGTCTGGCCGAAGCAGGGCTTGCCGAGATTGCGCAGGCCCTCCTGCGCGTAAGGCATTGCCCCGGAATCGAACCACACGTCTATGAGGTCGGGCTCCCTTTTCATCGGAGTGTTGTCCGGAGAACACAGCACTATCCTGTCCACATAGGGCCTGTGCAGGTCTATGCGGTCCATATTCTCCTTGCTGCCGTCTCCCAGCACGAAGCCTTTGTCCTTCAGCGGGTTGGACGGCATAAGGCCGGCGCGCACGCTCTTTTCTATCTCCGTGTAGAGTTCCGTCACGCTGCCTATGCATTTCTCGTATTTGCCGTCCTCGCTCCTCCAGATGGGGAGAGGGGTGCCCCAATAGCGGCTGCGGCTGAGGTTCCAGTCCTGGATGTTCTCCAGCCATTTGCCGAAGCGGCCGGTGCCCGTGGCTTCGGGCTTCCAGGTGATGGTATCGTTCAAGGCCATCATCTTCTCGCGCACGGCGGTGGTCCTTATGAACCAGGAATCCAGAGGGTAGTACAACACGGGCTTGTCCGTACGCCAGCAGTGGGGGTATGTGTGGGTGTGTTTCTCTATCTTGAAAGCCTTGCCCTGGCCTTTGAGCATCACGCAGATGTCCACGTCCAGAGTGGGGGCGTCGGCGGGCAGGGAGGCGTCATAGGCGTTCTTCACGTAGCGGCCTTCCCACTGGGCATATTCGGGGTTCATGTTCGCCGAGGCCCATTCGGGGTCGATGTCACAGATGCGATAGAAGCGGCCCTGGCGGTCCACCTGGGCCTGACGCTCGCCTTTGCTGTCCACAATCTGCATCGGGGGCACGCCGGCGGCCTTGGCCACCTTGTTGTCGTCCGCGCCGAAAGTGGGGGCTATGTGCACTATTCCCGTGCCGTCCTCCGTGGTCACGTAATCGCCGGGGATGACGCAGAAGGCGCCCTCGCCGGGATTGAACCAGGGAATCAGCTGGCGGTACCTGATGCCCACAAGGTCGCGCCCCTTGAAAACGCCAGGCAGAGTCTCGTGTTCGATCTTGGAGAACAGGGCATCCAGGCGGGCTTTGGCAACGACATATACGGCAAGCTCACCGCTGTAGGGGTTGGCGGCCTTCACGCGTACGTAGTCTATGTTGGGACCCACGCAGAGGGCCGTGTTGGAAGGCAGGGTCCAGGGCGTAGTGGTCCAGGCCAGCATGCATATGGGAAGGGTGATGCCGTCGAACAGCTTTTCGCTGCGGGGGTCACGCACCAGGCTGAACTGGGCGGTGCAGGTGGTGTCCTTCACGTCGCGGTAGCATCCGGGCTGGTTCAGCTCGTGGGTGCTGAGGCCCGTTCCGGCGGCGGGGCTGTAGGGCTGGATGCTGTAGCCTTTGTACAGCAGACCCTTGTTGTAGATATCCTTCAGCAGGTACCACAGAGTCTCGATATAGCGGTTGTCGTAGGTGATGTACGGGTCGTCCATATCCACCCAGTAGCCTACGCGGTTGGTGAGGTTGCGCCATTCGGCGGTGTACTTCATCACCTCGCTGCGGCAGGCGTCGTTGTACTGCTCCACGCTCACCTTCACTCCTATGTCCTCCTTGGTGATCTGCAGCATCTTCTCCACGCCGAGCTCCACGGGCAGTCCGTGGGTGTCCCATCCAGCACGACGCTCCACGCGGTAGCCGGTCTGCGTCTTGTAGCGGCAGATGGCGTCCTTGATGCTGCGCGCCATAACGTGGTGTATGCCGGGCATGCCGTTGGCGCTGGGCGGGCCCTCGAAAAATATGAATGAGGGCGAACCTTCGCGAAGGTCCAGCGACTTGCGGAAGGTGTCGTTCCGGAGCCACTTTTGCAGCGTCTCGTCAGCAACTTTCACCAAATCCAGGCCGTTATATTCTCTGAATGCCATATTTTTTATTAAATTTGTCTGTTCGTTTTACGAATTTGCAAATATACAAAAAATATGAATACACTTGACATAATTATTCTGCTTGCCATTCTGGTGCCCGGAATATGGGCGGGTCTCAAGGGCGGATTCATAGACCAGCTGGTGTCACTGGCGGCCCTGCTGCTGGGAATATGGCTGGGCGGAATCTTCGCCGAGCAGGTTGGAAATTTCATCAGTTCGGTGTGGAACACGGCTCCCATAGTGATAAAGATAGTGTCGTACCTTCTGATCTTCCTTATAATATACATCCTTCTGAAGGTTCTGGGAAAACTCATCTTGAAAGCGGTGGACAAGGTGTTCGGCAAAGGTATAGACAAACTGCTGGGAATGGTGCTGGGCATCTTCAAGTACGCCTTTCTGGTTGGCCTGCTGGTGATTCTGTTCAATTACGTGAACGGACAGTTCAATCTCGTTTCGCGCGAGTCCCTCTCCTCCTCCCGAGTGTTCGTGTGGATGGAAGACTTTTCCAATACCATATTTCCTTATATCAAATCCCTGATATGGCAAAAATCCTGATGATAGAGACTTCCACGGACCTCTGCTCCGTGGCTCTGGAAAAAGACGGGGCCGTCATTGCCTCACGCCGCAGCGACATCCCACGCCTGCACGCATCAATGACAGCCGTATATTGCGACGAAGTGCTGCGGGAGGCCGGCCTTGCGGCCGCGGATCTGGACGCAGTGTGCGTAAGCGCGGGCCCCGGCTCATACACGGGCCTTCGCGTGGGGCTTAGCACCGCCAAGGGCCTGTGCTTCGGCACCGGAGCGAAGCTGCTCTGCGTATGCTCGCTGGACGTCCTTGCGCAGATGGCCCTGCAAAAAGGTCTTGTGCAGGAAGACACGATGGCGATAGTCCCCATGATCGACGCCCGCAGGATGGAGGTTTACACGGCCCTGTACTCCCCGCAAGGCGAACGCAGGAGCGAAGTGGAGGCGAAAATCGTGGACGAAAACTCCTTCAAGGACATCGCGCGCAGCGCCGTTTTCATCGGTGACGGCGCCCTCAAATGCCGCGACACAATAGGCGCTGGCATTTACGAAGGATGCTGCCCCGAGGCCGCTGCGATGGCGCCTCTTGCGGAAAGGGAATATGCCGCTCTCAACTGGAAGGACGTCGCCTACGAAGAGCCGTTCTACCTGAAGGACTTCACTGTGACGCAGTCCAAGAAGAAACTTTTCTGACAACACCAAGCTATAAAAATATGAAAAAAACAGCAAAATCAGCGCTGTCAGCGGCTTCGATTGCGGCCATCGCCCCTCTCGTGGGAGGATGCGGACAGCAAAAAACGCAGGACATCAAGGTCAGCGCACAGCACCCTAACATCGTGTTCTTCCTCGTGGACGACATGGGATGGGTGGACAGCAGCGTGCAGTACGGCACCGAGCTTTATCCCTACAACCAGCGGTACGACACCCCCAACATGCAGCGCCTCAGCGAGAGGGCCGTCGTGTTCGGCAACGCCTACGCCCAGGCCGTGTCCACGCCCACCCGAATCTCCATAATGACGGGAATGAACGCCGCACACGCGGGAATCACCAACTGGACCTCGCCCTACAAGGACACGTACAGCGATGCCACCGGCGGCGGATTCTCCATGGTGGACAGCAAGGTGCGCGAGGGCTACATAGAAGGCGACTACCTTTCCCATCCCGAGTGGAACATCAACGGCATCAGCCCTGAGCCCGGAATTCCCCACACCCAGTTCGCCACCCCCATGGTGCGTCTGCTGCGTGACGCCGGCTACTACACCATCCACGTGGGCAAGGCCCACTGGGCAGCCGCAGGCACACCGGGCGTGAACCCCTACAACCAGGGCTTCTGCGTGAACATCGCCGGCACGATGGCCGGAATGCCCCGCAACTATCAGGGCAAGGACAACTACGGCAACACTCCCCAGCTGTGGAACGAGTTCGCCGTACAGAACCTCTGCGAATACTACGGCACCGACGTGCACCTGACCGAAGCCCTCAAATGCGAGGCCCTCAAGACATTGGAGTACCCCATCCGGCACAATGTTCCGTTCTACCTCTATATGTCCAATTACGCCACCCACACCCCCATCCAGCCCGACGAAAGGTTCGTGCAGAAGTACCGCGACCGCGGAATGGACGAGGGACAGGCCCGCTACGCCTCCATGGTGGAAGGCGTGGACAAGGCCCTTGGCGACATAATGGACTTCCTGGACGAAAAAGGCATAGCCGACAACACTGTCATCATCTTCATGACCGACAACGGCGGCAATTCGGAGAACAAGCAGAAAGGCGGCATTCCCCACACCCAGAACCTGCCTCTTCGCGAGGGCAAGGGTTCCTGCTATGAGGGCGGCGTGAGGGTGCCCCTGATGATTTTCTGGCCCGGCAAGACCCGGAGCGGCAGGTGTGATGTTCCCGTAATCTGCGAAGACCTCTTCCCCACCATCCTGGACATCGCCGGCGTGGACAGCTACGAAACCGTGCAGGAAATAGACGGCCAGAGCATCATCCCCATGATCACCGGAGGCGAGAGCCTGGATCCGGAGCGTCCGCTCATAATGCACTTCCCCCACAAGTGGAAAGCATACGACCTGGACGACATCGACTTCCTCAGCGCCGTGCGCATGGGCGACTGGAAACTTGTGTACAGGATCAAGACCGGTGAGCTGGAGCTGTACAATCTCGTGGATGACATCGGCGAGCAGAACAACGTGGCAGCACAGAATCCCGAAATCACGAAGCGCCTTGCCGACACCCTATCCGACAGGCTGCGCAAATGGAAAAGCCCCATGCCGGTCGTAGCCGCCACGGGGCAAACAATGCCGTTGCCGGACAGCTTATAAAGCTGCCCGCACGGCCTTGGATACGGCAGAAAGGGAAATGTCGGAGAGCTTCTCCAGTCCCTTGTCGGAGACAAGATAAAGTGACGGAACCTGCGTCACGCCATAAGTTCCCAAAGAGCGTCCCTTGGTATCGCAAACATTGATCCAGGGGGCGTTCTGCTCACGTACCACCATAGCCCAGGCGGGCTTGTCGGAGGTTGGACAAACTGCATAAATCTGCAGTCCGGCGGCGTTGAATTGCTTGTATAGAGGCAGAAGGACGTCGTTGTTGTAAATTTTGTTCTCCGGAAGGGAAGCGTCCCAGAACACTACGAGGGTGGCCTTGAGGGCAACGGAAGACAGCTGCACCGTCTGCCCCTTGATGTCGGGAAGAAAAAGGTCCGGATACGAAGAATCTCCCGCCGAAGCGATAATGGCCTGCAGCGAGAGCTGTCTCTCACGCGCGGCGGCCTCCGAGCGAAGAACGGAAATCCATCTGGACTCGGGATAAACGCCGGACAGGGAATCTGCCACGGATGACATCAGGATGGCGTCCGTAGCCTGGGCGAACACGGGGGTGTCGCCTATCTTCTGGAAGAATGCGGGCACGACCGTCAGCGACCTGGAGTTGGACAGCACGTATTTGACCATCTTGCGGTAGTAAGCCACATACTCCTGAAGAGTTATCGTTTCGGAGGCAGTAATCTGGGAAAGGTCCTTTTCCATCTGCAGCAGGGCCTGGCAATCCTGCGAGCCTTCCACGCTCCAGAAGCCTGCTGTGTCGCACTGCACCCTGACGCGGTCGCCCTGCGCAAGAAGCAGAGAAGAGACCTTCGTCTCGCCGCAGTACAGGTAGACGAACTCGGGCCGGCCTTTCTGAACGGGAAAATCATAACGGAAACCGCCCTTGGAGGACAGCGTGAGGGTGTCCAGGGTCTTCAGGGCGCTGCCTTCCATCATCTTCACCGTCACCTTTCCGTCCGCAGGAGCGGCAGCGAAACTGCCTTCGATGACAGCCTTGGAAGTGCAGGAGGCAAGGGCTGCCGCGCACAGTGCGGCGCAGGCGGCGAACTTAAAGCTTTTCATATTCTGCATTTATCTTTGCGGCAATCTGGGCGAACTGTTCCCCGCTCAACTGGAGCTTGGGCCTGCGGAAATCCATGTCGGCCTCCGACTGCAGGGGCACCAGATGGATGTGGGTGTGCGGAACTTCCATTCCCAGCACGGCCACGCCCACCCTCTTGCAGGGGATTGCGGCACGGATGGCCTGGGCCACCTTGCGGGCAAACTCCCACAGACCGGCATATTCGGCGCTGTCAAGGTCGAAGATGTAATCCTTCTCGGTGTTGCGCGGAATCACGAGGGTGTGACCCTGAGCCATCGGATTTATGTCCAGAAAGGCATAATAATCCTCCGTCTCGGCCACCTTCCAGGAAGGGATTTCGCCGGAGGCTATCTTTGTGAATATCGTTGCCATGACGCTCTAGAGTGATATTTCCAGTATTTCGAATTTCATCGTTCCGTTGGGAACCTGGGCCTCGACTACCTCGCCCACCTTGTGTCCCATCAGGGCCTTGCCTATGGGGGTGGTGGCGGCAAGCTTGCCGGCGGCGAAGTTCGCCTCGTTCTCTCCCACGATGGTGAAGAGCATCTCCTTCTTCAGGGAAAGGTTCTTCACCTTCACCTTGGAGAGGATGCCCACCTTGTCGGCGGAAAGCTGCTTCTCGTCTATCACCCTGGCGTTGGCCACCAGATCCTGCAGACGGGAGATGTTGAGTTCCAGCAGACCCTGCGCCTCACGTGCACTCTCGTACTCCGCGTTCTCCGACAGGTCGCCCTTTTCGCGGGCTTCGGCAATCGCGGCAGAAATCACCGGACGCTGGGCCAGAGCGTCCGCAAGGTCTTTTTTCAGTTTGTCCAGGCCTTCCTGGGTCATGTAATGTACTGCCATTTCCTGAATATTCTAGCAAATTTAAACTTCGTTTTCCTTGTCACGAGCCTCACTTGTCATATTTGGGGGCCATGATTTCGGAATAAATTATCATCTTTTTAACATCGATTTTTCTGCGGTGTTCCCCGTCGGGTTCCCTGCCCAGCATCTGCCGGGCCAGATCTGCGTCGCCTTCCTGGAGAGCCTTGCGGATGCGCGAGCTGCTGACCGCCTTCCCGTCCACCAGGACAGGAGGCACGACAATCACTTTCATACCTTTGGAGCGGCACAACAAGGCAAGGGCCTTCGTATCCAGGCCGTCGCTGCCGAGGCGGTTGTCGTATCCGAGGACCAGGGTGTCGCAGCGGTACCGCCCTATAAGATACTTGTCCACGAACTGCTCCGCCGTAAGGGAGGCGAAGTCACGCGTAAAAGGTATCGTTACCACGTCCTGGACGCCCTCCTGCCGGATAAGTTCCTTCTTCTGCTCCAAAGTGGACAGCAGTGTGAGGGAGGAGCCGTCCTGCCCCAGAACCTGGCGCGGGTGCGGCCAGAACGTGATGACGGTGGAGCGCCCTCCCATCGAAGTGAGAGTGCGCAGCACCTGACGGTGACCGATGTGGACGCCGTCGAAAAAACCGACGGTTACAGCCATTCCACAAGATCAAAGTCCTGGCGGGAAACCAGGGCGGGGTTATTCGCGTACATACGCACGGCAACCTGGTACATTCCGGAGTGGTCGGGATGCAGGACGGCCCTGTAGCGGGCCACGAAATCCTTGAATTCTGTGCACTCGTACTGGATTGTCTGCTGGATGTGCAGCTTGCCTTTGGAGTCGGGGACGGCGAAGAGAATCTCCACACCTATGTCCGAAGGCTGCAACTTGTTGATTTTCAGCACCACCTCACTCTCGAACTCATTCTGGATGGCGGCGGAGCTGCTGGGCTTCACAACACTCTGCACCTCTATGGAATGCCACTCGCACAGCATCATCTTCTTCCAGGCGGCAAGGTCGCGGGCCATCTTGAAGTTGTCGGCGATTACAAGGTGCTTGCGGTCGTACAGGGGCTGGTAGTACTGGTTCACATAATCTGTCAGCATCCTGTTGGTGGTGAAGTTGCAGGCAACCTGGGCGATGGTGTTCTTGATGTAGCTCACCCACTTGCGGGAGTAGCCGGCGCGGGTGTCGATGTCGTAGAAATCGGGCACTATCTCGTTCTCGAAGGTGGCGTAGATTGTGGCGGCATCCAGCTCGTCCTGGTAGTTCTGGTCGTCATAGGTACGCTTCCGGGGCAGAGCCCAGCCGGCGTTCTCGCGATAGCCTTCCACCCACCAGCCGTCCAGCACGCTGAAATGCATCACGCCGTTCATCGCGGCCTTTTCTCCGGACGTTCCGGAAGCCTCCAGAGGACGGGTGGGGTTGTTCATCCATACGTCCACGCCCTGCACGAGGAACTTCGCAAGGGTGATGTCGTAGTTGGGGACAAAGACTATCTTGCCGATGAACTCGGGACGCTTGGAAATGTCCACGATCATCTTGATGAGGTCCTGACCTGCCTGGTCTGCGGGATGGGCCTTGCCGGCGAAGATGAACTGTACGGGCTTGTCGGGATTGTTCACGATTTCGCTGAGGCGGTCAAGGTCGCGGAACAGCAGGTGCGCCCTCTTGTATGTGGCGAAACGGCGGGCGAAGCCTATTGTAAGCACGTCGTCGCGAAGGGTTTCCTTGATGGTTACAATCTGGCGGGGCGAATAGTGCACGCTCATGATGGGGTCGTCCAGACGGGTGCGGATCTGCGAAACCAGACGCTTGCGCAGAATGGTGCGGGTCTCCCACACCTCTTCGTCGGACACCTTGTATATGCCCTCGAAACATTTCTTGTCGTAGTGGTGCGTGGCGAACTCCTCGCCGAACACCTCGCCGTGGATTTTCTGCCACTCGGGGGCGGCCCAGGTGGGATAGTGCCCGCCGTTGGTGACGTAGCTCACGTGGTTCTACTCGGGGAGGTAACCGGGCCACCTCGGGGGCATTCTCTCCTGGCTTACCTTGCCGTGCAGCCACGACACGCCGTTTATCTCCTGGCTGATGTTGGCCGCCAGAGCGCTCATGGAGAATTTCTCTCCGTGGTTCTGGGGATTCATCCTGCCAAGCCCCATAAGGGTGTCCCAATCTATGTTCAGACGGCCGGGGAAATGGCCGAGGTAGTTGCGCAGCATTCCCTCGTCGAAAGCGTCGTGGCCGGCGGGAACGGGGGTGTGGGTGGTGAACAGGGAAGAGGAGCGGACCACTTCCAGGGCTTCTTCGTAGCTCAGGCCCTTGTCCATCACGTACTCACGGATTCTCTCCAGCCCCACGAAGGCGGCGTGGCCCTCGTTGCAGTGGTACACGTTCATATGGATGCCCATCTTGCGCAGGGCGCGGATGCCTCCTATGCCAAGCAGGATTTCCTGCTTGAGGCGGTTGTCCCAGTCGCCACCGTACAGGTGGTGTGTAACCTGGCGGTCGTCGGGGCGGTTGCCGTCCCAGTCAGTGTCCATAAGGTACAGCTCCGTGCGGCCCACGTCCACTCTCCACACGCGTGCGGTGAGGGTGCGGCCGGGCAGGTTCACGGAAGTGGTGATCCAGTTGCCGTCGGCATCCAGAACAGGTGAAGCGGGGATCTTCATGAAGTCCTGGGGATCGTATTTCGCAATCTGGGCTCCCTGGGCGGAGAGCATCTGGGTGAAGTAGCCGTAGCGGTACAGCAGGCCCACCGCCACCAGGTTGACGTTCATGTCGGAGGTCTCCTTCAGGTAGTCGCCGGCCAGGATTCCGAGGCCGCCGGAATATATCTTGAGGGAGGTGTCCAGGCCGTATTCCATACAGAATTAGGCTATGCCGGGGCCCTTGCGCTCCGCTTTCGCGTCCATATATTCATTGAAAGAAGCCGTGACAGAGTCCAGCGTCTTGAGGAATTTGCGGTCGGATTCCAGTTCCTGGTAACGGGAGGTCTTCACCTTGTCCAGCATCTCTATGGGGTTGTGGTTGGTGCTCTCCCACAGTTCTGGGCTTACCATACGGAAGAGTTGCTGGGCCTCTTCGTTCCAGCACCACCACAGGTTTTTGCTGAGAACCTCCAGATTGTGAAGTTTTTCGGGAAGGTGGCGGGTCACCACCACGCTGTTCCACGAAGGTTGATTTGTCTGCATGTCAAGTTTTAGGGGTATTTTTAGTCAAGTTCTTCCTGAACGCGGATGGCGAAGTCGCCAAGCACGTTCATATAGTTTATAAAGGCTTCGTAGGGAGTGTCATAGGGATTGATGTACCTGTGGGCGCTCGCGTCCGCGAAGAATTTCGTGTTCATGTTGTAGAAATGGTCTGTCTCCTGCAGATGTCCGAAGTCCTCCCACAGCTGGGGAAGGTTGGAGAGGGCTATCTTCTCGCGCAGGGCGTACAGCTTGTTGAAGGCGTCCTTCTGCAGTTCGTTGCCCAGCCATTTGGCCATGTCGCGCTCCTCGTCCTCGCAGGAAATGGGGTCGGCCACCTCGATGGCGCCGGCGCTGGAGGCGGAGGCCGCCTTGGAAGGGGTCACGAAGGCGAAAGTGCCGTCTGCGAGAGTCTGCTCCACGAAGGCGCGGAAGAAATCCAGAATGCCTGTCTCGGAGCCGTTGTAGTCGCCGAATATGCGGTAGTTCATACACAGGTTGACCACCTGTTCTCCGGCGGCCTGTTTCAGCCAGCCCAGGTACTTGTCGGCCGTAAGGGGCCACTGGTCCCACTCCCTGCAGTCGAACCTCAGGGAAAGGTCGTCGGAAAGGGAGGCATTGCGAAGCAGCAGCTTGAGCTTGGGGTTCACGGCGCAGCTATATACGTAGTTGGGGCTTCTCCAGCCCAGGATGTGGCGTGCGCCTTCGGTGAGCATTGCCTTGAATCCCATCTGCTGCACCTGGTCGCCGATGGCATCGCTGTACACCATGTCGGTGTTCACGAAAGTGACGGCCTCGACGCCCAGATACTGCTTCAGGGCGGCGCGGTGCTTGTCCACCTGATGGGCGAACTCCTCGGGGCTTACTACGGCGGCAAGGGAATGGTAATAAGGCTCGCACAGGAACTCCACACAGGACGTGGCTGCAAGCGCGCGGAAAGAGTCCAGCAGTTCGGGGCAATAGCGGTCCATCTGCTCCAGGGCAGTGCCGGAAATCGCGTATGCAACCTTGAATTTGCCCTTGGAGGAGGAAATCAGGTCCAGAATCATCTTGTTCATCGGCAGGTAGCTGCGCGATGCGGCCTTTCGGATTGCGCTGCGGCAGGCAAAGTCGTCATAATAGTGAGAGTCCTTGCCCATGTCGAAAAAGCGGTACTGCCTGAGCTGCTGGGGCTGGTGTACCTTGAATGTTAAACAAATACCGGGTTTCATATCGATTACTTTTTATTTACTACTTGTTCGTACACGGCCTTGATCTTTGCGGCGGCCGCATTCCACTTGAGATTGTTCACCTCTTCGTATCCGTATGTGCCGGCCACGTCAGCTATGGCGGGATAATTCACCAGCGCATAGATGGCGTCGGCCATCGCGTCCACGTCCCAGAAGTCTATCTTCAGGGCGTAGTGCAGCACCTCGGCCACGCCGGACTGCTTGGAGATTATAGTGGGGACGTTGGCCTGCATCGCCTCCAGAGGAGAGATGCCGAAAGGCTCGCTGATGGAAGGCATCACGTACACGTCCGACAGGTTGAACATCTTCGTCACGTCGGCTCCGCGCAGGAAGCCGGTGAAGTGGAACTTGTCGGAGATGCCGAGACGCGCCACATAGCGGATGCAGCGGTTCAGCATGTCGCCGCTGCCGGCCATCACGAAGCGCACGTTGTCGCAGCGCTTGAGCACTTTCGCGGCGGCCTCGATGAAATACTCCGGGCCTTTCTGGTACGTGATTCGGCCGAGGAACGTGACCACCTTCTCCGGCACTCCCCTTTCGGGCTTGTCCGAAGTGCGGCCGCTGAAGTCCACGGCGTTGTGCACGGCCACTACCTTGGAAGGGTCTATGCCGTAGCGGTTGATGCAGATGTTGCGCGTAAGTTCGGACACGGCCATCACCATGTCGGCGGCCTCCATTCCGCGGCGCTCCAGGCCATAGACGCGGGTGTCTATCTGGTCTTCGCTGCCACGGTCGAAGGAAGTGGCGTGAACGTGCACCACCAGTGGCTTGCCGGTGATTTCCTTGGCGGCTATGCCGGCAAGGTAGGTCAGCCAGTCGTGGGCGTGGATGACGTCGAACTCATCCTTGTGCTCCAGGGCCAGGGTGGCGCCGGCCATGGCGTAACGGGCCACCTCTTCCATGAGGTTCTTGCCGTACTTGCCGGAGAACTTGTATTTCTGGCCGAACTGTATGCGGTCTTCCTTGAGGGAGTTGGCACGCTCGTTTTCCACGATTTTCTCGAACTCGTCCGGGTCGGCGTAGGGAATCATGTTGGTACCTATCCTGTAGAACTGCACCTTGTCCAGATAATCGCTGACCTCGCTGCTGAGGTTCTCCATAAGGGGAGTGTCGGAGGCATTGAGGATGCGCACCGCGCTCTGGTCCTCGTCTCCGGATGCGGACGGCATCACGAACAGGACTTCAACCCCATTCGCGGCCAGCCCCTTGGTCATTCCGTAGCAGGCAGTGCCGAGACCGCCCGAAATGTGGGGAGGGAACTCCCAACCGAACATCAGTACTCTCATTTGTTGTCCTCCTTGCTGTATTTTTCCATAAGATAAATGCATCTTGCCAGAGAAGCCGTGGCGGTAGCGCTGGCTATGGCGCCGTGGGGCTCGTGAGGCGGATCGCCGTCATAGACCTCGCTGAATGCTCCCACGCCGTGCTTGTTCACGTCCTCGAAGTAGCCTTCGGTGAGCCATTTGGCCCTGCCGCAGAAGGATGCTCCCACCATACGGAAGCACAGATCCGCGAAGAAGCCCAGAAGCAGCGTATGCGTGCAGCCCTGGTGGTACGCGAGGTCGCGCTCCACCTGCGAGCCTTCATAGACGCCCTTGTAGTCGTTGCTGCGGGGAGACAGGGTGCGGATGCCGCGGCGGGTGACAAGCTCGCCGTTCATCTTGGTCACGATGTCGGAGACCACCTCGTCGTCCAGCAGAGGGTAAGGTATGTATGCAGCCCACATCATGTTGGGACGGCATTCTTCATTCTTGCCGTTGTTATCCACATAGTCGGCAAGGTAGTGGTAGCCGCCCTTCGTTATGAGGAAGGTGGGCTGATAGTTCTGTTTCAACATGTCGCGCACGGGGCTCCAGCGGCGGATGAAGGCATTTCCTTTCACGCCGTACCTTCCCTCCATTTCCAGGGCGAAGCACAGGGCGTTGTACCACATCGCGTTGGTCTCCACCTGGAAACCGGCGCGCTCCGTGACGGGACGGCCATACACGTAGGCGTTCATCCAACTGAGGGCGGTGTCCTGCTTCTGCGCCCACAGAAGGCCGTTGGGGCAGAGGGAAACCTCCTCGCGGCAGGTGTAGCCGGCGATTATGTCCTTCAGCAGGCCGCCGTACTTCTTCCACACCTTCTTTTCGTCGGCTCCGAAGGCGATGTACTGCTGGATTACGTCCGTCAGCAGAAGAGGGGCCTCTATCTGGGTGGTCCTGCGCAGCAGACGCTCCTGCTCGGCGGCTATGAGATTGTCCAGAATCTGTTCGAACTCGCGAGTGTCTCCGCCGGCGTACAGCGTGAGGCCGGGCAGGGAAAGAAGGGTTTCGCGCAGCAGGCCCGTCTTCAGCCAGGAATAGCCGGCGCATATCATCTTGCGTCCTTCGCTGTCCACCTTGAAGCGGGCGGCGTTGTCCAACAGGATCTTCTTGTGGGATGCCGTGTTGTCCACACCCTTTTCTATCGCAGCGAACTTGGCCTTCAGGCCGCGGCTCTCGGCGGCCCCGCAGGCGCTGGCGGACAGAATCACTTCGTCGCCCTGCCTCAGGCGGAGGGTGAAGGTGCCGGGAACCAGCAGGTCCTCGCGGCAGTCATAGCCGCGGCGGTACTCGTCGGAATACGTGACTCCCTTGTACCAGTAGGGCTGGTGGCGGTACTCGCTCTTGATGCTGGTCTGCAGATACAGCTCCGGGAAGCCTTCGTACATACAGAAGGCGGCCCCGTTGTGCGCGGGGGTGTACAAGCTGTCGGCGGCGGAGTTTTCCTGCGTCAGGGAATGGACGCTGCGATAGGCCAGGAAAGGCTTCAGAATCAGCGAAATACCCGCAGGAGCCTGCAGTAGGCGGTAGCGGATGAGGGTCTGGTTGCTGTCAGGATCCACCACGACGGACTTGGCAAGGACGGTGCGTCCCACCCTGTATGTGACGGTGGGCAGGCCGTCCGCGTCGAAATCCACGACATACTTGTGGCCCTTGGGCTCGTACACGTCACCCCAGCAGTGGATGCCGATGTTGAACTGGTGGCCGTTCAGACTGATGCTCTCGTCCACGGCTGACAGAAGGACATACTTGCCTTCCTTTCCCTCCACGGGTGCCACCAGCAGGCCGTGATACTTGCGCGTATTGCAGGCGATAATGCTGGTGTTGCAATAGGCGCCGAACCTGTTCGTCGAGAGCACTTCCCTGCGCAGGGAATACTCCAGATTCACAAGCTCTGCTTTGTTGAATTTCAAAATAGCCATATATCTTTATAACTTTTTCAAAATCAGTGCAGAGCGGCTGGGAAGGTATAACTTCAGCTGGCCGTTCTGCGCATAGTGCATACAACTGTCATCGTTGCGGCTGAACCCTCCGAAGGGAGCCGCGTCGGAATCCAGTATGATTTTGTATTTTCCATCCGGCACCTGTATTCCGTAGTCGGAAAAAGACGAGGTGGGGTTGAAATTGAGCGCAAAGATACAATTATTTCTGGAAATAACGAGCACTTTGTCCGCTTCGTTTTTGCAAATCTCCCTTGGAGTGGCCTGCAGGATGTTTTCTTTCCGCACAAGATGGATCATCGCCTTGTCCCATTCGTTCAGGGGGCGGTAGCGCAACTGCCCGTTGTCCACAAGGCTCCACTGGCGGCGGGCATATTTGTACGACCATCCGTTGCCCTCCCTGGGGAAGTCTATCCATTCGGGATGTCCGAACTCGTTGCCCATAAAATTAAGGTAGCCGTTCCCGGCAGTGACCAGGGTCACCAGACGGATCATCTTGTGCAGGGCGATGCCGCGGTCGATGAGGATATCCTGATAATCGCAGCTCATTCCGGTGTACATCAGGGCGTCCAGCAGACGGAAGAGGATGGTCTTGTCGCCCACCATCGCCTGGTCGTGGCACTCGGCGTAGCTGATTGTCTTCTCGTCGTCCCGCTTGCGGGTGAGCTCCCACCATATTTCGCCCATGCTCCAGGACCAGTCGTCCCTTTCCTTTATCCATTTGATCCAGTGGTCCGCCACTCCCATGCTCATACGGAAGTCGAAGCCCAGTCCGCCGCACTCGAAGGGAGCGGCAAGGCCGGCCATTCCGGACACGTCCTCCGCTATCGTTATGGCGTCGGGATTCAGCTCGTGCACCAGCATGTTGGCAAGGGCAAGGTAGCTGAGGGCGCTCTCGTTCACTCCGTCGTTGAAGTACAGGTCGTAGTTGCCGAAGTCCTTTCCCAGGCCGTGGTCCCAGTACAGCATGCTGGTGACTCCGTCGAAGCGGAAGCCGTCCAGGTGATATTCCTGCATCCAGAACTTGAGGTTGCTCAGGAGGTAGCAGCAGGTCTCGTTCTTGCCGTAGTCGAAGCAGCGCGACCCCCAGGCAGGGTGCCTGCCGGCGGGCCCGTAGTGGAAGTAGAGGTCCTCGCGGCCGTCGAACATGCCCAGGCCTTCCGCCTCGTTGTCCACGCTGTGGCTGTGCACTATGTCCATCACTACCGCGATTCCCATCCCGTGAGCCTCGTCCACAAGGGCCTTGAACTCCTCCGGCGTGCCGAAGCGGGACGAAAGGGCGAAGAAATTGGACACCTGGTAGCCGAAGCTGCCGTAGTAGGGATGCTCCTGCAGGGCCATTATCTGCAGGGTGTCATATCCGAGGTCCTTGACGCGCGGAAGGACGTTGGTGCGGAAGCCTTCGAAGGAGCCCACCTCCTCCTTTTCCGTGGCCATTCCTATGTGGCACTCGTAAATGAGGGGATTGTCCCTGCGTCCCGGAGAAGGTTTTTTCCACACATAGGGCTCCGCCGGGTCCCACACCTGGGCGCAGAAAGCCTTGGTGACGGGGTCCTGCACGCAGCGTGTGGCGTACGAGGGAATGCGCTCCGCGCCGCCTCCCACCCAGCACATGTACAGTTTGTAGTTCTGGCCGTGGGAAATCATAGGCAGGGGCAGCTTTATCTCCCAGTTGCCGCCCCCGACCGGGGTGAGGGCCCAGGCGGGAATCTTCTTCCAGTTGTTGAAATCTCCTATGAGGTATATCGCGCTGGCGTTGGGGGCGTACTCTCTGAACGTCCAGCAGTCTTCGCAGCGGTGCAGGCCATAATACAGATGGTTGTTCGCGCAGTCCGAAAGGGTGCCACCCTCCGGACACAGGCTGGCGCGCCTGAATTTTATGGCTTCATTGCGGGCGTCGATCTTCTGCGCCCAGGGCCCCAGCCAGGGGTCTGTCTGATAGATTTTCTGCATAGTCGTTTCAAATTTTTTCCCTCTCGCTGCGAAGGTACTCGCGGCAGAGGCGTATTTCCTCCCTGGACTGCGCAATCAGCTTTTCGCTCTGCCGCAGATCCGTGGAGGGGTCCTCTATCTGTTCCAGCATTTTTTCCACCCTGCTGATGCGGGCGTTGAAATCATTGTTGTCCATTTCTTCCGTGCACTTGTGTTATGACGGCGTCCAGGGTGCCGTCCTTGAACATCAGGGACAGGGTTTGTCCCTGCTCGCATCCCTGCACGCCTTTAAGGGGATGTCCGTGGGCATCCAGGGCTATTATGTACCCCCTTTCCAGAAGGCGGACGGGGTCCGCCGCGTCCAGCCTTGCGGCCAGAACGTCCAGACGGCGCTCCATCAGCACCAGACGGGTGCGCAGGGCGTTGTCCAGCCTGTGCTGCAGGGCTTCCAGCCGGGCGTCCAGGGCGGCGTATATGTCCAGGAAGAAGTCCGCCAGGGCCGTAGGGGTCTTGAGAGCCTCGCAGGCGACAAGGTCGCACAGGTGGGTATCCTGATCGTGGCCTATCGCAGTCAGCACGGGCAGGGGGCATTCCGCTATGGCCGCGCACATCTGATATTCGTCGTAGCAGGAAAGGTCCAGCTTGCCTCCGCCGCCGCGAAGAACAAGGACGGCGTCGAAGCCCCCGGCGTTTCCGGCGCGGCGCACCGCGTCCGCGACCGATGCAGCGCAGGAAGCGCCCTGCATCGCGGCGGGAAAGAGCGTGGTGCTGAAACGGAAACCGTACGGATTCTCGTGCAGCTGGCGCATGAAATCGCGGTACCCGGCCGCATCGGAGGCGGACACCACGGCAAGAGAATACGGCACCGGGGCCATCACCAGCTCTTTCTGGGCATCCAGCAGGCCTTCCGTGCGCAGCCTTTCCAGGGTTTCCAGGCGGCGGCGCTCCCCCTCGCCCAGGGTGTACTCCGGATCTATGTCGTCTATGAGCAGCGACAGGCCGTACAGAGGGTTGTAGTTCACGTGCACCAGCAGCAGCACCTGCACCCCCGCCTGCAGAGCGGAACCCGTGACGCTGTACCAGTACGGCTCTATCTGCGAGTAAACGGAATCCCAGGCTATGGCCTTTATCTGCGCGACCACCCTGCCGCCGACGCTTTGGGACAGCTCCATATAGCAGTGGCCGCCGCGGCGCCGCTGCAGCGAGGCTATCTCCGCCTGCACCCAGAAGGACGAAGGCAGGGATGCCTGTATCCCTGCGGCGAGCAGCCCCTGCAGCTGCATCAGGTCCATTTTCACATTATCCATAACAAAGCGTCCACTTTGCTACAAAATTAACAAAAAAATCTTATCTTTGCAATGCTTTCGCAGGAAGCCCCACCTATAATGAAAATCACTCAGGCAAGTTTCGCGGGCAGCAGCACCCGTGTTGACGGCAACAAAGCCGCCGCGCTCCCCGAATTCGCCTTCATCGGCCGCTCCAACGTGGGGAAATCCTCTCTGATAAACGCCCTCACCGGCCGGGGTTCCCTCGCGCTGACATCCTCCCGCCCGGGCAAGACCCGCGTGGTGAACCATTTTCTGATAAACGGCGGATGGTACCTTGTGGACCTCCCCGGATACGGCTACGCCAAGGCCTCGCAGCAGGAGCGCAAGGCCATAGAGGACGTGATCCGCAACTACCTCAACTTCTCCACCCGCATGGCGCTGCTGTTCGTGCTCGTAGACTCGCGCCACGACGTGACGGGCACGGACCTGGATTTCCTTCGGGAGCTGGAGGGCTCGGACATACCCTTCGCCATAATATTCACGAAGGCCGACAAGCAGGGCCCCGTGGCCACGATGCGCCAGGTGGAAAAGTGCAAGGAGCAGATTTCACGGGTGTGCACGCTGCCCCGGTGCTTTGTCAGCTCCTCGCAGACAGGCCAGGGAAAAGAAGAAATTTTAAAACACATAGATCTGATTTTAAGTACTCTAAAATCCTAAAGAAATGCACGACGAACACAGAATGGAAGTCTTTGCCTGCAGGAACTCGCGTCCGCTCGCAGAAAAGATTGCGAAGAGCCTCGGAGTAGAGCTCGGCAAGTCCAGTTTCCTCGAATTCAGCGACGGCGAGTTCCAGCCCGCCTTCGACGAAAGCGTACGCGGAGCCACCGTGTACATTGTCCAGTCCACGAATCCCCCCGTGGAGAACCTTTTCGAACTGCTGCTGATGATCGACGCAGCCAAAAGGGCTTCCGCCCACAAGGTGATAGCCGTGATGCCGTATTTCGGCTGGGCCCGTCAGGACCGCAAGGACCGCCCCAGGGTGCCGATAGGAGCGAAACTGGTGGCCAACCTGCTCACTGTGGCAGGCTGCGACCGCGTGATGACCTGCGACCTGCACGCAGACCAGATCCAGGGTTTCTTCGACGTGCCCGTGGACCACGTGTACGGCTCCACGGTGTTCCTTCCCTACATCAAGAGCCTCGGCCTGGAGAACCTCTCCATCGCCGCCCCCGACATGGGAGGAGCCAAGAGGGCCAACACGTACGGCAAGCGTCTGGACGTGCCGATGATAATCTGCCACAAGACCCGCGCGAAGGCCAACGTCGTGGAATCCATCACCGCCATCGGCGACGTGAAGGACCGCAACATCGTGATTGTGGACGACATGATAGACACCGCCGGCACCCTGTGCAAGGCCGCCGCAGTCCTCAAGGAGATGGGAGCCCGCAGCGTACGCGCCTGCGCCACCCACGGAGTCCTGTCCGGAGCCGCATACGACAACATCCAGAACAGCTGTCTGGAGGAGGTCATCGTCACCGACACGATCCCTCTCAGCCAGGACCCGTCCAAGCCCAAGGGCAAGATCACGGTGCTGTCCATCGCGCCCCTGTTCGCGGAGGTCATCAACTGCGTGTACAACAACCAGAGCATAGGTCCCGTTTTCCTCAGAAACGACCTGTACTCCAAATAGCGTTTCCGCAAGGATGAAAGTTTTTCTCGCTGCTCTCTTTCTGGTGGGACTGTGTATGGTGGGGCTGTGCTTCAACATCATATTCCGCAAGGGAGGCCAGTTCCCCCAGACCGAGATCGAGAAGAACGACGAAATGAAGAAGCTCGGCATCAAGTGCGCCAAGCAGGAAGAGATGGAAAGATGGCGCAAAGAGCACGGAGGGGCCGCAAAATGCGATTCGAAGTCCAGAGAGGACGGATGCGGCAGCTGCGAGGGATGCGCCTTCAACAAATAATCAAAAAACACAACGCCATATGTCACTTCTAGCCATAGTAGGACGCCCCAACGTGGGCAAATCCACACTGTTCAACCGCCTTGTGGAAATGCGCCAGGCGATAGTGGACCAGACCGCCGGCACCACCCGCGACCGCCACTACGGCAAATGCGAATGGTGCGGCCGCGAATTTTCCGTCGTGGACACGGGCGGATACACCAGCGGAGGCGACGACGTCTTCGAGGAAGAGATCCGCAAGCAGGTGGTCCTGGCCGTGGAAGAGGCCGACGCCGTGCTGTTCATGGTGGAGGCCGCCACGGGAATAACGGACTACGACGCCGAAATAGCGGACATGCTGCGCCGCAGCAAGAAGCCCGTCATCCTGACGGTGAACAAGGTGGACAGCGGAGAAAAGATGTATGACGCGTACCAGTTCTACTCCCTCGGCCTGGGAGAAATCTATTCCATCTCTGCCGCCAACGGCAGCGGCACCGGCGACCTGCTGGACGCCGTCGTGGCCGCTCTTCCCAAGGACGAGGACAAGACCCCGGACGACCGGGCGGACCTTCCGCACATCGCAATCGTGGGCAAGCCCAACGTGGGCAAATCGTCGCTCACGAACGCCCTGCTGGGTCAGGAGCGCAACATAGTGACCCCGGTCGCCGGCACCACCCGCGATTCCATTGCCACACACTACAACAAGTTCGGCCACGAGTTCATGCTGGTGGACACCGCCGGAATGCGCCGCAAGACCAAGGTGCACGAAGACCTGGAATTCTACAGCGTGATGCGCTCCATCCGCGCCATAGAGAACGCCGACGTCTGCATCCTGATGATAGACGCCTCCACGGGCATCGAGGCCCAGGACATGGCAATCTTCAACCTTATCCAGCGCAACCGCAAGGGCTGCGTGGTGGTGATAAACAAGTGGGACACCGTCCAGAAGGACAGCAACACGATGAAGCAGTACACCGCCGCCATCCGCGAGCGTCTTGCCCCCAACAACGATCTTCCCATAATCTTCACCTCCGTAATCAACAAGCAGAGGATACTGGACACTCTGGAGGCTGCCTCCAGGGTATACGAGAACTACTCCCGCAGAATCAGCACACGCGTACTGAACGACGAGATGCTGCCGGAAATAGAGAACTACCCGCCGCCGGCATGGAAGGGCAAATATATAAAGGTGAAATACATCACCCAGCTGCCCACGCGATTTCCTGCCATCGCCTTCTTCTGCAATCTGCCGCAGTACATAAGGGACCCGTACAAGCGTTTCCTGGAAAACAAGCTGCGCGAGAAATTCGACTTCTGCGGCTGTCCGCTGACTATTTATTTCCGCCAGAAATAGCGGCCATCTCGCTTGGGAGTCTCACCGTAAAGCAGGCTCCGCCCAGGGAGAATGACCTGGAGTAGGAGATGCTGCCTCCCATCCTCTCCACTATGTTGCGGCACATCGCCAGTCCCAGGCCTGTGCCGCTGCTCTTTGTGGTGAAATTGGGGGTGAACAGCTTGTCCCGGTTCTCTTCGCCCACGCCGGGACCGTTGTCCTCGAACACCACTTCCCAGCCCTCGTCCGAGCGGCGCAGACTGACCAGCACGGCAGCGCCCTCCGACATACCCTCCACCGCCTGGATGGCGTTGTTCAGCAGATTCACAAACACTCGCACAAGCTGCGGTTTGGGGCCTTGTATCACTGCCCCGGGAGCTCCCAGATAAGTGATTTTCACATCCTCCCTGTTCTGGTACAGCAGCAGTTCGCCGGAAAGCACGGCATCGAGGTCGACCTCTACGGGATCCTCTGTGTACAGACGCGCGAAAGTGCCGAAATCGTTGGCGGTGTGCGAAAGGATGTCGATATTCTCCAGCACCACGGCCGACACTTTGTCGAACTTTTCCTCCCACTGGGGGTCGTTTTTCTGGCGCAGACGCTGCAAGCGCTGGATTTCGAGTTTGATTGGCGTGAGGGGGTTCTTTATCTCGTGGGCCACTTGACGGGCCATTTCGCTCCAGGCCTTGTCACGCTCCGCCGCAGCAAGGCGGGCCGTGGAGTCGCGAAGGTCGGACACCATGCTGTTATACGCGCGCACAAGGACGGAAATCTCGTCGTTGCCGGCATAGCGGATGGGCTCCAGACTGTTCACGCTGGCAAGGGCCATCTTGTCGCCCATCTGTGTCAGGGGATGGAAAATGGAGCGGATGATGGAAGAGGCCAGCAGAATCGTCACAATCAGCATTATCAGAAACAGCGTGACTATCGTGGCGGCGTGGAACACGGCGTCGCGCATGAAGTCGTAGTCCGTCTGCAGATACGGCGTACCGATTATGGCAAGGATCTGCCCCCCGGCATTGAACACGGGAGCGTACAGGGTGTGGAAGCGCCTGTGGGCGAAACTGTCGCGCGCTATGTAGAAGCGCTCGTGGCCGTAGGTGATGGCGCGGAAGGCGTCCGGATCGATGCGGGAGCCGTATATTTCCCGCGCCGGAGTCTCGGGGCTGCTGCTGAGGAACATCCGGCCCCCGGGGGTGTAGATGTTGATGTCGCACTGCGCATTGGAAGCCGTCTCCTGCAGCAGTGATGCAAACTGCGGATTGCGCATGTCGGAGGCCGAAGTCATCTGGCGGCACGCCGCGTCCAGCTGCAGTTGCAGGCCGCTGATTTTCGCGGACATCATGTTCAACATGTTGCGTTCGTTGTGCTGATACACGAACACCACGCTCACGGAGGCCATCACCACCAGCGTTATGGACAGCGAAGAAACTATCAGCTTGCGCATCTTTCCGGCAAACCTGCCTTCGGAATAAGTGCGGCGCAGGCTGCGCGCCCGGAACAGGGACGAAAGCGCAAACAGCAACAGAACAAGGTAGGAATAGGCCACAAGAAAAGTGACGGCCCTGCGCTCGCGCCTCGTCATCACTATCGTTTCGCTGTCGCCTATGGCGGTGACAAAATGCCTCCAGCCCTGCAGGGAGAAGGTACTCCGTCCCTCGCGCGAAGAGTTCACCAGGCCGTGCAGAACGGTGGGATAGGCGAAATTGCCGTTGAAAGACGTCAGGCGGCCGTCGGAATATTTCGCCCAGGAATAGTTCGAGGGGATATTCACTACGTGTGGATCCGTACGGCCCATCAGGTCCGCGTAGCCGCTGCCCCTCTTGCTGATCACCCTATGGAGATTGAGCAGTATGCTGCCGGTGCCCTTGCCCTCCTCATAATAGGTAAAGACAGCGGCGTAGCTGCCTCCGGCGGAACTGTCATAGCAGTACAGAAAACGCGATTCGGGCACTATGGGTACGCCAGTGGAGGCTGCCTTCTCCAGCGCCTCCCTGGCGTGGAGGTCCTCTCCGTCCAGACGCATCACCGAAATGTCGTAGTTCTTCGCTGCTCCCAGAAGATGCACTTCTTCCAGACGCTTTTCAATGAGAGCTTCGCTGCCCTGCACCTTGCACAGCGTGCCTATCATCGGATCGGCGGCTATGGACAGCTCCGCGCGGCGAAGGTCTATCTCCAGGCTCAGGTCCCTGTCCACCGCCAGTCGGTTGCTCCATACAGACACGCGGTTCACCTCCTTCCGGAAGCCCAGACTGCTGCTCTCCACACCCAATGCGAGGGTGGATGCGATGGCGAAAATAAGGGTGCCGCGTCTTGTCATCACCGATACTTTGCGTCCGGTGCGGCGGCAGACTGCGTCCAGCAGACACTCCAGCAGCATCAGTATGCCCGTACACAGCAGAGAATATATAAGGTATACCACCGCTGTATACACGGAAATCTGGTTGATTCCGTACAGGTCCAGGGTGATGGAGGAATTCAGGATAAGGCTGCCCAGGGTATATGCGACATAGAACAGCAAAGAGACGATAGCAACGCACAGGCAGGCCACGTACGCGGCAAATGCGCCCTTGAGCGCGGCCGCCCTGATGCTGAAGCGTCGCCTGCATATGTACAGGGCCAGCACGCCCAGGAAAATATATATGCTGAAAACGCACAGGGTGCCGAAAGAGTTCAGCAGCGCATCGTGCGCGAACAGCGTGGGGGAGAAAATCTGGAAAGATTCGCCCATCCGCCCTCCCACGAAACGGGCGGCGAAGGCAAGCAGTGCAAACAGCAGGATCACCCCTATACACCTGTCAACTGTGCGGTTGCGCACAAGGTACAGCATGACCGAGAGCGACAGCAGCAGCATCGCGGCCCACAGCATTATGAAGGCGGGCAGCATCGAAGAAGCGCCGCCAAGTGATTCGTTGTCAGTCACTTTGAACACGGGACTTCCGTCCAGGACGACGGCTGCGCCTTCCCCTTCGCACAGCGGAATGACACTGAAGCGTCCGTGCACGTGCAGGTTGGGGTTCACGCCGCTGCGCGAGCGGGACAGGTCTTCCGACAGGGTATTGCGGACTTCAAGGCCGGCGATGAGGCGCACGTCGCCTTTCTGATAAGCCTTTACGAGGTACCATTCCGGCCCCATGTTCACATACGACACGGCGTCCGTCACCGCGTCCGACAGGGGGGACGAGAACAGGGAGCGGGACGAGCACAGGCGCTGCACCACATAGCGCCGGGAAATGTCGTCGTTATCCACGTTGAAATGGTTGTACCAGGCTGCAAGGGTGTCGCTGCAGTACTTGTATATCACCATATCCTGCGGCAGAGTACCTATCTGCGGCCACTGCTGCGGACTGTCCAGGACTTTCAAGGCATAATTTTCCAGCACCTGCATCCTTCTTTGCGCACAGCGTGACACGTGCGAGGCGACGGAATCTATGTCGGGACCCGTGGAGCGGTACAGGGCGGAAGATGCCGCCAGCAGCACGGCCGCGCCTGCAAGCGCAAGACACAGATATCTCCTTATGAATTGCCTGATTTTCATCCTTTACTCGTGATGATATGGCTCGTTGTTGAGAATGGTAAACGCACGGTACAGCTGCTCGGTGAAAATAATGCGCACCATCTGGTGCGAGAAGGTCATTCTGGAAAGGGATATTTTCACGTCCGCGCGGCCGTACACCTGAGGGCTGAAGCCGTAGGCGCCGCCTATGACGAACACCAGATTACGGCCGCTGTTCATATAGGACTGGATCTTCGAGGCCCACTGGAGGCTGGTGTACTGCTCTCCCCTCTCGTCCATCAGCACCACGCAGTCTTCCGCACGCACGCATTTGAGGATAAGTTCCCCCTCCCGGGCCTTTATCTGCTCCTTGTCCAGGGCAGCGGCACCTTTCAGCTGCGGAATTTCCTTTATCTCAAAGCTGCAATAGTGCCTCAGGCGGTCCGAATATGTCTTCAGTCCGTCCGAAATCCATCCTTTGTCGGTAGCCCCGAGGAGCAGCAGCGTGATTTTCATATTGATTGCAAATATAACAATAATGTGAAATAAATTATTAACTTTGCCACTTGCATTCCAATGAGAAAGTCCGCGCTCATATTGTTTTCCCTTCTGTTGCTGTGCACCGGCATTTGCAGCGCGCAGCAGCGGGAGCGCATCGAGATGAAGCCTGTCAGATCCGGCTTCGCTCCCGCGGCGCCGCGCGCAGAGAGCGGAGTGGTGTCCACCATCGGCAAATATCTTGCCGCCGGAGACGCCCAGGCGCTGTCCGCCTGGTTCGCCCCCAATCTGGAGGTAGCCGTGCTGTCAGCCCCGGCGGACTGCTCGCGCAGCCAGGCCCGCCAGATTCTGACGGCATTCTTCAAATCCTATGTCCCGCGCTCCTTCAGACTTCTGCATCAGGCTGGAAGGGAAAATCTGAAATACGCCCTGGGAGACCTCACGGCAGGGGGAGAAATATTCCGCGTCACCGTCTTCATGTCCTTCGGACAGGACGAAGGCGACTCCTTCAAGATCCAGCAGCTGAAAATAGAAAGATAAGTCTTTGAAAATATTCACACAACGAACTTAAAACTCTAAGAAAATGTCAACTTCACTCAAACTCATTTCCGACTGGCAGCACGAAAAAGTGCTTTTCGTAAACAATGAGAAAGCCGGGCTGCACGCCATCATCGCAGTCCACAACACCAAGCTCGGCCCCGCCATCGGCGGATGCCGTCTGTATCCCTACACCAACATAGAGGACGCCCTCTTCGACGTGCTGCGCCTGTCCCGCGGCATGAGCCACAAGAACGCTGCCGCCGGCCTTCCCTGCGGCGGTGCAAAAGGCGTCATCATGGCTTCACCCGCACAGAAGAGCGAGGCCCTGTTCGAGGCCTTCGGCGAGGCTGTCGAGACCCTTGGCGGCGCATACTACACCGCAGAGGACGTGAACACTACCGTAGAGGACATGAACCAGGTTCTGCACAAGACCAAATACGTGGTAGGCCGCGAGAATGTCAGCGGAGACCCTTCACCCTTCACCGCATACGGTGCATTCTGCGGCATCAAGGCCATCGCCAAACAGCTTAACGGCACGGACGACCTCCACGGCGTGAAAATCGCCCTGCAGGGCCTCGGCCACGTGGGCTTCGACCTCTGCGGCCAGCTGTACAAGGCCGGCGCGGCCCTTATCGTGTCCACCCATTCCAACCGCAAGAACATGGCCGTGGCCGTGGAGCAGTGGGGTGCCAAGGAAGTTTCCGACGAGGAACTCTACGGCGTGGAATGCGACATCCTGTCCCCCAACGCCCTCGGTGCCACCATCAACTACAACACCCTTCCCCAGCTGAAGTGCCGTGCCGTTGCCGGCGCAGCCAACAACCAGCTGCTGGACGACGAGTGCGGAAACATCCTGCACAGCAAGGGCATCCTGTACGCCCCGGACTTCATCATCAACGGAGGCGGCGTGATCAACGCTGCCCAGGAGGCCTTCACTACATATAACAAGGAGAACGTCCTGCGCCAGGTGGAGAACATCTACAACACCATCACCTGGATTGCCGAAGAGAGCAAAAAGACAGGCGTCCCGGAGTACAAGATCGCAATCGACTTTGCCGAGAGGCGAATCAAGAACGGCCTGAAATAGATTATTTCACTCTGAGAAGGGTGAGCCCGTCGCGAAGCGGAAGCATTACAGCCTCCACCTTTTCGCAAGAGGCCGCCAAATCATTGAACCGGTGGATTTCCCTTGTCTGGGAGTCCACCGGCATCGGTTTTTCCAGCACCTTGCCGCCCCAGAGCGTGTTGTCCGCAAGTATCAGTCCGCCGCGGCGCACAAGGGGAAGGACGGCATTGAAATACGCGCAGTAGCTGCGCTTGTCGGCGTCTATATACACAAGGTCGTAAGGGACGCCGTCCGACGGCAGCAGGCCTATATTATGCAGGCAGTCCCCTTGCCAGAGGGTGATGCGGTCCTCCACTCCCGCACGGCTCCACCCTTCGCGGACAAGCTCCAGCAGTTCGTCGTTCTTCTCCATAGTGTCCACGTGGCCGGATGCTCCGACGCCCTCCGCCAGGCATATGGTAGAATAGCCGGTGAAGGTGCCCAGTTCCAGCACCTTTTTCGCAGCGATCAGGCGGCAGAGCATCGTCAGAAGGGCTCCCTGGACGGGAGAAGACAGCATATGGGCGAAATTCGTGCGCAGGTTGGTCTGTCTGCGCACCCATGCGAGCGCCTCCGATTCCGGGACACTGTACTGCGTTACATATCTTGTCTGCTCATCCATATTATTAATCGTACACCATCCTGCTGAGGCGCTCCGGGTCCAGAATCTCGCGGCACAGATGCTGCAGCTGCGCTGCCGATATTTGCTCCACCTTCCTTTCCAGCTCCCCGTCCACAGGTATGCAGCCCCAGCTCAGGAGACTCTTTCCCATGGACAGGCACTGCGCCTCGCCGTTTTCCAACCCTATCGCGTTCTGGCCCAGCAGCTGGCGTTTCGCAGCCTTGAGAGCGGCGGGGGAAAGCTCCTTTTCCTGCAGGGCGCGTACAGCCCTTCGCACGGCGCTTTCGCAGCGACGCAGGTTATGCCTGTCACATCCGAAGGCTATCGCCACCACACCGGAATCCCTGTACGGAGTGTAGAAGCACTCCACATTGTACACCCAGCCGTGCTTTTCGCGAAGAGTTGCGTTCAAGATGCTGTTGGAGGCAGGGCCTCCCAGAATGTTGCACAGCAGAATAGTGGCCAGACGGTCCTTCTCCTCGCTCACGCAGGGGGCGAAGCCGCCCAGCACTTCGTTCACCTGATGGTTGTCCTTGTGCAGGACGACATCGAAGGGGGCGCAGAGTGGCGCAGGGACGGCCGCCTGCATTTCGGGCTCTTCCTGAATGGCGCTTATCGAAGACAGACGCCGCAGCACCAGGCGCCTGCACTGCTCCTCGTCCATCGGGGACACTACGCTGAGGGCCATCCGCCCGGGCACGAAGAAACGGCTGCGGAAAGAGCGAAGCTGCTGCACGGAAATCTCCTGCACGGACTGCTGCGTACCCAGAATGAGGCGCGACAGAGGGTGCGAGCCGAAGAGTTTCTGCTCGAATTTGTCGTATATGTCCTCCGAAGGCGAATCTTCGTAAGAGGCGATTTCGTCCAGCACGACGCCCTTCTCCACCTCTATGTCTTCCTCGGGGAAACTGGCGCGGAACGCTATTTCCAGCAGCAGGTCCAGGGCTTTGGGAAGATCCTTCTGCAGCACGGTGGCGTGCAGGACAATCTCTTCCTTGGTGGTGAATGCGTTCAGTTCACCGCCCAGACGCTCCAGGCAATTGTTTATGGAAGCGGCGCCGCGCCTGTCTGTGCCCTTGAACAGGGTGTGCTCCACAAAATGGGCGATGCCGGCAGGGTACAGACCTTCGTCACGCGTCCCCACGCGTATGCTGAGGGCGCAGAAAGCCACCGCGCCGCCAGCCTTGCGGACGGCGTACTGCATTCCGCAGGGAGCCTTGGATACGATCATTGCTTGGTCTTGGAGGTTATATGTTTCAGATCCTGCGCACAGAACCGGTATTCCTTGGAAGGATTTATCGTCTTGACGTCGTAGTAATACAACTCGTGCGTCGCGGGGTCGAGAAGCATCTTGTAGCATTTGGAACCCTTGACCGGCCGCTCGGGGGCCACACAATAGGACACCAGCACGCCTTCCGCGCGGGAGGAGGTCATCTCCATTATGGTATCCTCGTCGCAGAAGACGACACCGTCATCCTCGTATGCCTGCCTGCAGGCGTCGTCCGGCTCGAATCCGAGGTCCGAAATGCACAGGTACACCTTCTTGTCCCACTTCTTGAACAGACCGCTGCCCGTGACACGCACGCCATCACCGAGCAATATTTCCTTGCTTATCGCCACCTGGGTCTGCTCCTGCAGCACGGACAGCAGCGCTGGCAGCAGCACTATGTCGCGCCCGTCGCTCCGGGCAGAGCCCACCGGCAGGGAGACCACCTCCAGCAGGGAACTCAGTTTGTCCGTGGCGCCGGCGCTGCCTTTGTATATGGTAAGGGTGCGGATTGAGCTGTCGCTGCCGTCCCCGTCCGAAGATTTCGTCACCATCAGGAAATAGAAATCGGGCTTCTTCTTGAGTGACTCGAATTCCCCCATATCGGAAAACTCGTAGGGTGATATGTGCCATATGTCCTGCATCGCGGCCTTCAGGGAAGCGTCCAGCATAGGGTCTGCACCCAGCACAACCTTCATCACCTTGGAAGTGAAGTCACTTACCTTGTACCTGCGTGTCTGAATCTGCGCCTGGCCTCCTGCAAGCACAGGAAGCAGCGCGCTGAGGACCAAAAGAAGAACTTTTTTCATAATATTGGATTTTGGTCCGCAAAGTTAACAAAAAAGATGCTAAATTTGCCTGTTATGACAGAGTATATTGTATCGGCCAGAAAATACAGGCCCGAATCATTCGACACCCTCATAGGTCAGGACAACATAGCCAGGACACTGCAAAACAGCATCCTGCGCGGAGAACTGGCGCACGCATACCTTTTCTGCGGCCCGCGCGGCGTGGGCAAGACGACCACCGCCCGCATCTTCGCCAAGATGATAAACTGCTCGTCTCCGAGCGAAAGTATGGAGCCCTGCGGGCACTGCGAATCCTGCGTGTCATTCGCCGAAGGACGCTCGTACTGCATACACGAACTGGACGCCGCATCCAACAACGGCGTGGACGACATAAAGGCTCTGATAGACCAGGTGCGCATTCCTCCACAGGTGGGAAGGTACAGCGTGTACATCATCGACGAGGTGCATATGCTCAGCGCCGCCGCGTTCAACGCCTTCCTTAAAACCCTGGAAGAGCCTCCGCAGCACGCCATCTTCATTCTGGCCACCACGGAAAAGCACAAGATTCTCCCCACCATCCTCAGCCGCTGCCAGACATACGACTTCAACCGCATCACCGTGGATAACATCGTCAGGAACCTGCGGACGATAGCCATCAGCGAAGGAGTGGAAATAGACGACAGGAGCCTCCACATAATAGCCCTGAAGGCCGACGGCGCCATGAGGGACGCCCTCACGATATTCGACCAGACCGTAGCCTTCTGCGGCAAGAGCGTGAAATACGAAGACGTCATCCACAACCTGAACGTACTGGACTACGACTACACCTTCAATCTTGTGGAGAATTTCCTGCGGGGCGATGTTCCGGCTGTCCTGCGCAGTTTCGACGACATTCTGGCCAAGGGTTTCAACGCCCTGCACTTCGTGGGCGCGCTGTCCTCGCACCTGAGGGACCTTATGATAGCCCGCGCCGGCGGCGCGGATTCACTGCTGGAAATGCCCGACTCTCTTAAGGACGACTACCGCCGCCAGGCGGCATACTGCAGCGAAAAATTCCTGTACGACGCCCTGGCCATAACCACTGCCTGCGAGCAGGGCTACAAGACGGCCCTCAACCCCCGTCTGCACATAGAATTCGCCCTGATGAAGCTCTGCTATCTGTCCAAGGCCCCGGAAGCCGCCGCATCAGCATCGATGCCACAGGCTGCAGCACCGCAGCCTCAGATGGCCGTTCAGCCCGAAGCGGTTCAGGCATCCGCGCCCCAAATGGCAGAACAAGCCCGGCCCGCAGAAGCCGCACCGGCACCGCCTCAGGACCCCCAGCCCAGAAGACGGGCTGCAGCGGCCATCGGCGGACTGTCCGTCAGCTCCATCAAGGAACAGAGCCGGGACAGCCTCTCCGCATCACAGAAGCAGCTGGACAGCAGGATCCCCACTGACGAAGAAGTACAGGCCAAATGGGTGGAACTGCAGAACATTTCCGCCTCCAACGCAAGGCTTCTCGCGGCCCTGCAGACCGCAAAACTTTCCATGCGCGAGGAAGACGGCAGGAAAATCGTTACGTATGCCGTTATAAACTCTGCGCTCAGGGACTGGCTGCAGTCCAAGAACTCCAGGATAGAGGCAAAATTCTGCGAACTGCTGGGCTCATTCAACGTAAGCCTCATCCTGGACCTGCAAGCGGAAGACCCCTCACAGAACGTTGCCGTCAGCGCAGAGGACAAGGCCAGGGACATGATGGAAAAGAATCCCGAAATGAGAAATCTGGTCTCCGACCTGGGACTGGAAATAAAATAGACAAAGCGAAGAAATGAAGTTAAGAGCAGAAAATCTGGTCAAGAAATACGGCCCCCGCACCGTTGTGAAGGGGGTCTCGATGGAGGTGGAGCAGGGCGAGATCGTGGGTTTCCTGGGCCCCAACGGCGCCGGCAAGACCACCAGTTTCTATATGATCACGGGACTCGTTGTGCCGAACGGCGGCAGGATTTTCCTGGATGACGAGGAAATCACGGACCTTCCGATGTACAAACGGGCGCAGAAGGGCGTGGGATACCTTGCCCAGGAGGCTTCCGTCTTCCGCAAGATGAGCGTGGAGGACAACATAATGTCCGTGATGGAAATGCATTCGCAGTTCAGCAAGGAGGAGAGGAAGGAAAGGCTGGAGAGCCTCATCAGCGAATTCAACCTGCACAAGGTGCGCAAAAGCCTGGGCATACAGCTCTCCGGCGGAGAAAGGCGACGCTGCGAGATTGCCCGCGCGCTGGCCATCGACCCGAAATTCATCCTGCTGGACGAACCCTTCGCGGGCGTGGACCCGATCGCCGTAGAAGACATCCAGCATATAATCGCCAAGCTTAAATACAAGAACATCGGCATCATCATCACGGACCACAACGTGGGCGAGACCCTTGCCATAATCGACCGCGCATACCTTCTGTACGAAGGCACCATCCTGCAGACAGGCACCCCGCAGGAACTGGCGGAGGACGAAGAGGTGCGCACAAAATACCTTGGAAGCGGCTTTGTGCTCAAACGCTCCTCGGCATTTGAAGAATACGAACGCGAGCACGGAATAAACCAAAACACTGAAAAATGAAAACACTTATAATCCTTGCAATGTCACTGCTTATGATGACTCCCAAAGGAAATCCTCAGAATGCCGTCGCCTCCCCCGACGATTTCACGATTCTTTCCGACACTACGGAAGGCGGTGTGCGCACAATCCTGGCAAAGCCCGTGATGGTGTGCCCCAGCCTGATTGAAGTAAAAGTCAAGGACGGCGTCTTCGTGGACGTGATGTTCACCGGAGGATGCCCCGGCAACCTTGCCGCAATCAGGAAAATCGCCTGCGGAATGAAGGTGTCGGAATTCCTGAAGAAGCTGGACGGCAATCAATGTGGCAACCGGCCCACTTCGTGTGTGGACCAGCTGTGCCGTATTCTTAAAAAATGCGGTTACAAGGCAGCTCAGTGAGCCGCCTTCTCCTCCTCCATCAGTTTGTTGAAAGCCACCTTGCCCACAAGGGTGGTGGGCAATGATTCGCGTACCTCTATCTCATAGGGCATCGCGTAGCGGGCGATGTGCTTGCGGCAGTAAGCCATCAGTTCCTCTATCAGTTTGTCGGACTTTTCGAATCCCTGGTTCAGCACCACGAAAGCCTTCACTTTCTGGATCTTGTACGGATCGTCCACGCCTATGACGCAGCTCATGCGCACAGCGGGGTGGGCGTCGATTATGTTCTCCAGCTGGGAAGGATACACGTTGTAGCCACTGGTGATTATCATCCTCTTCATTCTCTGGCGGAAATACACGAAGCCTTCAGGATCCATCACGCCAAGGTCGCCGGTGTGCAGCCACACGTGACCGTCGGAATGCTTGCGCAGAGTGGAGGCGTTCTCCTCTTCGTGGTTGATATAGCCAAGCATCAGGGAAGGACCGGTAAGGCAGATTTCGCCTTCTTCACCGTAGGGAAGTTCCTCGTTTGTGGCAGGGTCGCAGATGGCAAAGAAAGTGTCCGGATAAGGAATGCCGATGCTGCCCTCCTTCTCCTTGTCCCAAGGGGTGAGACAGCAGGCTGTGACGCACTCCGTAGTGCCGTAGCCCTCGCGCACGCGGATGGAGGCGTTGTGCTCCTTCAGGAAGGCGTCGAACTTTTTCTTCAGTTCTATGGACAGGGAGTCTCCGCCGGAGAACACGCCCTTCAGGCAGCTTAGATCCACTCCATCCAAAAAATCATTGCGGGCGATGGCCTCGAACAGAGTGGGCACGCCGGCTATGAAGTTGGGACGATGCTTCTTTATGAGCATCGCATAGCTCTTGGGGTTGAAGCGGGGCACCAGTATCGACGTTCCGCCTGCGACCATCATCGTGTGGATGCACACGCCAAGGCCGAATCCGTGGAAGACGGGCATCGCTGCCAGCATCTTCAGATGGCGCACATCCTCGTGGCTCATGACGGCGGTCTGCTGCGCCACTGCGTTGAAGTTGAGGTCGCTGAGCATTATTCCCTTGGAAATGCCGGTGGTGCCTCCGGAGAAGAGGACTACCGACTCCGTGTCGGGATCCTTGTCGAAGCGGTAGCCTTCGGAGACGTTCGCGGCGCCGGCAATGAAGTTCTTCCACAAAACGGTGCCCTCACCTTCTTTCACGGGGGTGAACTTCCTCTCCGTCAGGAGCTTGTATCCAACGGACTTGAAGAATGGCAGCTCCGTTGAAATCGAGGCAATCACAAGATTGTCCAGATGCACCTGCTGGCGCACCTCCAGGAACTTGTCGTAGAACTGGTCCAGAGTGACAACATTGTGACAGTCCACTTCCCTAAGGTAGCCCACAATCTCGCCAACGGCAGACAGGGGATGTACCATTGCGGCGGAAGCTCCGATAAGGTTCAGACCGTACAGGCAGAAAATTGCCTGGGGTACGTTGGGGAGGCACAACATCACTCTTGTGCCCGGGCGTATGCCGGCGTTGTAGAATGCGCGCGCGGCGATGTCTATGTTCTGGGCGAGCTGTGCATAGGAAATCTTCCTGCCCATAAACGACAGGGCGGGAAAATCCTGCTCACGCGCGGCCGTATCCAGCACGGTGAGGGCCAGGGATTTCCTTATATAATCAATATGTGAGGGAAGGTCGCCGTAGCTGTCCAGCCAGGGAGCCTTTATGTCCTGTATCTTTGTCATAACTAGAATTCAATAGGGGCCGATGCAGGCAGATCCAATAGCTCGGGATTCAAGAGCAGATGCTGCAGCAGGGCTATGCTCCTGGAGAAATAATAGCCGTCTGCGATGCGTTCGTCTATCGTAAGGCCGAGGCTCACGCAGTTGGCTACGCGTAGGCTCCCGTCTTCGTCGCACACGGGTTTCGGGCCTTTCTTGCCTATGATGCAGAAGAACGACACTGTGCCCCTTTCGTAAATGTGATGATAGTTCGCGTTCATCCCTATGCTGCCGAGGTTGGAGATGAACACGCTGGTGTAGCAGGGGTCCATCTTCGCGAGCGACTTGGGATAAATCCCGAAATATTCCAATGTGTTAAGGGCCCAGAACACGAAGCGGCACAAGAAGCGGGGAAGTTTCGCCAGGATATCCATGGCGTCGGAGGTGTTCTCCTGTTTGTTTTCCTTGCGCACCATCGTGACGAATTTCTCCACAAAGGAGTGCACCTGCTCTATGGGTGAAATTCCGTCCGGGTCGATGCGGCACTTGGCAAGGGATTCGGCTCCCTTTTCGGACATCTGGCGCTTCACCACGAAGGCAAGCTCCACGTAGCGGCGCTCGAACAGACGGTCGCCGCTGATGAAATAGTTCATCTTGGGACGCAGGATGATGGTCTTTGCCAGCGCGGCGGCTATTACGTGGAAGAAAGTGTACTTGAACGCGGGGTTCTGTGCGTTCCTTTCCTGTACGTACTTCTCGATGGCCGAGATATCGATGTCCTGCTGGAGGAGGGCCTCGTTGTCACAACGCTTGGGCATCATGAAGGGCATCAGGATGTGCATGGAATCCTGATTCCTTACAAAAATGCGGTCGTAACGGTCTCTGCGGTCTTTTTTTAAGGTTTGGGGTTTAGGTTCGGTTTCGGTCATATTTTAACCATTTGTTTCATTCTTTCCTGTATGGCGGCAGCCGCAGCGTCGTCGCCGTACTTCTTCATCACGTCGTCCGTGACGTAGAAGAGGTACGTGGCGCAGCTCTCGAAGTCCTGCTTGGCGTAGTCGTAGAAATCTATGAAGAAATCCATCGACTGCAGCAGGCTGTCGCAGAAGTCCTGCGCCAGGGCGAGCGCCTTCCCGGATGCTCCGGCACGATAGTACTGTTCTATCATCGACGCCACGGCAAGTTCGTTGCCGAGGTTCAGATACAGCATCTCCAGGGGGAACTGCTCCCTTCTGATTATACTCTGGCACTTGTCCAGTATCTGCTCGGCCTCGGCGCAGCGTCCGGCATTGTTGAGCTGGCGGGCCACCTGGGCGAAAAGGTCGCGGTAGCTCATCACGCCGCAGAAGGTGTAGCAGTTCTGGTAGTCGGCGAAATAGTCCGTGCGGCCCACGGCGTCCCACTTGCAGCGGTTCTGCATTATGTCCATCAGTTCGTCCAGGTCCACCACTCCGGCGTCCGCCCTCTTGCACTTGGTCTTGATGGGGACGAACTTGTACGAGAAGCCCTCGAACATCAGATACTCCTTTATGCCGATGTTGATGTCGCCTCCCATGCTCAGGAGGTTGAAGGGACGGTCCCACTCGTAGCCGGACAGAAGGTCCAGCACGAAGAGCTCCTGCTTGGTGATGTAATCCTTGTCCGGAGATATCGTGAGCACGATTTCGTCCGGGATGCTGTCCGCAAACCTCTCTCCCAGTATGCCGTACTTCAGGACATTCTCCTTGTTGACTGGAACGGAAATCTTGCGGCTGACGATATAGTCCACCTTGGCGCCGGAAGAAAGCTGGAGCTTGGCCTCCGGATGCTTGAACACCCTCATCACGTCCGAAATGGGGATGACGGTGTTTCTGGTGTCGTAGATGTATATGAATTCGTTGGTGCCGTACAGGTACTGCTCCATAGGCACGCTGATGGGCAGAGGCGCAGACTCGTTGCAGGCCCACTTCATCTGGTCTATGTGCCAGTCCGTGCCCAGCAGGGAGGTGTTGCAGATGCGCACGTCCGTGCGGATGCCCTCCACCTCCTGCGCATACCACAGGGGGAAGGTGTCGTTGTCGCCGTGTGTTACCAGAATACCGTTGGGGCCCACGGAATTAAGGTAGTTGGAGGCTATCTCCACTGCGGTGCGGCGGTTGCTGCGGTCGTGGTCGTCCCAGTTCTGGCAGGCCATCAGCGTCGGAACGCCGAGGCACAGGATGCCCAGAGCCGATGAGACTGCCACCCTGGCGCCTTCGCCCTTGTTCTCCAGCAGTTTTTCGAGGGAGGCCGCAATTGCCGCGACGCCGAAGCCTATCCATATGCAGAACGCATAGAAGGAGCCTGCGTACGCATAGTCGCGCTCGCGCACCTGGAAGGGAGGCTGGTTGAGGTACAGCACGATCGCTATGCCAGTCATGAAGAAGGTCAGGAACACCACCCAACAGCCGCGCTTGTCACGCGAGAACTGGAAGCACAGGCCGACAAGGCCCAGCAGCAGCGGCAGCAGATAATAGTGGTTCTTGCCCTTGTTGTTTTTCAGATAATCCGGAGCCTCGCTCTGGTCCCCCAGACGGAAGTCGTCGACAGGCTTTATGCCGCACTCCCAGTTGCCGCGGAAGATGTCTCCGGGATTGGAGGCGTGGAACTCGTTCTGTCTGCCTGCAAAGTTCCACATGAAATACCTCCAGTACATCCAGTTCATCTGGTAGTCGAAGAAGAATGTCAGATTGTCGCCGAAGGAAGGCTTGCGGTGCGTGGCGCCCTTGACGGCCTTGCCCTTGGTGACGTAGGCTTCGTAGAACTTTATGTATTCTGCCTGACTGGACCACATTCTGGGGAAGAACATCTTGCCCTCGGAGGCATATTTTACCTCCGGCTGACCCTTGGTCTTGATGTACTTGCCGTTAAGGGGTGCCCAGTACCAGGTGGTCTCCAGGTCGTAGGGGGCGTCGAAATACTGGCCGTACAGCAACGGGGTGCTGCCGTACTGCTCGCGGCTGAGGTAGCGCACCAGGGTGAAGGGGTTGTCCGGCTGGTATTCGTTGGTGGGGGTCTTGGCGCTGCTGCGGATTATGCATATGCTGAACAGCGAAAAGCCGATGATTATCGTGGTGAAACACAGCAGGATTGTGTTCAGCAGCACTTTCTTCCTGCGCATCGTGGCACAAAGGCCCCAGAAGCACAGCGCGAACACGGCCAGCATGAAGAATATGGCGCCGCTGTTGAAGGGAAGGCCCAGGACGTTCACGAAGAAAAGGTCGCAATATGCGGCGGCCTTGGGCGTCAGGGGGATTATTCCGAACAGGATGACGGCAAGTATCACCACGCTGAGGGCGAATATGCCCACGCACTGCTTGAGGCTGTATGTGCCGTCCTCGCGCTTCCTATAATAATAAAGGAAGACTATGGCGGGGATTGCCAGGAGGTTCAGAAGGTGTACGCCTATGGAAAGGCCCATCAGGAAGGATATCAGCACTATCCAGCGGTTGGCATAGGGAGTGTCCGCCTGGTCGTACCAGCGGGTCATCGCCCACAGGACTATGGCCGTGAAGAGGGACGACATCGCGTACACCTCGCCCTCGACGGCACTGAACCAGAATGTGTCGGAAAACGTGTATGCAAGGGCTCCCACGGCGCCGCTGGCGAATATGACAATGGCTTTGGAAGCGCTGTATGTGCCGTCCTCGGAAGGCTTCACCAGCCTTTTGGCGAAAAAGACTATCGTAAGGTACAGGAAGAAGATGGTGAATGCGGAGCATATGCCGCTGAGGGCATTCACCGCCACAGCCGCATTGGAGCCGTCGGCGAACAGGCAGAATATGCGCGAGAACAGCTGGAAAACGGGGTTTCCGGGGGGGTGTCCCACCTCCAGCTTGTAGGACGAGGCTATGAATTCGCCGCAGTCCCAGAAGGAGGCGCTGGGCTCCAGGGTCAGCAGATACGTGACCGCAGAGACAAGGGCCACCGCCGCAGCCGTGATTGTATTATATAGATTGAAGTGTTTGTTATCCATACTTTTAAAGCAAATAACCTACAAATATACGAATAGATTTCGTTATATTTGCAAAAAAATTAGCGTATGGCCGACAATGACTGGAAAAAACGTCTCGGGGTGGTGTTCTCCACAAACCCTGACTTTCAATTCGATACGGTGGACCAGGCAGCCGTAGAAGAGGCCGTGCCTGCTTCCGGCCAGAAACTGATTGTCCGGCTGGACCGGCACGCTCGCGGCGGCAAGCAGGTGACTCTGGTGGACGGATTCCGCGGCGGCGAGGCCGCCCTTGGGGACCTTTGCCGCACTCTGAAGGTGAAGTTGGGTGTCGGAGGCAGCGCCAAGGACGGCCAGATCGTGATTCAGGGCGACTTCCGGGACAGGGTGGTGGAAATTCTGAAAAAAGAAGGATACTGCAATGCCAAGCGCGGTAATTGACCCGACATACCTGTGGATTGCAGTGGCACTATACTGCCTTGCGATTATCCCGGCGCTGCCGAGCATCATAGACACCATGCCCGTTGCAGCCGGCTGCCTGCTCAGCTGGAAGGAATCCTTGAGTCTGTCCGGCAGCCCCTCGCTGCGCCATATCAGGAACATAGCCGCGCTGTCGCTGACACCAGCATTCATCCTGCTGGTGTGGCAATACGCGCTGTACCCACCTGCCTCCGCCTGCGGCGAGCGCACGCTGCACGGCCTTCTTGTCTGCGCTGGGGCAGTGGCGGGGTACGCCCTGGTACACCTGCTGTGCAGACTTGTCTTCAGAAGGAAGAAGACCGCGGCAGCGGACTATGCCTGCGCAGCACAGATGAATCTGACGTTCTTTTTCTTCTGCTGCTCTCTGATGCTTCTTTCCTGGGGAGTATGTTCGCTGTGCAGCGTGGACTGTGAGACGATGCGAGAGATTTTTCTTTGGGAGATCGGAGGCGTTTTTGCGCTGCTTTTGATGCGAAAATTGCATTTTTTTTCTTTGCGGGAGAATTTTTTCAAGGGATTTTTATACCTTTGCACCCTTGAATTTTTACCTGCCGGATTGCTGATAGCATCCGCGGTTGTTTTTTGATATGACAGTTAAAAAGATACTGGTTTCACAGCAGGCCCCGAAGGGGTCCTCAACCTACGATGCCCTATGCGAGAAATACGGCGTGTCATTCGATTTCGTGCCGTTCTTCTCCATCCAGGCGGTGACGAGCATGGAACTTCGTTCGCAGAGATGCAATCCATTGGATTACAATGCGATAGTATTTTCTTCGCGTTCCACTATCGACGCCTTCTTCCAGATGTGCGAAGAACTCAGGGTGAAAATCCCCGAGACAATGAAATACTTCTGCACCAACGAAAAAGTCGCCATCTACCTGCAGAAGCACATAGTCTACCGCAAGAGGAAAATCTTCTTCGGTGACGGCACTCCCGCATCGGTACTGGACCTCATCACGGCCAAGCACAAGGACGACAATTTCCTCATCATCACCTGCGATGTCCCCGTCAACAGTCTCACAAAGGTCTTCGACGGTACGTCCTACAAGCATAGCAGCGCCATATTCGCCAAGAGCGTTCCCGCAGACCTCACCTCCCTGGACATCAAGTCATACGATATGATCGTGATGTACAACAAGGCCGACGTGGCCGCGCTGAAGGCCAACTTCCCGGATTACGAGCAGGGCGCCACGGCCCTTGTGACATACGGCAGCGAATCTCTGCGCAAGGCCGCCGTGGAAGCAGGTCTTGAAATCAGCGTCAGCGCCCCGGCGCCCGACTGCCCTTCCGTAGCCTCCGCCATAGAGCGCTACATCACCTCGCAGAAATAGACTCCCGCCGTGGATGCAGGCCTTTCAAAGAAAGAGCGCATCTGCTCACAGAAGGCTATCGGGCAACTGGTTGCCGGCGGACACTATGTGGTGTCCGGCCCGCTGCGTTGCTGCTACAGGGTCCGCGAAGACAGAGACGACGACCCCGTCAACAGGATACTCGTATCCGTGCCCAAAAAACATTTCAAGAGGGCCGTGTGGCGAAACAGGCTGAAAAGGCGCATCAGGGAAGCCTACCGCCTTCAGAAAAGCCTTCTGAAGCCTCGCGCAGTGGATATAATGCTTTTCCACAGCGCCCGCCAGGCGGCATCCTTCGAAGAGATCAGAGACGCCGTCGCCAAGGTGCTGGGCACAATTGACAACAGACTCTCCGGACAGGAATGAAACGACAGAGGTTGTCTGAGATTCTTGCCTCGCCGCTCATTCTGCTGGTGAAGTTCTACCGCGTCTGCATCTCGCCGCTGAAGCCGGCCTCCTGCCGCTTCACCCCCACCTGTTCGCAATACGCCATCGAAGCCCTGCGCGTCTGGGGTCCCGTGAAGGGACTGTGGCTGACACTGCGCCGCATTCTTCGCTGCAATCCCTGGGGCGGCAGCGGCTACGATCCCGTTCCTCCACGGGAAAAGAAGTGCTGAAGCGCCCTTTTACGGTTTGTAATTTCGCGATTTTTTTCCAATCTTTGCACAAATGCCCACCACCAAACGGACAAACAAACTCTACACGATATGAAAAAGTACACAGGAAAAACAATGCTTACGGCTGCTGCCGCCTGCGCGGCGTGCGGATGCGCCAACACGGACAAGGGGACACAGACTCCCCCCAACATCATCTATCTGATGTTCGACGACCTCGGATACGGAGACCTCGGCTGCTACGGCCAGCAGAAAATCGAGACCCCCAACATCGACGCCCTGGCGCAGAACGGCATACTGTTCACGGACATGTACAGCGCCGCCCCTCTGTCCGCCCCCTCGCGCTGCTGCATTATGACAGGCAAGCATATGGGACACAGCCAGATACGCCACAACGAAGAAAGAATCACCTATATGCCCGAATACGGCTTCAACACCGTGTTCCTGAATCCCGATCAGGAAGGTCAGTACCCTATGGCGGCAGACACCCGCACGATTGCGCACATGCTGCAGGATGCCGGCTACAAGACAGCGATGGTGGGCAAATGGGGCCTCGGATTCCCGGGCAGCGACAGCACCCCCAACAAGATGGGCTTCGACTACTTCTACGGCTTCAACTGCCAGGCTCTCGCGCATTCATACTACCCCACTTTCCTGTGGGAAAATGACAAGAAGATAGAGATCGACAACCCTCTGGTGATGCAGGGCGTAAAATTCCCCAAGAACCTGGATTCCCTGGCAATCGAGAACTACGCGAAATACGAAGGCAAGTACTACAGCTGCGACCTTATGTACGACAAGCTGGAGCAGTTCGTAGTGGACAACAGCGGCAGCCCCTTCTTCGCGATGTGGACCACCACCGTTCCCCACAGCGCCGTGCAGGCTCCTCTGGACGAGGTGATGTACTACGTGAACAAGCTGGGTGACGAAGAGCCCCGCACCGACGGCGGCCAGTACCTGCCCAACCGCTACCCCCACGCCACCTATGCCGCGATGGTCACGCACATCGACACCCAGGTGGGCAAGATGGTTGCCAAGCTCAAAGAGCTGGGCATATGGGAGAACACTATTTTCATCGTGACTTCCGACAACGGTCCCGCCTGCAACGGCAACTCCCCTATGGAGTACTTCCAGAGCGGCGGTCCTTTCAAATGCTGCAAGGGTTGGGGCAAGAGCTCCCTGCACGAGGGCGGAATCAGAATGCCGTTCGTGGTCAGCTGGCCCGGCCACATCAAAGCCGGCAGCAAGACAGGCCACATTGCCTGCTTCGCTGACCTGATGCCCACTTTCGCCGAAATCACGGGCGCCGAGGCTCCCGAGAACGACGGCATCTCCTTCTATCCCACCCTTATGGGCAAGAGCCGCAAACAGGCACAGCACGACGCCCTGTACTGGGAATATCCCGCCGCAAAGGGATGGGTTGCCGTCAGGATAGGAGAGTGGAAAGGCCTGCTGCAGAAAGCCGCCAAGAAGGACAGCAAGATGGAGCTCTACAACATCGTGAACGACCCTCAGGAAACTACAGACCTCGCTTCCGAGCATCCCGAGATCGTGGAGAAGATGTGGGAAGTTGTCCGCGCAAACCACGAGCCCCTGACAAACGCTCCGGAAAAATTCAACACACAAATCAATTTCCCCGAGTAAAGCGATGTCACTTAACACCATTCACGTGGCCGACCCCTCCTCCAGCCTGGACGGGGCGGCCCGTGAGTTTTTACAGCGCACCCAGTCCCGCCGTCTGATAGCCCTGCACGGACGTATGGGCGCCGGCAAGACCACCTTCACCGTAGCGCTCTGCAAGGCCCTGGGTGTACAGGACAGCGTATGCTCGCCCACCTTCACAATCGTCAACGAATACCTTTCGGCCGCCGGCGAGAGCATCTATCATTTTGATTTCTACCGCATCAAGAATATCGGCGAAGCTATGGACATCGGTGTGGAAGACTATTTCTACAGCGGATGCCTGTGCATTATGGAATGGCCGGAAAACATCGAGCAGCTACTGCCCGACGAAACCCTGGTGGTGGATATCTGCGTGAACGAAGACGAGTCACGCACAATCAGCTGGGAAGACTGATTTTTTCTTATTTACCGAAGTTAAAGCGCGCTCCGAGTTCGAAATTGACCTGGAAGGGCTGTGCTGTGCGGATATTTTTGGGCTGCTGGTAATTTTGGAAATAATACCTGAAGTTGGGATCCAGATACAATCCGATGCGGTCCGTGAGGCAGAATTCCATTCCAATTCCGCCTGCTACGCTCCACTGCAGACCCCGCACGTCTTCTCTGAAAGAAGTGGTGTGGCTGTCCTGCATGAAAGAGTAACGGTTGCTGACAGCCTTCTCCATAGTAGCTCCGGCCATTGCGTAGAAACTGAAGCGGCCGGACGAGGCTATCGTGTAATACAGGTTAAGCGGGATGCCGATGTAATGCAGGGAATGGTGGATGTTGTCGCTGTAGAAATTGTCCAGAAGTTCGGGATTCTGGTATTCGCCGGAGAAATGACGGCTCAGATAACTGTAGTTTACACCAGTACCCACACACAGACGTTCCGTGACATGGAAGCGAACGCCCAAGCCCAGCGTCAGCGGAATGCTGTAGGTGTTGGAAACACCGTCCTCATATATTTTCTCTTTTCCGAAGGTATTGGTCTGCTGGGCGGACATACGGCCCGTGGATGCGGCAAGGCGTTTTCCTATATACGTGCCGGTGTTCATCTCCGCAGTGAAGCAGGCCAGGTTCAAGCTTCTGGCGCGTTTCGGGCTCAGGGCGTCGTAATCGGGGAATTGCACGTCTTCCGCGTTGGTCTGGAACTGCGAGGCCGCCGCTACTGGAGAAGTGGCTACCGCCTGCTCTTGCTGCGGGATGGCAGTCTGTCGAGGCTCCGATGACGGTTGAATCTCATCGGCCGAAGGTTCTGCGAAGAGCGGTGATGCGGGGGCAAGGCCGGCAGCCATGGCGGCAGGCTTTGTGGCCGGTACAACGGGCGCTGCGGCAGGCTTTGCACAGACCGCCTCCGGCATCGAAATCGTGGCGGGCAACGCCGCCTGTGCCTCGGCGAAAAGAACGTCGGAAGGGGCGAGGGCGGGGAT
>R03__coassemble_105_pt1 | contig 52326 bp, 47 predicted proteins | sample R03__metabat2_high_PE_058 | metagenome-assembled genome bin R03 | reverse complement strand
CCCCACCCCCCCCCCCCCCCCCCCAAGCCCCCCACATCCGGGGCGGCCCCCCCGCCCCCGGGGGGGTGGGGATGCCAGCATCCCCGGAGGCGTTGCAGGGGGCTGTGGCTAGGGGAATCAGAGATTACAATACTGGGCAGAGAGACTCGGCATCCATATGGGGGCGCACCGTGACGTGATAATGGGAGTTGCGAAGAACCCTGTAGCCGTCGTCGCGGCGCAGGCGGAAGCGCAGCGTGACGGGAACGGACGCATCGTCGGCAGAAGATGTTTTCCGGTAATCCGCCAGAATCTCCACATAAGGGCAAAAGACTGTGTCTGAGGGCTCCTGCGGGACATATTCCAACAGGTACAATTCCACTTCGCCCGAAACGCCGGAGGCTGAACTTGAAGAGCCGGCGTCGCTGTTCAAGGTGGAAACCTGGGCTCCGGACTTGGCGAAGCCCGACGGGAATACATCCGAAGCTGTCCGGACGCAATTTTCCGAGAAGGGACTGGCGCAGCGGGGGCAATTGCCCACCTTCACCTGGCTGACTGCAAGGCAAGCGTCAGAATCCAGCCGGCTTCTGTCCATTCTCAGGCTGAGCTTGGAAATCATCCGGCGCAGCGGAACCGTCACCTGCGAAGACTCCCCCACGGTGACGTCCGACAGCCTCCCCGCCATAGGAATCCCATGCGTGAACCCATCGGGGTACGCAATGTACAACTTGTAAGCCTCCAGCTGCGGGCGGCTCATATCCTCCAGTTTCCGGCCGGCATTCGCCACTGCATACAGCGTCCAAGAGCGCCCCTTGAGCAGCTGTAGCGGAGCGATGGAGGAGGAATTGCCGCTGCCAAAAGTCTGGTACACATGCTCCTCCAACAGACCGCCCTCCCCGAACACATACAGGTTCACGTCCCACAGCAGGTCCTCGTCCGGGTTCACCGATTTGGTAATCACGCCCCCGCAGGCAGACCGGCCTGCATCACAAGCGGCACTTCGGCAAGCAGCATCATCGCCACCGCAATCTGCTCCGCTGCCGGATGATGCGCACACGCTGAATGCCACCTGCACTTGCCCGTGCGAGTACAAACCTTCGTCCATCTCTCCCCGGCAGGCGGAAAGCATCGCCGGAGCGCATATCAACGCCCTCATCACGGCCCTTGTGTGCGCCGTCCCCTTACTCCACAACTTCATCTTCATACTCGTTCCAGTCTGATTTTTCCACGGTGAATGACACGGCCTCGGGGCTGCAGGGAATCTCCGGAGACAGCGAGCCCGTCCTTGTAATACTGATCCTGTATATATACCTGAACCCCCTTTCTATTTTCCCGTCAGCTATGTCGATGGGATAATAATAGCGCACTCCCCCTATCAGAGCATCCAGAACAAGACGCGTGGGGCCGGGACCGAAGTCTGATGCATCCGCACTGCAGTCGCGAGGGTAGCAATAAAGGCGGGCATTCAGCACTCTGGCACGCGAATAAATGCCCAGGTTGCCCTTTATCAAAAGGATCTCCGGATGCTTCATCCGCCCAACCGACAGAGAATCCAACCCGCCGACGTTCATCACACCGCGCAGCCTCCCCGGGGAGAAACTGTTCACCGGGCAGAGCGAGGCCGCATTGGTGAGATACAACCTGATATCTTCCAGAACGGCGTCCGGATACATCCTGTCGTAAAAATCGACGCTCACGTGCTCTACACTTATGCACGACATCACCGGCTGCAGCACAACGGTGGGGATTCTGTTCGCGGGAGTTTCCAATTCCACCACGGCGCTCATAACGGGCGCGGACGGGTTTTCGTCACAGAGATCCGTCAGCACTTCGGCCATTGAGTCGTATGAGACCACGTCCGAATAGCTGAACATGGAAACAGGGGCGTTCGCCACGAACACCGCCCTCTTGCGGCCGGTGGAGGAATTTATCAGCACTGCTCCGTCGCCTGGAGAATCGATATGCTGGTATGTGTCCAGGGCTCCGGAAGGCAGGTCGTATATGAATATGTCCAGACTGTTATATAAAAGGGAGGAAGATGCGGAGGCCGTTTCCAAGCCGCTTCCAGAACATGGACTGGAAATATGGAAAACAATTTGTTGAAGCGGCGTGGTGACCGTGGCCGCATCTTCTTCCACTATATTGCACGAGCCAAAGACAGGCAGAACTGCCGTGTAGCAAGATCGCAAGAGGATGCGTAGGGAAGTGAGGTGAAACTTTTTGGAGAAATGGTCTTTGGCTGCGCTCATCACAATGTCGTTTTTCTGCTGCGAAGGTAGGCATAGAAATAACATACGCAAAGCCTTCTCAAGGCCGCAAAACGACGTTTTGCATTTCCCGTAGATTTTTTTTCATTTTCATTAGTTTTTGCTTTTTGTCCCCGACCGGAAGGGACGAAAAAGCCTGTTGCGTATGAGAGTGAATTTTGTTAACTTTGCGCCACGAATACAAACAGAAACCTTATGCAAGCAGAAAAAACAAGGAAACAGGCCCTTCTTCCGGGAATACTGTGCGTCATCGCGGCCATCGTAGTGGTCGCGGTCCTGACAGTAGGAAAAACCGATGCGCAAACAGAAGGCTGTACCTTCCCCGCGGCCTCCTCGCTCCCCTTCCCGCAGAATGCCGGACAGGACGCCCTGTATAACTTCGACGTAAAGGCCCTGAGCGCCGCGCCAGCAGGCTACAAGCCCCTTTTCATAGAACACTACGGACGCCACGGCTCCCGCTACGCATACAGCCAGTATTTCTACTCCGACGTGATGGATGCCTTGAAGGCGGCCGAAGAAAACAGCTGCCTGACACCGCGCGGAAAAGCCCTTCTGGAAGACTACAGCAGACATTTCGACCACTACACGCTCCATATGGGCGAGCTGTGCGAGGTCGGATGGCGCCAGCAGCAACAGATTGCCCGCGTCATGTACCGTTCCTTCCCTGACGCGTTCAACGCAAAGGACGCCTATGCATACGCCTGCGCTTCATCTTCGATGCGCAGCGTTATGAGCATGGCGGGATTCTGCACGGGACTCCAGAGCGAGGCCCCGGGCCTGGACATATATGCCCAGCAGAGCAAAAGCACCCTGGGCGCCACCCTTCCGCGCGACAAGAACAATCCTTTCTTCACCCCCAGAGTGGAAGAGCCCTGGCCGTTCGAGGAAACGGTGGACGAATTCCAAAGCCGCAAGCTGGACAGCCGTGCCATCGTGCAGCGCCTGTTCACCGGCGAGGACAAAATCCTGAAAGGAAAGAATCTGAACACATTCGTACGCAACATGTACGTAATGGTAATCGGGATGAACAGCCTCAAAGAGGAGGAACGCACGGATTTCAGCGGCATCTTCACCGACGAAGAGCTGGAAACACTGAATGAAGTGCAGAACTACCGCGCCGGACACGAATGGTGGCCGTACGGAGCCCGCAGCATTGCCGTGGTGGAAGATATCATTGCCGACGCCGACGAAAGGCTCGCCTGCGGAAAGCACGGAGTGAAGGCCCGCTTCGGCCACGACCACGTCGCCCTTCCAGTACTCAGGCTGCTGGGTGTGAACCACTACGGCGACGCCCCCACGACTCCTGACAGGTTCACCGAAATCTTCAACGTGGACGACTCCCCCATGGGATGCAACTTCCAGATAGTGTTCTACGCCTCCAAATCGCCTCAGAAACCCATCCTTGTGAAAGTTCTTCTGAACGGCGTGGAAGGCACATTCGACACGGAAAACTACAAGGGTCCCTACTACCGCTGGGACAACTTGCGGGAATACCTCAAGGAGCGCATAGACCGCTACCCCGTAAAGAACAAATAACAACAAAAGCATGAAAAGCATAAAAACATTTGCCATTGCAGCACTCTCGACGATTGCGCTGCTGTCTTCGTGCGGCCGGAAAGAACAGACCGCTGTATATTACAACGCCAAAGTCTATACCGCAGACCACAATATGAGCGAGGCTTCCGCCTTCGTGGTGAAGGACGACAAGATCGCATTCGTGGGAAATGACGCTGACGCCATTGCCTTTGCCGGCAAAAAAGCGCAGCAGAGCGACATGCAGGGCGCACGCATAATCCCCGGAATGTGCGACACGCACTGCCACTATTTCGCGATGTCCACGCTGACATCCGGCGCGAAGAGCCTGCAGCTGGCAGAAAAGGAAACACACGAGCAGACGATGGACAGAATCCGTGAATTCGTGACCGCCAACCCGGAGCTGGAGATAATCACTGGAAACGGCTGGGGATGGAATTGCAACATCCTGGCCAGCGAACTGGACAAGGTGGAAAGCAAGCGCCCCATCCTGCTGATGTCCTGCGACGGCCACACCGCCTGGTGCAACACGGCCCTTCTGCAGAAGTTAGGCGTGGACAAGAACTTCAAGGACATCGCCCCCGGCCAGAGTTATTTCGAGCGGGATGCCGACGGCAATCCCAATGGCCGCATCGTGGAAACAGCCCAGTGCTACTGGGTGTCGCAGACTCTGGGCAACAGGAATGAACAGCACGTCAAGGCCGGAATGCCGTCCCTGAGCGCCTTCTTCAACTCTGTGGGCGTAACCACAATCTACGACGCCGGTCCCTTGAGCATCGCGGACTCCATCGCCCTTAAAGGCGCCAGCATGGTTCCGGACAACAGCCTTCGCATCTTCGCATCCATTTATTACAACGGCACGGAATCCGACGAGCAGTTCGTCGCCAGAGCCAAAAGGCTGCGCGAGCAGTACAGCTCCGACCTGCTGCGCCCCAACACCTTCAAGGCCTTCAAGGACGGCACTATAGAGGTGGCTACAGCCTACACATCCGACTCTCATCCCTTCAAGAATCCCCCCTACAGAAGAGCAGGCCACGGCATCTGCCTGTTCAGCACGGAGCAGCTGCTGAGAATCACGCAGAAGGTTGCCGCCGAAGGCTTCAACATCCACATCCACGCAATCGGCGACCGTGCCATAGACGAGGTGCTGGACGTGATGGCCGGCCTCGGCGACATTCCCGGCACGAAAACAATCGCCCACTGCCAGGTCCTGAGCGAAAAGGTTCTTCCCAAGTTCATCGCCAACAAGGACGTCTTCTACCAGACCACCCCCGTATGGATGGCCAACGACCACAATTTCGAAGCGAATTTCGGCAAGGAAATGTACCGGAAGTGGGATATGCCCGTAAAATCCGTCCTTGACGGCGGCATCACCCTCACCTTCGGCAGCGACGGCCCCGCCAGCAGCGGCACTTATGGAATGAACCCGATGAACAATATATGGGCCTGCCTTAACCAGGGCAAGGACCCTGGGCTTAACAACCGTCCGGAGCAGAACCTCACCGTGGCGCAGTGCATCGACGCCTACACCATCAATGCCGCCAGGCAGTTTGGCGCAGCCGATGAGTTCGGCAGCATAAGCGTCGGAAAATCAGCAGATTTCGTCGTCCTGGACAGAGATATTTTCTCTATCGACACCGCTGACGTCAAGAACACTAAAGTGACACGCACCTACCTCAAAGGCAAATGCGTGTACACTCTGGCTGAATAAAAGTCGGAACAGCTTATTGCGCTGCCACCCTTGCAAGGGCGGCAGTTTTTTTCGGATCAAGTCCGAGTGAAGGGGCGTTTTCGGGAAGCGGTTCCCCGAACAGGAGGCGGTAGTTCACGCAGGCCTTCAGATATGAACCGTATTCGGACTGATGCTTGCGGTCCGCAGCGTAAAGGTCGATTTCGGGATACTGGCTGCGGCAGCGCGCGAAGGCTTGTCCGATATAGGAGACGGTGCCTCCAACTTCGCGGGCCATCGCGGCCGTGCCTTCATCCAGCAGGCGGTCAAACTCCTCCAAAGTGCCGAATCCGCCGCATTCGCGGCCAGGATACGACCAGGTGCTCTCCAGAATCAGGGACACCTCGCTCGAAGCGGCACGAACCTTTGCGGCAAGCGCCTTGCAGTCATCCATCAGCTGAGGGTCCTTCTTCTGGGCATACCAGGCATTGGTCTGGCTCTGGTTCTGCAGGAAGGCATAGTCGTAGCCGCCGCGGGAAATCTCGTAATCCGTAACGGACAGGGCGAGATGCTGGCCGAAAGTCTGGCCTCCCTTCAGGGCGTCGTGCATGTCGATATAGTGGCCCTGGCTCCAGGCAAGCGCCTTCAGCATCCAGGACGCGTTGGAAACGTACGTGAACGAATTGCCTATGCAGAGCAGCTTGATGCTGTCCTTCGGGGGAACATTGCCCAGGACCGCCACCCTTGCGGCCACGTTGTCGCTCTTGACGAAATGGAAGGTGCCCTCGCCGGGGCTGACGGCGCGTATGCGCAGCTTCACGGCGCCCTTTATCTTATGGGAAAGCCTCAACGTGGAAACCACGGTCGTGGTCTCCTTCGTGGACTTGGCGGTGCGGGTGCACACCACGGTGTCGGCCACCACCCATTTGCCGCCGTCCATATACTCCGTCACATACAGCTCGGGAGCCTTGGGCCCGGCCGTAAAAGCCATGTCCCACTCCACGTAGCTGCCCTTCGGGCATTTGCCGCAAGCAACGTCGAACTCCCAGCCCTGCATGGGGCTCTGCAACATCGTTATCGTACCCTTGCCTTCAAAATCGGAAGAATGGGAAGTGGTGTCCGAGGGTGTCCCTTTGGGAATCATCCACACGGTAAGAAAGATAAAAAGGAATTTCATTATAGGATAGTTTTGAGCAAATATAGCCAAATTCGGGAAAATTCACTAATTTCGCGCCGTGATTCCTCAAATACACATAGAAGACTTCAGCTACAACCTTCCGGATGAAAGGATAGCCAAATACCCGCTGGATGAGCGGGACGCGTCCAAACTGCTGCTGTATCGGGGCGGAGAAGTGTCACAGGACATTTTCAGAAATCTCCCATCGCATCTGCCGCAGGACGCGATGATGGTGTTCAACGACACCAAGGTGGTGCCCGCGCGCCTTATTTTCAGGCGGCAGAGCGGCGCCCGCATAGAAGTGTTCTGCCTAAAGCCGGAAGAGCCTTCGGACTATGCGCTGGTGTTTCTGCAGTCGCGCTCCTGCCGCTGGCACTGCGTCATCGGCAACGCGAAGAAATGGAAGGACGACGTCCTGTTCTTCGATGCCCCGCAGGGCTGCGCTGCCGCCCGGATGGAGCTTCAGGCCCGCTTGATTTCGCGCGAAGGGCAGACCGGCGTCGTACAGTTCAGCTGGAATACAGGCGAGACGTTCGGCAAGGTGCTGGAGACCTGCGGACAGGTGCCCATTCCCCCGTACCTTAACAGAAAAACCGAAGAAATAGACCTGGAGCGCTACCAGACCCTGTACGCGCACATACGCGGCTCGGTGGCAGCCCCCACAGCCGGGCTGCATTTCACTCCCAATGTACTGAAAGACATCGCGGACAAAGGCATACAGACCCGGAACGTCTGCCTGCACGTCGGAGCCGGCACCTTCCTCCCGGTCAAGAATTCCCTTGTGTCACAGCACACGATGCATCAGGAGCCTTTCGTGGTAAGGCGGGACTTCCTGCAGGAAATAGCCAGGCCGGACCGCAAGAGGACAATAGCCGTGGGCACCACCTCCGTAAGGACTCTGGAATCCCTGTACTACTGCGGCGTGAGCTGCATCGAAAACGGGCATCCCGAGGAAGTGGAGCAGTGGGCCCCCTACACGCGCGAATACCCCTACTCCACCTCCGAGGCCCTGCAGGCCATCGTGGACTATCTGGATAGGAACGGGCTGGACGAGCTGAAGACAGGCACGCGCAAAATAATCGTGCCCGGCTTCAAATTCCGTCTTGTGGATATGATGGTGACAAATTTCCACCAGCCCCAGAGCACGCTGCTGCTTCTTATCAGCGCCTTCGTGGGCGGTGACGACTGGCACAAAATCTACGACTACGCCCTGGAAAACGGTTTCCGTTTCCTAAGCTACGGCGACAGTTCCCTGCTCGCCCGGGGACAACAAGACAGCATATGATGACCCCCGGTGCCGAGAAAATGCTTGTCAGCGTGATTATTCCAAGCTACAACCACGCCCCCTTCCTGCAGGAGCGGTTGCAGACTGTTCTGATGCAGACCTACGGGAACATCGAGCTGCTGATTCTGGACGACTGCTCCACCGACGGCAGCGCACAAATAATAGAAAAATACCGCGACAACCCGCGCGTAAGGCTGATAGAACTCTCCTCGAAAAACAGCGGCTCGCCATTCGCACAGTGGAAGAAAGGCATAAAGCTCAGCAAGGGGGAATTCATATGGATAGCGGAAAGCGACGACAGCTGCTCGCCTGATTTTCTGGACAGCGTGATGCCTGCCCTGGAAGAGGACCCGCTCTGCGTGCTGTCCTTCTGCGCTTCGCTCAAAACGGATGCTTCCGGCAAGCCGCTGGGAGTGCATCCGAACCAGAAAAGGATGAAGTCCCTGCATATGGACGGACGGCGGTTCGCGCGCAAACACCTCGCCTACAAGAATGCCGTGGTGAACGCCAGCGGAGCCGTATTCAGAAAAAGCGCGGCACTCTCGCTGCAGGAAGACTTCGAGAGTTTCAGAGGGGTGGGCGACCACGTTTTCTGGGCCGCTCTGGCGCTGAAGGGCAATGTGGCATACTGCAGCAGGCCGCTGAATTACTTCCGTTTCCACGCTTCGAACACGACAGCCGCCATAAAGGCTACACCCGCGGGGCTGAAGGAAGCCGCAAGGCTGGCCGTTTTCCTTAGGGACGCGGGAATATCATCCCCCCTGAAGTACAGATACTTCAGCACCACCGTGCAGTACTCTCTGAAATACCGCTGCCCGCAGGCCACCTCGCAGGAAAGGGAAGAAATCCAAAGCCTCCTGCAGCCGGACCTTGTCGTACGCGCGCTTATGGCGGCAAAGAGGCTGAAAAGGATTGCGATCAAATAAATTACGCTATCTTTGCACATATGCACAACAGTGACCGGATATCAGAGAGCAGCAGGAGGATAGCGCGCAACGCTTCCATGCTGTATCTGCGCATGCTGTTGATGCTTGCGATAGGACTGTTCACATCCCGCATAGTGCTGCAAAGCCTCGGTGTGAGTGACTACGGCGTCTACAATGCCGTAGCGGGAGTCGTGACCGTGTTCACGTTCCTGACAAGTTCCATTGGAAACGCAATCAGCCGTTTCATGGCATACGAGCTTGGGAAAGGCGACGTGGAAAAACTGCACAAAGTATTCTCCACCAGCATATTCATACAAATTTTCGCCTGCATTCTGATGGTAGTTCTGGTGGAAAGCGCCGGACTGTGGATGCTGCGGGAAAAAATGGTGATTCCGTCCGACAGGATGCAAGCTGCTCATATAGTGCTGCAATGCTCGCTGGGGGTGCTCGTAGTGAACCTTATGGCCGTGCCGTACAACGCCATGATAATGGCCAACGAGAGGATGACGGCCTACGCGTACATCAGCATTCTGGAAGCGTTGCTGAAAATAGCCGTGGCTGCGCTGCTGTTCCTGTCCGATGGCGACAGGCTGGTGTTGTACGCCTTTCTGATGCTGGGCGTATCCCTCGTAATACGCGGCACATACGCTGTATTCTGCAGGAAAAAATTCCCCGAAAGCCGTGGCAGATTGCAGTGGGATTCATCCCTGGTCAAAGAAATGTCATCATTTGCAGGATGGAGTTTTCTGGGCAGCAGCGCCTATGTGTTCAATACGCAGGGGCTGGGCATAGTGATGAATCTTTTCTTCGGTGTGCTTGCCAATGCGGCAAGGGGAATCGCTCTGCAGGTGGAGGGAATAGCCCGCCAGTTCACAAACAACATCCTGCAGGCATTCAATCCGGCGATGACAAAAGCCTGGGCCGAGGGCAGGAAAGAATATGCCTTCACGCTGGTGCTGAAATCCTCCCGATACGTGAGTCTGGTAATGCTGCTACTGATAATCCCCTTCGCGTTCGAAGCCGAAGAGTTGATACAGTTGTGGCTGGGACAGTTGCCGGAGCACAGCGCCGATTTCGTCAGACTGACGCTCGTATGCCTGCTGCTTAACACTTTCAGCAATCCCTTGCACACCCTTCAGCAGGCCACAGGCAAAATCCGCAAATATTACATCATCACCGGCATCACGGCGTACACGGCCCTGCCGCTGACCTATGCGGCATTCAAGATGGGGGCTGCACCGGAAGCGGCCTACTGCGTACTGATTGCGATATATGTCACAGACTGCGTTGAAAAGGCGGTCATTCTGCACAAAGACACCCTTTTCCCCGTAAAAAGCCTGCTTAAGGACAGCCTGCTTGGAGTTCTGGTCACAGCCGCCCTCTCCTTTGCCGTCGCCGGCATACCTTTCTTCACGATGGAAGAAGGATGGCTGCGCGCCATATGCGTCTGCCTCTCTTCCTGGGCTGCCACGGCCGTTTCCGCCTGGTTTTTCGCCACAACTCCCGGCGAAAGGGAATTCATAAAATCCAAGATCAGCACAGGCAGATGAAAAAGATAGTGGCATATACCTGCATTACAGGAGGATACGACTCTCTGCAAAGCCCGGCGTGCGTTGACCCGGCCTTCGAATACATTGTGTTCAGCCCACGAAAAATCGATTGTCATCCCTGGCAATGGAGGCCTCTGCAGAACGTGGAAGCAAACGACACGCTTACCGCCAGATGGCACAAGCTGAACCCGCACCTGCTTTTCCCGGAGTCGGACTACAGCTTGTGGCTGGACGGCAATCTCGCGCTTAGGGACGGCGCCGTTTACGAAATTGTGAAAGCGAAAATTACGGATGGCATAAAATACGCCGCAATCCCCCACCCCGCCGGAGGTGACGCGTATGACGAGGCACTGCGGATACTACACACCGACAAGGAGAGCCTGGGTCGCCTGGCAAGAGTAAGCTCGTTTCTGAAACGTAGCGGCTTTCCCCGGGGAGAATCCCTGTTCGAGACAAATGTCCTTCTGCGCCGTCACAACGATCCGGCTGTGCTGGAATCGGACGCCTTATGGTGGAAAATGCTGTCGGAATTCACCGTACGGGACCAGATGACGCACAGCTACTGCCTGTACAAGACGGCAGTACGCCCTGTCTCCTTGCTGCCGGAAGGCTTCTCCACACGCAATTTCCCCTCATTCGGATACATCCAGCACGACAAGGGAAAGAAATGGGAGAAAGACCTGTCGGCGGGCGGACGCCTGCGCGACGCCTTGCGGCGCGCCAAGGAGGCTGTCCTGAAAATTCACCTGAAATTGCTTTTCTAATTCTCCCCGCAACAGGAATCCATCACTTCAAGGAGGACTTTGAGGGATTCTTCCAGTCTTTTCTGCTTCATCCTTGTGCGGCGACAATCACTTGCGAAAGCGGCGACAGTGCTCCTGTCCTCAAGATGCTTCACATGCAGCGAGGGGGTATAGCGCATCTCAAGATTCTGTCGTCGGCATTCCCAATACAGGATTTCCTCTTCGCAATAAAGAAAGGTGGAAGGATTGAAAGCCTCGCGCGGCCTTGCCTTTATGAAGTCCGGCGAGAAAACATAGCAGGCTCCGTGCAGCACACAGTCTTCGTGCGGGACATCGAAAGAGCTGTTCGCAGGCTTCTTTTCCTGCGCCAGATGGAAGTGAATCTTGAGTTTCCAGGACATATAGTGATACAGGAAACATCGGTTCTTTTTCTGAATGGAGCGCATTCTGTCCACCACCAGGTCCCGGCTCATCGGACGCAGCAGAGAAGGGCTCTGGTGCAGACCGGCGTCAGGGCTGTAAATGTCAGGCCCCAGCACGGCGAAAGGCTTTGCACGGTACTCGGAAGCGATACCATCTGCAAAGGACGGGTCTTCTATGAGGACGTCGTTGTTCATCACCACCACAAAGTCGGCGGAAAGGTTCTCCACGGCATAGCGGTAGCCGGCATTGTTGCCGCTGGCAAAGCCGAGGTTTGACTCCAGCAAAACGAAATGCACGCGGGGAATGGATGAAAACATTTCCCGAAGCTTCGCGCCACTGCCGTCAGGGGAAGCGTTGTCTACAACCACAATGTGGACATCCCCGCCAAAGGTGGACAGCAAGGTACGAATACAGGCCTGCGTTGTGGCGCAGGCCAGATAATGTAATATTACAAAGGACAACTTCACCGTCCCATTTTCCCCAGGCATTCGCGCAGCGAATCAGTCCAATAGGGGACGCTGACAGCGAACACCGTCTTGATTTTGGTCTTGTCCAGCACCGAATATGCAGGGCGCTTGACAGGCGAGGGGAACTCGTCGGAATGGCAGGGCTGCACGTCGCAGTCCGTCTGGTGGGAATACTCCTGGATCATCTTGGTGAAATCATACCAGGAGCACACGCCTTCGTTGGAGAAGTGGTAGATGCCGGACTTTTCGTATGGAGATGCTGAAACAAGTTCAGCATGACGTTGTTCAGCATGACGATAATCCTCCAGAATCACCTCGATGGCGCAGGCAAGGTCGTACGCATATGTGGGCGTGCCAACCTGGTCGAACACCACCTTCAGGGAAGGCTTGGAGGCCGTAAGGGAGAGCATCGTCTTGCAGAAATTCTTGCCGAACTCCGAATACAGCCAGGCAGTGCGGATAATGACGTAGCTGCATCCGGAGGCCATTATCTTCTGCTCTCCGTGGAGCTTGGTAAGGCCATAAACACCCGTTGGGGTGCCGCTCTGGTCTTCCCGGCAGGGCAGATTGTAAGGCTCCTTGCCGAAAACGTAATCCGTGGAGATGTGCACCAGCAGACCGCCTACCTCCTTCATTGCAAGTGCCAGATTTTCCGGAGCGGTGGCATTCAGCATTTCCACAATGTCGAACCTGGCGGGGTCTTCCGCACCGTCAACGTTGGTCCAGGCGGCGCAGTTGACGATGGCCTCGATGCCGTGAGATGCGACGTAACTGCGAACCGCCCCGATATCGGTGATATCGAGGCGTTCGTATCCTTCACACACGTCGGTGAAGAAGTAATTGTCCTGAGAATTACGGCGGCCGACAATCTGCATCTCGTTTCCGAGCTGCCCGCCTCCGCCGGTAACCAGAATGTTCATATGTCAGAAGGAAAGATTACTCCTGAGCGGCAGCCTTGGCCTGCAGTTCCTGCTGGAGAGTCTCCAGAGTGCGGTCGGCAGGGATATTGAGGGCCGCGCGGGCGGCGGGGGTGAGGTCCGTGCTCTGCGCGGGATCCACATAAAGGGCGGAAGATATGTCGAACACGTAGATATAGCCGCCTTCCTTGGCAAGTTTGTTAAGTGTCTCCTGGGCCTTCTGGTAAACGGGGGCCATCAGATTGTTCTGTATGCCCTGCATATCCTGCTGCATGCTCTGCTGCGTCTCCTGGATGCGGTTCTCGAGCTCCATCAGCTCCTTCTCCTTGCTCTCCTTTACGGAAGGAGTCCAGCTGGCGGATTTCTGCTGGTACTGCTGGGCCTTTGTCTGATACTCGTCGTACATCGCCTTCATCACTTCCTGATTGTCTTTCGCAACGGCGTCATACTTTGTGCGGACGTCGTCCATTTCGGGCATCAGCTGGATCACTTCCTGGAAGTTGATGTGGGCAAATTTCTGGGCAAAAGCCGCGCTGCAAACGGCAGACAGGGCTACGATAAGGAAAATCTTTTTCATTTTTTGGTTATTTTTTTTGTTTGGTTATCTGTTAGAATTGCTGTCCGATTATGAAGTGGAACTGGCTGCCTCCGTTGGTGGAGTCGTCGAAGCCGTAGCCCCAGTCCACGCCCAGCAGGCCGACCATAGGCAGGTAAATCCTGACGCCGACGCCTGCGGAACGCTTGATGTTGAAGGGATTGAAGTCCTGTATGTCAGCCCAGCAGTTGCCGCCCTCCAAGAAGCCCAGAACGTAAATAGTGGACTGAGGCTGGAGAATCACGGGGTAACGCAGCTCGACGGTGAATTTGTCGTAGACGTTGCCCGTGTATGCGTATGAAGAGCTGTAAGGGGTGACGGATGTGGGGGTGAGAGAGTAGTTCTCGTAGCCGCGCAGGGAGATGATGTCGGAGCCGTAGGTGTTGTAGCCGCTCATTCCGTCACCACCCACCAGGAAGCCCTCGAAGGGAGAGTAGCCCCAGTTGCGGTTGTAGTATCCGAGGTAGCCGAACTGCGCGCGGGCCATCAGCACGAGGTCGCCCACAAGTTTCGTATAGAAGGCTCCCTTGAAGGTCCACTTGTGGTATTCTATCCAGCGGTAGCGCTGGTCAGAGGTCCACTTGTCGTAGTCGATGCTCTTGGGGTCTCCCACTGCCACTTTGTTGCCGTCGGAGTCATACGAATAGTGGCGGAACAGGGAATAGGGAGGGGTGAGCTTGAGGGAGAACTCGAACTCCGAGCCGCGACGGGGGTAAATCTGCTGGTCCGTGCTGTTGCGCTGCAGGGACAGCATATAGCTGAAGTTGTGCGCAATACCGGACTCGAACAGGAAATTGTAGCTCCAGTTCTGCAGCTTGTATGTCTGCCAGCTGAGCTGGTTGTACAGCACGAAATAGTTGTCGGGCCATTTCAGACGCGTGCCTATGCCGGCCGCAGCACCGTACACCTCCATATACTCGTCGTTGTTCAGGATGTTGAGGTATATGTAGGAGTTGGTCTGCCTGGTGTAGTACAGCGATATGTTGAGCGAAGTGGGCTTCTTGCCGAAGAGCCAGGGCTCCGTGAAGCCTGCGGAAAGGCTGGTGTAATATGTACCGTTGGTCTGGAAACGCAGGGAAAGGTTCTGCGCATCTCCAAGCGGAACAGGCCTCCAGGCCGACTTGTCGAAGAAACGGTGCGTGCTGAAGTTGTTGAAGCTCACGCCCACCGTGGCCACGAAGGTATTGCCGCCCCAGCCGCCGGAGAGCTCCAGCTGCGAGGAGGGTTTCTCCGTCACGTTGTAGATTATGTCCACCGTGTTGTTCAGCTGGTTGGGCACCATCGAATAGCCGTTCTCGCTCATTATGGCCTCGGGATCGAACTGGCCCATGGAGGCGATTTCGCGTACGGAACGCTCGAAGTCGCTCTGGCTGAAAAGATAACCGGGGCGGGTGAACAGCTGCCTGCGCACCACCTTTTCGTTGGTGAGGTCGTTGCCGTTGATGACGATGTTGTTAAGGTAGGCCTGCTTGCCTTCCACGATTCGCATCTCCACGTCCACGGAGTCGCCCTGGATGTTAATCTCCACGGGCTGCAGGTTGAAGAAGAGGTAGCCGTTGTCACGGTACATCTTGGAGATGTCGTACTCGTTCTGCTTGCCGCCGCCGAAGAGGCGTTTTTCCATAGTCACGACGTCATACACGTCACCCTTCTTGATCTGGAGGATGTCGTTCAGGGCCTCGGAAGGGTAAACGGCGTTGCCGGTCCAGGTGATGTTGCGGAAATAGTATTTTTTGCCTTCGTCGAACTTGAAGTCTATCTGCAGTCTGTTGGGCTCCACATAGTACATTGAATCACACACCAGACGGGCATCACGGTATCCGGCCTCGTTGAAGGTACTGATGAGGCTGGCCTTGTCCGTGGGATACTCTTTCTCGTTGAATTTCTTGCTGTGGAAGAAGTTGGACAGGCGGGCGTCGCGCGTCTTCTTCATGGAGCGCATCAGCTTGCCGTCCTTGACGTGTTCGTTGCCGGTGAAGGTTATCTTCTTGATTTTCACCTTCTGACCTTTATGAATGTCGAAGTTCACACGGATGGCGCCGCGCACTATCGTATCCTTTTTTGTCTGGACGTCCACGTAGCACAGCTGGAAGCCCTTTTCCTTATAATAACGGACAATGATGTCGGAACTCGTCTTGGCCACATAGTCGGAGAATGCCTGGCCCCTCTTGAGGTTCAGACGCTCCAGCAGTTCCTTCTCGTCGCTCTTCTTGCAGCCGCTGAAAGTGAAGCGGGACACCCTGGGGCGCTCCGTTATGCACACCTTGAAATATACGGAATCGCCGTTCTCGGTGATGTGGTCCACATTGAGGGAAACGTCCTCGAAATACTTCTGCAGCCACAGCCTTTTGACGATGTTGGACATGTCTTCGCCGGGAACCGTGACTTCCATTCCCTTCTGCAGGCCGGTGAGCTGCAGAATCTGGGACTCGCTGAAATAATTCAGGCCCTCCACCTTCACGCCGCCTACGAAATATTTTTTCGGAGAAGAATAACTGACTTCCTGCGCTCCGCTCTGTGCAAAAGCCTTCTGCACCACAACAGGCAGCAGAACCAGGGCTGCCAGCAATATCGAACTAATTCTTTTCATTCACAATTACAATCTTGCAAATATAACTGTTTTATTTGGTTTTTCCATATCTGCGGTCACGTTTGGAGTAACTTTCCAACGCTTCCATAAATTGAGGACCCTTGAAATCCGGCCACAGGACGGGAGTGAAATAGAATTCCGAATACGCCGCCTGCCACAGGAAGTAGTTGCTGAGGCGCGTCTCCCCGGATGTGCGGATGATAAGGTCCGGATCCGGAATGAGGGCAGTCACCAGTGCGCCTCCGAAATCGTCCATCGACAGGTTCTGCGCGAACTGCTCCCCTTCCCTGGCGGCACGAAGAGCTATCTTGCGGGCGGCCTGCAGGATATCCCACTTGCCGCTGTAGCTGAACATCAGTATCATCGTTATGCCTGTGTTGGAGGCAGTGCGCTTCATACAATCGTCTATCACCCGGCGCAGGTTTTCGCTGAGCCTTTCCGTATTGCCGAGCACCATGAAGCGCACGCCGGAGCGGTCCAGCTCGTCTATTTCACGGACCATGCAGTCCATCATAAGGGTCATCAAGGCATCCACCTCCTGCGGACTGCGGTTCCAGTTTTCCTCGCTGAAGGCGTACAGCGACAGGTACTTCACTCCAGCTGCCGCCGCCTGAGCGAGCACTGCGCGGACGCTCTCCGCGCCCTCCGCATGGCCGGCAGTGCGATCCAGACCGCGGCTCCTGGCCCAGCGGCCGTTGCCGTCCATTATTATGGAAACGTGTTGGGGTATGGGGTTGATGCTGTTTTGCATAATGCTATCTTGTTTCATTTCGTTTATCCTCGCCCCAGAAAAGTTTTTCCGAAAGGGCTTTCATAAAACTGGAATCGGCAAGACGGACACGTTTTAGCGAAAACTGTGCCACCTTCACCTCCACGCAGGAGGAGGATTCTATTTCGGTTGAAAAATTGTCCACGGACAGGTTCACCTGAGCGCTGCGCGAGATGAATTCCAGCCTCACGACGCTCTCTGAAGGTATCACAAGAGGCCTCACGTTGAGGTTGTGCGGGGCCACGGGGGTGAGAAGCAGCACCCTGGAGGAGGGCAGCACAATGGGGCCGCCGGCGCTGAGGCTGTACGCAGTGCTGCCGGAAGGGGTGGACACCAGCAGGCCGTCCGCCCAATATGCGGGAAGGGTGTCGCCGTCCACGCTTGCGCATACGCCCAGCATCGCAGGCCCGCGGCGGCTCACCGACACTTCGTTCAGGGCATATCGCACGAAGGAGCCGGAACGCACCTCCAGCAGCAGCCGGTCCTCAAGGCCATATCGCCCGCTGCGGAGCGCCTGCAGAACCTGTGCGGGAGAATACTCCGACAGGAATCCGAGCCTGCCCATATTCACACCCAGGACAGGCAGGCCGGCGGGAGCGGCAAGAGCCGCGCTGGACAGGAAAGTCCCGTCTCCGCCCACCGACAGCAGCAGCTGTACACCACAGGGAAGGGCAGCGTCACAATCCTGCACGCTGTGTCCGTCCGCACGCAAACCGTCCACAAGGGCGGTGCAGAGCGGGTTTTCGCGATACTCCTCGCGTCCGTACTTGATACCTATATTCATCCGTAATCAAAAAATTCCGTCAAAAATAGCATATTATTTGCAAACTTTTAGCAATTATCCGTATTTTTGTAGGCTAAAGCAACGCAACAATGACCAGACTCAGCGTAAACATAAACAAGATTGCAACGATCCGCAACGCCCGCGGAGGAAACATGCCGGACGTCCTGAAGGCGGCCATGGACTGCGAGAGGTTCGGAGCACAGGGCATCACGGTGCATCCCCGCCCGGACCAGAGGCACATCCGCTACGGGGACGTTCGCGACATCAGCAAGGCCGTCACCACGGAATTCAACATAGAGGGCAACCCCACCGCCGCATTCATGAATCTGGTGCTGGAGGTTGTTCCCACGCAGGTCACGCTGGTTCCCGACGCCGCGGATGCCATAACTTCCAACGCCGGCTGGGACGTGCAGGGCAACAGCGCTTTCCTGAAGGAAATCTGCGCAGAGCTCCGCGCCAGGGGCATACGCACTTCCATATTCACGGAGCCGGACCCCGAAGCCGTGAAGGCCGCTGCCAAATGCGGCGCGGACCGGGTGGAACTGTACACAGCGCAATATGCGGAAATCTATTCCCAGAGCCCCCAGAAGGCCATCGCGCCATACTACAGGGCTGCAAAGGCCGCAAAGGAAGCGGGCCTCGGCCTCAACGCCGGCCACGACCTCAATCTGGAAAACCTCCACTATTTTCTCCAGACCATCCCCTGGACGGACGAAGTGTCCATAGGCCACGCCCTTGTCTGCGACGCCCTGTACCTCGGTCTGGAAAAGACCATCGACCTGTACCTGAAGGAAATAAGAAGATTCTAACAAATAAAAAAACTGTCAATAATGAAAAAAATCTCACTCATTCTCGGCGCAATCGCCGCAACCACAGCAATGTTTACAGCCTGCAACCAGGAAGGCGCCAAAGAGGCCAAGACCGCCGAAGAGGGCGAGGCCGCCGCAATCCCCGCCGGCAGCATCGTGTATTTCGATCTGGACAGGGTTCTGGAACAGTACGATATGGCAAACGACCTGCGCAGCAAGGTGGAGGCCAAGGCTGACGGCATCCAGAAAGAGGTGAACCGCCGCCAGAAGAATCTGGAGAACGCCGTGAAGGACTTCAACAACAAGATCAACAAAGGCCTGATGACCAGCGCCACCGCCAACGAGCAGCAGAAGAAGCTCCAGCAGCAGGAAGCCGCCTTCCAGCAGTTCGCCCAGGAGAAACAGCAGGAGATAATGGAAGAGAACCAGGTGATGATGAACCAGCTGGCCGACGCCATCAAGACCTTCATCGACGAGTACAACGCCGAAAAGCAGTACGCCATGATTCTCGCCAACCAGGCCAGCATGCCCGTCATCACAGCCGACAGCAGCCTGGACATCACCGACGAGGTGATCGAAGGCCTGAACGCCATCTACGTGAAAGAGAAAAACAAAAAGAACGAATAATTGAAAATCGCCATCCTGTCGTGCTTCTACCCCTATCGAGGGGGAATTTCCCAATTCAATGCGGCGATGGCCGCCGAGCTGGGAAAGAGCCACGAAGTGAAGGCATTCAACTTCAAGCGTCAGTATCCGGACCTTCTGTTTCCGGGCAAGACGCAGTATGTGAGCGCGGACGACGAAGCCACTCCTGTGGAAAGCATCAGGATTCTGGACTCCGTCTGTCCGCTCTCCTATTGGAAGACCTGCCGCGCCATACTGCAGTGGGAGCCGGACCTCGTGATAGTGCGCTATTGGATGAGTTTCCTGGCCCCGTCGCTGGGATATGTCACAAGGCATCTCAAGAAGAAGGGAATCCGCGTGATATCCATTCTGGACAACGTAATCCCGCACGAAAGGCATTTCTGGGACACTCCCCTCACAAAGTATTTCCTGAAGGGCAGCAGCGGCTGCATCACCCTGTGTGAATCCGTGGCGCAGGACCTGCGGGACCTGGATTCCGACAACCCCTGCCGCACGATTTTCCATCCCCTGTACAGCCACTTCCCCGCCCCGCTGCCGCGTGACGAGGCAATCCGAGCGCTGGGGCTGGACCCGAAGCGCAAAACCCTTCTGTTCTTCGGACTCATCCGGGAATACAAGGGGCTGGACATCCTGCTGGAGGCCTTCGCCCGTCTTGGCGGGGAATACCAGCTGGTGGTGGCCGGCGAGCCGTACGGCAGCTTCGAGCCATACGAAAAGATTATCGAGCGTACCCTCACGCGCGACAGGATACACCTGAGCCTCAGCTACATAAAAGACTCGCAGGTGGCCGCATACTTCAGCGCCGCGGACCTTGTGGTACTCCCCTACCGCAGCGCCACTCAGAGCGGAGTCAGCAGCATTTCCTTCCACTACGAAGTGCCCATGGTGGTAACGGACACGGGAGGACTGAGGCAGACCATAAAGGACACGGGCGCAGGCTTGCTGGCGCGCGAATGCAGCGCAGAGGCCGTGGAAGAAGCCATAAGGGAATATTTCGCATCGCCTCAGACGGCCGCCCGGTGCAAGGAAAGCATCAGATGCATAAAAAGGAAACTGTCGTGGGAGGAATTCGCGCGGCAGACCGAGGAATTTGCAGAAAGCTTATGAAAGGATTCAAACATATGATGGTTCTGGCCGTGGCGCTGGCCTCTACGCTCTGCTGCCACGCACAGGAGATGCCACAAGGAGAGTATGTCAGACACACCGTGCGCTGGTATGAGGACCTCGGCAGCATTTCCGCCCAATACGGAGTACCCAGGGACGTGCTGATTTCCATAAATTCCCTAGGCAAGGACGGAAAAGTGACCACGCGACAGGTGCTGCTGATTCCGACCAGCGAAAAGTACTGGCCGAAACTGACTTCCGCAAAAGAAGAGGAAGAGAGGCCCGCAGAGGATGAAGAAGAAGCAGCGCAGCAGCAGGAAGAGGCCGCGGCACAGGAAGAGCTACGCCGCTTCCCTATGCCCACAAACCGCGTCAGCATGGCACTGTGGATGCCTCTTGGCGAAAATTCGGGCAACAATCTGGACTTTTACGACGGCGTCCTTATGGGAGTGCGCGAAATGGGAGAAGACGGCATAAACGTCAGCCTGAGCGCGCTGGACTTCGACAAAGACGCCAGGCTGGCCACCGGCATAGAAAGCAACGATTTCATTCTGGGGCCAGTGAGAGCATCCCAGGTGGCAGAGGCGCTGGACCTGCTGTCCGGCGAAGCCGTTCTGGTGTCCCCGCTGGACCACAAGGCCGACAGCCTTGCCGCCACGCACGCCAACCTTTTCCAGGCCCCGTCACAAGCCTCGTCCTTCTGCGAGAGGGCCGTGCAGTGGGAAATCGAGCAAAGGGGCGACACCCTGAACACCAACTGGATACTGGTAAGCAGCGACGCGGACCGCGCGTTCTTCGAAGAGGCCAAGACAGTTCTGGATAGCGCGAAAATCAGCTACAGCGTATGCTGGTGCGGCGTGTCGGACGAAATCAGCGGCCTGGGCTCCGCCTATGACAGCCAGAGGCAGAATGCCGTCATACTGGCCATCAACAGTGAAGCCTGCCTGAACAACGCCATCCGCAACATGGGCATAGAGACAGCCAACGGCCGCAGAAACATTTGCACCTATGCCTGTTCGAAGGCGGTTTCCTACGAAACCATTCCCGTGGAGAACCTGCACAAGGCACGCCTGCACGTCCTTTGTCCTTATTACATAGACTACGCGGAGCGCAGTACCCTGGACTTCATTCACGCATACAGGGCCCTCTTCAACAGGGAACCCTCGCAGTTCGCCTTCCAGGGCCACGACCTGGCCTGCTACATGATCCGCAGCAGGGCAAAATACGGGGAAAACTGGAAATATCTCATTCAGGACGAGCCGCAGATGGATTTTCTGCAGGCAAGTTTCAAACTGGAAAGAAAGGGTGATGGAGGCGGATTCGTGAATGTCGGGATGCGCCGCTGCATCTACGACGAAGACTTCGGCGTGCGACTACTGCTGAGCGAGTAGCGCCCGCGCGTTTGCCACGGCCTGCTCCGTAAGGGAGGAGCCGCTGAGCATTCTGGCGATTTCGAGAACTCTCTGCTGTGCGGAGAGTTTTTCTATTGTGGTGCGGACAGCCCCGTCCGAGACTGTTTTGCTGACGAGGAAATGCTCGCCGCCCTTTGCCGCCACCTGCGGCAGATGGGTGATTGCGAAAATCTGCATCCTGCTGCCCATGGAGCAGATGAGGCTGCCCATCTTGTCCGCCACGGAGCCGCTTACACCGGTATCGATTTCGTCGAACACCATTGTGGGAAGGGACATATATTCGGACATCAGGCACTTTAGGGAGAGCATGATGCGGCTCAGTTCGCCTCCGGAGGCGCATTTGGAGACAGGAACAAGATTGTCGGAAGCGGCGCTGAAAAGGAACGAGACAGCATCCGCCCCCGCTGGCGAGGGCTCCACGGGGGTGATTTCCACGCGGAAACGGGCATCGGGAAGCTCCTGGAAGGAGAGCTTGTCCAGAACGGCGGCGGCAAAGCCTTCGGCCGCGGCTGCTCTCTTGTCGTGCAGACGCGTGCAAAGGGCGTTCAGTTTCTCCTCTGCGCTGACGCATTTGGCTCGAAGGCCATCCAGAGAGTCCTGCATGTCCTGCACTCCGTCCACCATCTGCGACAGGGAATCCCTCTTGGCGACAAGCTGCTCTTCATCGCTGCAGCCGTGACGCTTCATAAGGGAGTACAGAAGGGCTATCCTCTCGTCCAGGAACTGCAGCCTCTGCGGCGAGACGTCCAGGGCCGAATCGGCACCCAGAACCTCCTCCGAGATGTCCTTTATCTCCAGTCTGGCTTCTTCCAGACGCGAGTGCAGCCCCCCGAAGGAAGGCAGGAAAGCGGACAGCTTTTCAAGGTTCTTGCACAGAAGGCTGAGGGCGGTGTTTATACCCTGACCTTCTTGGGAAGAAGACTCCAGCAGCACGGCCGAGGCGGAAAGAAGCTCCTTCACCTGCTCCTGGTGCGACAGGGCGTTCTGCTCCTGCTCCAGAGCCTGCAGTTCGCCCGGCTTGATGGAGGCTGCGCGAAGCTGCTCCAGAACGGAAGCGTTGTAATCGCTCATCCTGCGGGCCTCTTCCAGCTTGTCCTGAAGAGACGAGGCCGCCTTCCGAGCCTCTTGAAGACGCCCGTACGCGGCAGCGCATTCGCCCCTCATATCATCCAGGCCGGCATAGCGGTCCAGCATCGACAGCTGGTACTGGGCGCTGGTGAGCATAAGGGTGTCGTGCTGCGAGTGGATGTCCACAAGATGCGCTCCGAACGCGGACAACACTCCCAGCTGCACCGGGGAATCGTTGATGAACGCGCGCGAGCGTCCGGCTGCGGAAACGGTGCGGCGGATTATGAAATTGCCGCCGTCATATTCGATGTCGTTTTCCTCGCACAAGTCCCTCAAGGCATGCTCGTCGCTGCTGAATTCGCCTTCCACGACGCAGTCCTTCGCCCCCTGTGACAGAAGGGAGGAATCCGCCCTCGCCCCGCACAGGAGCGACAGGGCGCCCACCATCACGGACTTGCCGGCACCGGTGGGACCGGACACAATCACAAGCGACTCCCCGAATGCTATGTCCAGAGAGTCGATGTGGACCAGATTCCTTATATGAAGGCTGCGGAGCAAGAGATTGCGCTGTTACTTTTCTTCAGTGGGAAGACCGGAGAGTTCCTGGTAGAAAATCTTGTTCTCCTGGAACTCGGAGATTGCGCGAAGGGCGGGTTTGGGACGACGCTCGAAACGCTTGGAAACGTCTATCTGCTCGCGGTTTTCGGTGATTTCCTCCATCGTGTCGCCGCGCTCGCTGCCCTTCACGGCCTCGAGGTTTTCCTGGAGTTCCTTCTTCTCCGCCAGGGAAATCTGGTTGGCGCGTTTGGAAAGGATCACCACGGTTTCATAGATGTTGCCGGTGGGGGCGGCGAAATCGCACAGGTCGCGCGTGATTGTGTTTACAGGTACTTTGTTTTCTGTTGCCATATTTTTGAAAAATTTGTCTTCTATTTAATTATACCCGGCAAAAAGGGGGCAGTTTCACTTTTTTTTGAACAATCCGCGCGTTTTGGTGGGATGGGCCATCAGACACACGTCCACGCCGTCCACGGAATAGCCCTTGAAACGCCGCTGGCCTATCCGCGAGACGATGTCCGAGTAAAGCTTTTCGTCCGGGAGGTCCTTGAATTCGTGGTTCACGCTGTCGTACAGATGGACGTGCGGAGTGGGCACGATGTCGAAATGCATCTTGCTGTCGGCGCTCAGGCGGCAGCCGTACAGCCCAAGGGCGGAAAACTGGGACAGGGTATTGTACACGGAGGCAGGGGTCAGCTTGACGTCCGTGTTCTCCGCTATCCAGCGCAGCACCTTGTCCGCCGGGGCGTGCACAAGGGCCATCATCGCCTGCTGCACGGCAACGCGTTGCGGCGTGGCCTTCAGAGAGTACCTTCTGAGGAAAGTACGGAAAACGTGCATCTGCTGTATGGGGTCGTTGGTGTGTTTCATATTTTCAAGGGCGGCAAATATATCCATATTTTTCAAATTGAGCAAAAAATCCTATATTTGTGGGTTGCAATTAAAAGCATACGGAAATGAAGACAAATTGCCTGATAATCGGCGGAGGTCCCGCAGGATACACCGCCGCGATATACGCCCGAAGGGGTGGAACGGATGCAGTCCTGTACGAAGGAATGCTGCCCGGCGGCCAGCTGACCACCACCACCCTCGTGAGCAACTACCCCGGCTTTGCGGACGGAATCGACGCGAACGCCCTTATGGAAGCGATGCGCTCCCAGGCCCGGAATCTCGGCGCCGACATCAGAAACGGAATAATTTCCGACATAGACACTTCCTGCAGGCCCTTCAGGGCCACACTCGAAGGCGGAGAGGCCATAGAAGCCGACACCATTATCTTCGCCACGGGAGCCAGTGCGAAATATCTCGGCCTGCCCTCGGAGGAAAAGTTCAAGGGACTGGGCGTATCCGCCTGCGCCACCTGCGACGGCTTCTTCTACAGGCGCAAGAACGTGGCGGTTGTGGGCGGAGGCGACACTGCCTGCGAAGAGGCCACATATCTTGCCTCCCTCTGCAAAAAAGTATATATGATAGTGCGCCGCGACGTCCTGCGAGCCTCAAAGGCCATGCAGGAAAGGGTCGCAGCGGCGCAGAACATAGAGATTCTGTGGGAATGCAACACCCGCGAAGTGCTTGGAGACTCTTCCGGCGTGACGGGAGTGCGGCTGGAGAGAAAAAATGGCGAGGTTTTTGATATAGCCGTGGACGGCTTTTTCCTGGCGATAGGCCACCACCCGAACTCGGACCTTCTGCGCGGCAAGGTGGACATCGACCCTATGGGCTACGTCGTCACCGACGGCAAGTCTTCGCGCACCAGCGTGGAAGGCATTTTCGCCGCGGGAGACGTGCAGGACCCGACATATCGTCAGGCAATTACCGCCGCAGCTTCCGGAGCCCGCGCCGCCCTGGACGCCAAGGAATATTTAATGGCAAACAAACTGAAATGAAACGAACAACAGCATTCATCCTGTGCCTCGTGGCCGGCGTCCTGGCCACCCTCACCTCCTGCAAATCCAAGTACGAACTGTTGCTGCAGAGCAACGACGTTCCCGCCAAGTACGAGAATGCCTTCGAACTGTACAACAGCGGCAAATACAAGAAAGCAGCCGCAATGTTCGAGTCCCTGTCGATGCTCACGCAAGGCCTGCCACAGGACGACACCGTCCGCTACTACTGGGCGATGAGCAACTACAAGTACCAGGACTTCATAACGGCCGAGGCCAACTTCAACTCCTTCATAGAATTCTACCCCCGCAGCCCCTTCTCCATGGAAGCCCGCTTCCTCAAGCTGGACTGCATGTACCGCTCCACATACCGGTACGAACTGGACCAGACCCCCACGCGCCTGGCGCTGGTGGCCATCTCCGAATACCTTGTGGAATATCCGAATACGGACCGCAGGCCAGCCTGCGAGGCTATGAGCGCCGAACTGACGCAGCGTCTGGACAACAAGGAGTTCGAGAACGCCCGACTGTACTACAAGATGGAGGATTACATCGCCGCCAAGACTGCCTTCAAGAACATCCTGAAGGACAATTCCACGAACTCGCACCGCGAGGAGATTCTTTTCTACACTGCAAAATCTTCATATAAATACGCGCAGCTCAGCGTCCCGGCCAAACAGAAAGAGCGCTACATGGAATTTCTGGACGAGTACTACAACTTCGTCAGCGAATTGCCGCAATCCTCTTTCCGCTCCGAGCTGGACGTTCTGTACAACAGGGCCCAGATGGCCCTCGGCAACCACGACCAGGTAATCGACAAGAAGACCCTCCGCCAGGAAGAGCAGCGTGAAAAGCTCCGCGAGAAATCGATGGACCAGAAGGCACTCGTGAACGAGACCGTTCTGGACCAGCAGAAAAAGGAAGCCAGGCAAGCAAAGAAGGCTGCCAAAAAAGCTTCCAAGGAGACCACAAAGTAGACTCCCTCCAATGGAAATCGCCCTCGCCTTCATCGGCGGCTTCGCACTTGCCGCACTGATAGCCTTCTTCCTCCTGAGGCAGATGAAGAAGGAGTCCGACGCGGCCCATAAAGACGGGATGGACTCGCTGCAGAAGCGTTTCGACGAGACCATGGCCAAGGTAAGCGCCCAGATGCAGACTCAAACACACGAGATACTGAAGGCGCGCCAGAAGGAATTCTCCGAAGAGAGCAACACTGCCCTGGGCCAGATAGTGACTCCTCTCAAGGACAATATAGCCGAGCTGCGCAAGGCTCTCGAGCAGGGCAGCAAGGAACAGGCGGAGCGCAACGGCGAGATGCGCGAGAGGCTCAAGAGCCTGATGGAGCACAGCGAGGCTGCGCGCAAAAGCGCGGAAGAGCTTTCCGCCGCCTTGAAGCACGGCAGCAAGATGCAGGGCGACTGGGGAGAGACCATCCTGGAAGAACTACTCTCCTCGCAGGGCCTCACCAAAGGCATACATTTCGAGACTCAGGCCGTCATATCCGATGCGGCCGGCCGCCCCGTGCACTCCGAGACCGGAGGCACCTTCCGCCCCGACGTAATTCTTCACCTGGACGAGAAACGCGAGGTAATAATAGACTCCAAGGTATCCCTGACGGCATACGTGGACTACGTGAACGCGGAAAACGAGGCGGACAAGAAGGCCTTCCTGAAGGCTCACGTGGACAGCGTCTGGAAACACGTGAAGGAGCTCTCCGCGAAGGACTACTCCTCCCACGTGCAGCCCCCGAAACTGTCCGCCGGCTACGTGATAATGTTCGTTCCCAACATCGGCGCCATGTGGACCGCCCTGGACGCGGATCCGTCGCTGTGGCGCAGGGCTGCTGACATGAACGTGTACATCGCCGACGAGCAGAGCCTGTACGGCGTCCTGAAAATCGTGCGAATGACCTGGACGCAGGTGGCCCAGGCGCAGAACCACGAAAAGGTATACGCCCTGGCGGACGAGATGATAGAGAGGGTTGGCCTTTTCCTGGAAAAATACGAAGCCGTAGGCAAAGCCCTGAAAAAGGCCTCCGACGAATACGAGGACGGCATGAAGAAGCTGGACGTCAAGGGCCAGAGCATCACGAACACCTGCGCCAAGCTCATCAAGCTGGGCGCAAAGAACAGCGACAAGCACACTGTCAAGGCCCTAGTCGACATCGACGGGAATTCTGAGCTGTAACTGCCAAAATGTCATACGCGGAGCGGAGGGAACGCTATTTGCTGAAAGAAAGGCAAAAGTCAAAACTGTGTATTATGGCAAAGAATGAATCAAACAATGTCAAGAACGGCAAAATCGGCGTAACCACCGAGAACATATTCCCCGTAATCAAAAAATTCCTGTACTCGGACCACGAGATTTTCCTGCGCGAGCTGGTGGCGAACGCCATCGACGCCACGCAGAAGGTCAGAACCCTCGCCTCCACCGCAGAAATGAGCGGAGAGCTGGGCGAACTGAAGGTGAGAGTGGAGCTGGATGAGAAGGAAAAGACCCTCAAGATAATCGACCGCGGCATCGGCATGACCGCCGAGGAGGTGGACAGGTACATCAATCAGATAGCCTTCTCCTCCGCAGGAGAATTCCTGCAGAAGTACCAGGACAAGGCCGGCTCCATCATCGGCCACTTCGGTCTGGGTTTCTACTCCGCCTTCATGGTGTCGGACAAGGTGACAATCGAATCCCTCAGCTGGAAGGAAGGCTCCAAGGGCGTCAAGTGGACCTGCGACGGTTCTCCCGAGTTCACGATGGAGGAAATCGAGAAGGGCGACCGCGGCACCGTCATCACCCTGCACATCGATGAAGATTCCGCCGAGTTCGCCTCCAAATCGCGCATCCGCACTCTTCTTGGCAAATACTGCAAGTTCATGCCGTTCCCCGTTGTCTTCGGCAAGAAGACAGAGTGGAAGGACGGCAAGGAGGTGGAGACGGACGAGGACAACGTGATAAACGACGTGGATCCCATCTGGACAAAGACCCCCGCAAGCCTAACGGAAGAAGACTACTCCAAGTTCTACAAGGCCCTGTACCCCTTCGAGGAAGACCCTATGTTCCACATCCACATCAACGTGGACTATCCCTTCCACCTGAGCGGCGTGCTGTTCTTCCCCAAGATAAAGGAGAGGATGGCAATAGACAAGAACAAGATCCAGCTGTACTGCAACCAGATGTTCGTCACGGACCACGTGGACAACATCGTGCCGGACTTCCTGACATTGCTGCACGGCGTGATAGACTCCCCCGACATTCCCCTGAACGTATCCAGGAGCTACCTGCAGTCCGATTCGAACGTGAAGAAGATTTCCTCCTTCATCACCAAGAAAGTGGCAGTCAAACTGGAGGAGCTCTTCAAGGAGAACCGCGCGGACTTCGAGGCCAAGTGGGACAACATCAAGCTGTTCATAGAGTACGGAATGCTGACCAATGAAGAATTCTGCGAGAAGGCCCTTTCCTTCGCCCTCCTGAAGAACACCGAAGGAAAGTTCTTCTCCACGGAGGAATACACGGCCGCCGTGCAGGAAAACCAGAAGGACAAGGACGGCAAGTGCGTATGCCTGTACTGCACGGACAGCGTGGCCCAGTACAGCTATGTGGAAGCCGCAAAGCAGAAGGGCTACGACGTACTGCTGATGGACTGCGAGCTGGATGCCCATTTCGTGGGATTGCTGGAGAGCAAGATGAAGGACACCCGCTTTGCCCGCGTGGACTCCGACAGTGTGGAGAATCTCATTCCGAAAGAGGAAAAGATCAAGCCCGAGATGAGCGAGGAGGACAAGAAATCGCTGGAGGATCTTCTGAAGGCCGCCCTTCCCCAGGGGCCCGAGTATATGGTGGACGCGCAGAATCTCGGCGAGGAGGAGGCTCCCGTCCTTCTCACCCAGTCCGAATTCATGCGCCGCTACCGCGACATGAGCAGGATGAACGGCGGAACGGACTTCTACGGCCAGATGGGCGAATCATATAATGTAGTGGTGAATATGGAGAACCCCCTGGTGAAGAAATTCTGGGAATCCAAGGACACGGACCTGCTGAAGAACATGACGGACCTCGCCCTGCTGGGTGCCGGACTGCTGAAGGGCAAAGAACTGAGTGAATTCGTAAAACGCAGTTATGCATTGCTCCAGTAAAGGATTTTTTACTATATTTGCGTCACTTAACAAAATTTATCAGACAGTATGAAGTACTACATCCTCTTCGGCCCTCCCGGCGCAGGCAAGGGAACGCAGGCCACCGCAATGGTTGAACGCTACAATCTCCACCATATCTCCACAGGCAACCTCCTTCGCAAGGAAATTGCCGCAGGCAGCCCCCTTGGACTGAAGGCCAAGAGCCTCATCGAGGCAGGCAGCCTTGTTCCCGATGAGGTGGTGGAAGGAATGATAGAGTCCGAATTCGCCAGCATAAAAGGTGTGGACGGATTCCTGCTGGACGGCTTCCCCCGCACGATGGCCCAGGCCGAGGCTCTGGACGCCATCCTCGCAAAGAAAGGCGAGGCCGTGACGGCGGTAGTCAGCATAATGATTCCCGACGCGATGATTGTGGAGAGAATCAGCCACCGCGCCAGCATCGAGGGCCGCGCCGACGACGCCAAGGTGGAAGTGATTCAGAACCGCATCGACACGTACCACGCCCAGACCGAGCCCGAAATCGCCTATTACAAGCAGAAAGGCCTGTACTGCGAAGCCGACGGCATCGGCACCATAGAAGAAGTGCGCGGGCGCATTTTCGACATCGTGGACAAATTCTAAGGATTCCGTTATGGCAGACAAGAAAAAAAGCGTTGCCGTATACCTTGGTTCGCACGAGGGCAACGACCCGTCTTTCATGAGGGTGGCCCGCGAATTCGGCCGTTATCTTGCCCGCGGGGGCTACCGCCTGATTTACGGAGGAGCATCCGTAGGCACGATGGGAGCCTTGGCAAATGGCTGCATGGAGGAAGGCGGAGAATGCATAGGAGTGTTCCCCGTCGGCTTCAAGGGCAAGCCCGAAATAGCCGCAGAGGGCGGCGAGGTGGCAAAGAAAGACCTCAGCCGCGTCATAGAATGCGCCAACTTCAGGGAGCGCAAACAGATAATGGAGGACGAGAGCGACTGCTGCGTCGCCCTCCCCGGCAGCTGGGGCACACTGGACGAGCTGTTCACCTACGCCTCCAACTCGGAGCTCAAGTTCAACGGAGGAAAGAAGCTGTTCGTCCTGAACAGCGACGGCTACTTCAATCCGCTGAAGGAAATGATTTCCAATATGTACCGCAACGGTTTCATCCAGGAATACAGCACGCACCTGATAACGTTCTGCGACAACCTTGATGAACTGATGGGATGTCTTGCCGAAATATGAAATCCACTAGCAGAAAAAAATTACCACTGATATGGCTGTGCGCACTGTACAGCCTTTTTGTTCTTCTGGCATTCCACGCGCCTTTTTTCAATCTGGTGCTGCACAACACAAGCGGAGGAATAAACGCCTTTGTCATCCCCGCCAGTCTGGCGCTGCTTATGCTGGCCGTGAACTTTTTCGCCACATACCTGCTGCTGTACGCGGGGCGCATCGTGGGCAAGGCAATTCTCTCGCTGAGCCTGCTGGGGAACGCCATCAGCCTGTATTTCATCAACACGTACGACGTGCTGGTGGACGACACGATGATGGGAAACGTGTTCAACACCTCCTACGGCGAGGCCACAAGCTACTGGTCCGGCACTGCGGCGCTGTACCTGTTGCTGCTTTTCGTCCTTCCATCCGTGCTGCTGTTCCTCATCAGGCTGGACTACGGATCCGTGCGCAAGTTCTTCGCCTCCATCGGCGTGTCGCTCGCACTGATGCTTGGGGTGGCCTTCGGAAATATGTCCAACTGGCCGTGGATAGACCATAACGCCACACAGCTGGGCAGCCTGATCCTGCCCTGGTCATACAGCGTGAATGCCATAAGGTACCAGAACCAGCAGAGGCAGATGAGCAAGGAGGAAATCCTGCTGCCGGACGCGACATTTGCCGATTCGGACAAGGAAGCAGTGGTGCTGGTGATAGGCGAATCGGCCCGCAGGGACCACTTTTCGCTGTACGGATATTCGCGTGACACCAATCCCCTTCTGGAAAAGGTGGAGGGTCTGAAGACATACCCGGCCATTTCGGCCGCCACATACACCACTGCCGGAGTAAAGGCGATTCTGGACCACAAAGCGGTAAGCGACCTGTACGAGATTCTGCCCAATTACCTCCACCGCAGCGGAGCATACGTGTCCTGGCGCACCAGCAACTGGGGCCAATCCACCTTGAACGTGGACGCGTATTACACGGAAAGCGACCTCGGGCAGGCGTGCGGGCGGACTGACAGCGGCCACGACGACATTCTGCTGACAAAGCTCAAGGAAGAGATTCTGGGCTGCGGCAACAACAAAGTTCTGGTGGTGATCCACACCAGCATCAGCCACGGCCCGCAGTACGCCCTGAAATACACGGAGCCCTTCAACGTGTTCACTCCCGTCTCCACCACTGTGGAAATGGCTTCCTGTGACCCGCAGGAGCTCATCAACGGATACGACAACTCCATCCTGTACACAGACTGGATACTGTCGCAGATCATCTCGTTTCTGCAGGATATAGGCGGCGAAGGCTGGCGCAGCTGCATGATGTTCGTCTCCGATCACGGCGAGTCGCTGGGCGAGAACAATCTCTACATGCACGGCGTACCCATTTCCATCGCGCCCAGAGAGCAGTACGAGATTCCGTTCATCGTGTGGACATCGGATGGAGCCGCTCAGCCCTACAAGGACATTGACATGGCCTCGCAATACCACGTATTCCACAGCGTTGCCGGCTTCCTGGGCCTGGATTCGCCTGTGTACAACCCTGAAATGGATATTTTCCGTCCCTGACGGATATGGATGAGCTATTCATCATAAATCCCATTTCCGGTAACGGGCGAAAGAAGAAAATCGAACGCATGCTGCGCTCGAAGGGCTGCCGCATAGCCTACACTCAGTATGCTGGCCACGCGGAAATCCTGGCTGCCGAAGCGTCTGAAAGCGTGGTCGTTGCCGTAGGCGGGGACGGCACGGTAAACGAAGTGGCACGGGGCGCCCTCGCCGGCGGCAAGAGTCTCGGGATAATCCCCTGCGGCAGCGGCGACGGCCTGGCCCTGCACCTTGGCATAAGCCGCAATCCGCGCAAGGCCCTGCAGACAATCCTCGCCGGCAGAACAGTCCCTCTGGACTGTCCCGTCATGACCTGCGGCAATGAGCGGAAACGCTTTTTCTCCGTTTGCGGCGTGGGGCTGGACGCCCTTGTCAGCTGGAGATTCGCGCAGAGCCACTCTCGCGGGCTGTGGACATATGTGCGCGAGGCTTTCCGGGCGTGGAAGGGCTTTCAATGCGAGGAATATGTAATCAAGGTGGACGGAAAGGAACTGCGACGCAAGGCTGTGCTGGTCACCGTGGCGAACTCCAACCAATGGGGAAATCAGGCGCGCATCGCCCCGCACGCGGACAGCGGCGACTCCCTGCTGGACATCACCGTCATACATCCGTTCAGTTCCCTGCAAATCCCCTCTCTGGCTCTGCGTCTTATGACAGGCCGCATAGACGGCAGCAGATTCGCCGAATGCCTGCGCGGCTCATCCATCCGCATAGAAAGGACTTCAAACGGCCCCGCCCACTTCGACGGCGACTGTTTCCATTGCGGATGTACGATCGACATCGAGGTGGGCGGGGAAAAACTGAAGGTCCTGGCCGGTCCTGCTACTTGAAAGTTTCGTTCAGGATTTTGGCCAGCCTGTGGCCTGCCTTGCAAAGCTGGTCCTGGGCAAGACGCTGGTAGCGGAGCAGGTAAAACTGTTCAAGTTTTTCTCCGGGCTTCACGTGATGGGTGACGTATGAGCAGCGGGCGCTGTCCTCTCCCCATTCCCAAATCCACCCTTGAGTGGCTTCCTTCAAGGCATTCTTGTCCATACGGTCCACAAGGAAAGCCAGATCGGAGAAGCTCCAGGGACGTTTTTTGGTAAGAATCATATCGTCCCAAAGGGTGTGGTAGCGGATTTCCTCCTTGCCCAGCCTGACGTTGAAGTAGCCGATTGTCATGTCTTCGTCATAATAGCGAATATGCTGCGGGCAGTGCATGTCGCCGGTGGCGTGCACAAGGTAGGCTATCTGGGCGAAACGGGTGCTGTCGTCCATATTGCGGGCGTTCTGCCTGAGGTTCTGCTGGTATTTGTCCAGGAAGTACAGGCAGTTTTTCACATAGCGGCCGCCATCGCACACGAGACGGTTGGGAATGAATGTACCGGAGGCAGCCTCGAATGTATGGGGAAGGGAGTTCACGCGCGGGGAACCGTCGGTAAAATCGCTGCCCATGTCCACGGGCATTATATTCTTGAAATCGTCGTTGAGGGAGGCCACTGTCACGAGCGATGCTCCGTGGAGGTACTCGTTTATGGCTTTTTTGGCCTTAGGAGTGAGGTTCTGTTCGGCGATGTAGGCCACTGTGGCGTGGCCGAGACGACCCCAGGCCGATGCTGATGCGGCGCACAGAAGGACGCCGAGGGTGATGGCAAGTGTTCTTTTCATATTATATCAGGTGTTGTCATTGTTTTCTTCATCACGCAGCGCGCACAGCACCTGCTGGGCGCAGGCGCAGCCGAACACGGCCGGCAGATAGGATATCGTGCCGACATTGGATTTCTTGTTGCGGCCTTCCTCCGGCACTATTGCCTCCTGCACCGGGAGCTCTTCGCTGAAGACCACCTTGAATCCCTTGGAGATGCCGTATTCGCGGCGAAGACGCTTGCGCACGATATACGCCAGCGGACAGTTGAAGCTTTTCGAAATGTCCGCAATTCGAACCTTCGTGAGGTCGTACTTCGCGCCGCTTCCCATACTGCTGACAATCGGGATGCCTCCCTTGACGCAGTAATTTATCAAGGCGAGCTTCGGCGCAAGGGTGTCGATTGCGTCCACGACATAGTCCGGCCGTCCCAGCAGTTCTTCCACGTTGTCGGCGGTAAGGTATTCGTCTTCGGGGCGGATGTCGAGGTGGGGATTTATGTCCAGCAGCCTGCTGCGCAGGACCCCGGTCTTGCGAAGGGCTTCGGTGCTGACCAGAGCCAGAAGCTGGCGGTTCTTGTTGGTGGGGCCCACGACGTCGCTGTCGATTGCCGTTATATGGCCCACGCCGGCCCTCGATAGCATCTCCGCCGCATATGCGCCGACGCCTCCAAGTCCGACCACAGCCACGCGTGCGCGGGAGAGTCTTTCCACAACGCCTCCTCCCATCAGCAAAGCCGTACGTTCCTTCCAGTCTTCCATACTTTTCCAAATGCTTTACAATTTTAGGTAAAATTGCGGCGAAATCCAAAGAATTCGCGTATTTCTGCTCCCGATGCCATAGAACGCTGCAACGCCTGTCTCTGGCTCTGAGTACCCTTATGTACAGACGACGGGGATGCTGGCATCCCCTCCACCGCTAGTGCGGCGGAGCCTCCCCTTATGTCGGCTACTTGCAGTGGCCTCTGCACCGGGAGGCGTCACTGGGCAAGGGAGGCGGCTTCGGCAAGGAAGGAGTAAAGCAGAAGGGTGCGGCGATGCAGGACCGGATAGTCCAGGGATGAGGGGGCGTCGGCGGGACGGTTCGTAAGATCGGTGATGCCGGAGGTAAGGTAGAGCGTGGGAATATGGTTGTCGATGAAGATGCGGCGGTCGCCGAGGCGGTAGAAGGCCTGGGTGAAGGAAGTGCTGCCGTAATAGCTGTCGGAGAGTTCCAGGCTGACGTCGCTGCGGGCGTTGCTGCGCTGCAGCGCGCCGCGAAGCGGCGCCCCGATGCTGCCCTGCCCTATCGCCATCAGAAAATCGGGACGCCCGGAGGGCAGAGGACAGAGGCTGGAGCCCATCTGGTCCAGATCAATCATAAGGCGGATACGGGAGGGGCGGATGGCCTCGCCGGTGGTGGGGTCTTTCAGCAATCCGCGGCGAAGGGCGTCCCAGAATGCCAGGGAGCCTTTCCGTCCCATATTGAAGGCGTCGAAGCAGACGAATATTATGCTGCTGGCGTAGCAGACGCCCTGTGCCCTCTGCTCCCGCATCAGGCGTGCCGCGCACAGAAGAGCCGCCACGCCGCTGGCATTGGAGTCCGCGCCCGGGTAGAGACTCCCGTCCATGGAGCCAAGGGCGTCATAATGGGCACCGACAATTATATACGACCGGGCGTGCTTCTTTGTGGAATTCTCCAGCATTCCCACTATATTGTGGCCGTACAGGCTGTCGCGGCCAAGGGCGAAGCTTTGGGAGTAGCTGCCTGTCTGCATGGGTTTCAAGGATGCGCCGGAAAATTCCCGCACTATCTGGAATGCCGCGACGGCATTGCCCCTGGTGCCGCTGGCGCGCCCGTCGCACAGAGAATCGCAGAGGAAGGAAACGCAATCGCGCAGATACTTCTCCTCCTCCAGCTCCCGCCCGAGAGTCCCTCGCGCCGCACAAATAGAGCACAGAAGGGAAGAGAGAAAAAATATCGTCAATTTTTTGCGCATTGCTGGAAATTAGGCACAATAAATGATTAACTTTGCAAAGATATGCAATTTAGATTGAAAATCGCGTTCAAAATACTGTCGCCGCTGCTGTTTTTGCTGTTTTCAGCCTCACCCGGGGCCTTCGCGCAGTGGGACAAGGAGGTGTTCTATTACCGCGGCAGGCAGGCCCTGTCCGACGGCAAGTTCTCCCGCGCCATAGAACAGTTCAACGTCCTGGCCCGTCTGGACAGCACCGATTACTGGACTTTCTTCTTCAGGGGCATAGCCAAATACAACCTCGGAGACCTTCGCGGCGCCCAGAACGACTTCAACACTTCCGTGCGCCTCAACCCTGTCTTCACCAACGGCTACCACTACAGGGCCATCACCGAGAGCCGTTTCGGGCGCTACGACGAAGCCTTCAAGGACTACGAAAAGGCCATCAGCCTGCGTCCCGGCGCAGAAGGGCTGTACTACTCCAGAGGCGTGTCGTACTTCCTAAGCCAGCAGTTCGACAAGGCAGTGAAGGACTTCAACCGCTACATACGCAAGCAGCCCAAAGACCCTTCCGCATATCTGAACAGGGGCGCCGCCCTTCTGTACCTGAAGGACACCGTCTGTGCGCTGGAAGATTACAACAAAGCCATAAAGCTGGACCGCTTCGACGCGGAAGGATATATCCGCAGGGGACGCCTTTTCGCCGCGCAGAAACTTTTGGAAGAAGCTCTGCAGGACCTGGACAAGGCAATCTCGCTGGACAAGGAAAACTCCTTCGCGCTGTTCAACAGGGCTCTTGTCAAATATGACGCAGGGGACTTGAAAGGCTCATTGGCGGACCTGGACAAAGTGCTGGAAATGGAGCCGGGCAATGCCCTGACGCTGTACAACAGAGGTCTGATAAAGGCCCAGCTGGGCGACTTTCCCGGCGCGCTGCAGGACATCGACAGGGTGATAAACATAAATCCCGACAACGTACTGGCACATTTCAACAGGGCATCCGTCTTCATAGAGATGGGGCGCTACCAGGACGCCCTGGAAGACTACGACAGGGCCATCGCGCTGTACCCGGACTTCGCCAAGGCTTATATGAACAGGGCCTATGTGAAGAATCTGCTCGGCCGCACCCGCTCCTCCAAGGAAGACTACCGGACGGCACAGAAAAAGGTGCAGGAATACAGGGCCAAGAACGCCACGGACGCCGGCTCATTCGCCGACACGACCAAGAAATACAGCTCCCTGCTGGCCCTGGACGCGGATTTCGCGAAAAAGGACTTCAACGACGAACTGCTGCAGCACAGGGACGTGGACGTGAAACTGCGGCCTATGTACAGATGGCGCCTGTGCAGCGAAAGCACCGCCAGGATGGCCCTCAGCAACCGCTACGAGAATCCCGACGTGGACCGTTTCGCCGCCGCTTCGCAATCCGTCATAGCTGTTTCCAACGAAAATGTCCCGGCCTCTGCGCAAGCGACAACAGCAACAGCAGCAGCCGCCCCTCCTTGCGTCGTGGATGCAAGGAGCGCCTTCCTGCGCGCTCTTTTCGACGTGGACGACAAACAGTTCAACTCCGCCCTGGTGCATTACGACAGGGCAGTGGACGAGGCACCGTCTTCGCAAAAGAGGGACGAGAACGTCGCCAAGGCTTTCTACCTTATGAACCGAGGCTCTCTGCGCTCGGAGATGATAGACTTCATAGCTTCCATAGAGAACAACGTGCAGACCCTCAGCCTGGACGAGAGCGGAAACACCCGCGCCAGGGTGAAGGACAGGGTGGACCAGAACTACGACTACTCCGAAGCCGTGGCCGACCTGGAGGAGGCCCTGCGCCTGGCTCCCGGAGTGGCCTACATAATGTACGACCTGGGCAATCTGTACTGCCTGTCGTCGGAACACATCAAGGCCATAAACATGTACACGAAGGCCTTGGAGGCCTATCCGCATATGGGCGACGCCTATTACAACAGGGCTCTCGTGCAGATATACCTCAAGGACAAGGAGAAAGGCTGCAGCGACCTGTCGGCGGCCGGCGAACTGGGGGTGAAGGACGCCTACAGCCTCATCAAGAAATACTGCGAGGAGGACGGCGGCAGATAAAGATGAAATTCATCAGTTTCACAAGCGGAAGCTGCGGCAACTGCTGCTGCGTGGACGGACGCGACGAAGGCGCCGGAGTAATACTGATTGACGCCGGAGCGTCAAGCAGGCGCGTGGGCAAGGTGATGCAGGAAAAAGGGATGGACATCAGCGACGTGGGCGCAATCCTTATAACGCACGACCATCTGGACCACATACGTTTTCTGGGAACCTACTGCAAACACCTTATGAAGCCCGTCTGCACCACTGCCAAGCTGCACGGCGCCCTTGCCGCGCACACTTTCACCAAGGACCACATCGCTCCCTGCAGGATGGTGCTGGAAAAGGATGCGTGGAACGAAGTGTGCGGCTTCGAGGTGAGATGGTTCCAGGTGCCGCACGATGCCACGCAGACCGTGGGTTACGCCATACGCCGGGACGGACGGATGCTGACACTGATGACCGACCTGGAACACGTGACGCAGGAAGCGTTGCAGCTTGCGCGCGAATCGGACACCGTCATAATAGAGAGCAACTACGACCGCGACATGCTTCTTGACGGGCCGTACCCTCCGGAGCTCAAGAAGCGCATCCTGGGCGAAGGACATCTGTCCAACGAGGCCTGCGCAGCGGCGATACGCCAGTTCTGCCACCGGGGCCTTAAGAACCTGTTCCTGTGCCATCTGTCGGGGAACAACAACACCCCCGCCCTGGCATACGAAAGCGCTGCAAAGGCATTGGAGGAGGCCGGCGCCGGAAAAGGCAGCGTGAACCTGCGGGTGCTGCAAAGGGAAATCCCCTCCCCTCTTGTGGAGCTCTAAATTTTTCTGGGCCCGCCTACGCAGATGCTGATGCCCAAAACCGTCAGATACTTTTTCTCCTCTTCACCCTTCCTGCGGATTGAAAACAGGAAATCAAGCACAGGCTGTACCTTATGCTTCACCACGACATAAGCCGACCTGCGCCGGCTGCAAGCCTGCGTGCAGGTGAGATACCCCTCGGTGGAAGGCAGGAAACTCAGTATCCTCTCGTAAACGTGCGACATAGAAGCGACGGAGTGGGAGTGCATCTTGCCGTCGAAGAGTTCCTTATAGACAATATCAGTCTGCAGAATCTTGTATGGAGCCACTCTTGCTATGAACATCGTACCGGCGCAGAACCAGCGGGTTCGCGTGCGGACGCCGAGGCGCTGCAGTTCATAGAAAAGCATCTCCTTGTCCTCCCTGAGCCCCGCCGACAGATGGCGCCTGAGCTCCGTGCCGTAAACTATGCCGCAACGCGGATTGGACTCGAACTTCCCGAGGGCGGAAGCGAAACGCGAATCGCTGCCCAGAAGAGGATCCACCAGAAGGTCTCTCCATAATGCTCCGTCCACCGAAAGCCCGTTTATCCTGCCGACATAATCCGCATCTATGTTCTTGGTGTGCAGTTTCAGCAGCAGGTCGTACCTGTCCAGGTCCGTGCACTTGAGGGCATATATGAATGGCCATACGTCATAGCCGGCATTGGGCACTTGAATCAGAGTGCAGTCCGGCTTGAAGGCCTTCAGAGCGGCGAAACTTTCCTCGAGGGGGGTGGAATACGTGACCGTCAGATCATAGTCGCAGCCGTTTATATGGGAGAGTTTCTCCAAAAAATACGGCAGCTGGTCGTGATAGTACAGGTGCAGCAGAACAAGCAGTTTCATCGTCCTTCCTTGCGTTTGTAAAGGCGCACCTCGCACACGGGCTCGGCCGGAGTGGAAGCCACCAGGTCATAATTCTCGTATATATAGTCGAAGTCGCGGTCGTACCAGTCGTCGGGCTGCATCACCAGCCACCTGGGCTCGTGGGCCTGCACATAGTAGCTTTCGTCCACGAACTGCAGGTCAAATGCGGCGAACACCGGGCTGGAAGGGGTGATTCCCTTGTGCAGGAAAGCCCCCATCAGGGAATACATATGCGGCAGCGGACCGTCGTCTATATAGGTCGTGAGGTTGTAGTTCCATATCGTGTTCCTCTCCTCCTCCGGCACCAGGTCGAAAAGGGCGTCGGTCTGGCTGTAAAGCTCCCTCAGTTCGCCCTTTATCTGCACGGACTTCACTATGAAGGTGCACTGGCGGTAGCTGAACACTGCAAAGAGGCTGCACACCACCCACAGGAACAGCTTCCAACCCTTCTCCAGACACATCGCGAAACTCATTGCCACATACGGGATGAAGGGAATCAGATAGTGGTAATAGTCCCGTTTGCCTATGAATATCTCCACCAGCACAAGAACGGGAAGAAGCAGATACCACAGCTGCTTGCGGCCGCTTCGACGCGATAAGAGAAGCATGGCTCCCACAAGTATCAGGGGAATGATTATCATTCCTATCCCGCCCGCAGTGAAAGGCACGTCGGAGGCATATTTCATATTATGAATCACCATTCCGTAGAACCAGGCGTCGAGGGCGTCTTTGGAAGAGAAATACGCGAATATCGGCGCCGTCACCAGAATGAAGGCCAGGATGAAGGCTCCCACGTTGGGCAGTATGGCGCGGGCGTTCCCGCGCACTATCCACAGCAGGAAAAGGCCGAAGTACAGGCCTCCTATCCACATCACGCCGTCGTTGGGGCGGATGTAGAACACAACGGCGAAGCAAAGCCCCACAACGAGGCTCTTCCACGCCTGGAACTCCCCTTCCCTGCCTTGAAGAACGGGCTTCAGGACAAGAAGCAGCGCAAGACCGATGTATGGAAGCATCCACTCCTCGCACTGGTTGCCCTCGATGATGAAGTCCGCAAAGGGGATCAGCGTGAGCAGGCAGGCTACGAAGGCCCTGCGGGGGGTGGAGCACATCAGGCGGGCAATTCTATAGAAAATGATGAAGGCAATGCTGTCGGAAATCCACTGCATGAAGAAGATGGCCGTCTTGCCCCATCCCGTGGAATAGCCCAGCGCGTCGATAAAGAAGATCAGCGGGCCCTTGTGGTCGAACAAATCCACGTACGGCACCTTGCCCTGGGTGATTCCAAGGCCGATTATCTGGAAAAACGGACTGTCTATGCCGTACGAAAGGTACAGCGGGGAGGTGCTCCAGGAGAACACCAGCAGAAAAGGCAGCATTATGACAAAAGCCCAAAGGGGGTTGTCGTAATGAAAGAAATTCTTCTTGCTGTTGCTATTTTTCATCGCTGTTTTCTTCTATGTTGATTGTGTCTGAAACTATGAACAGGGGACGGCCCTTCACCTGATTGAAGATACGGTCTATGTACAGGCCCACGACGCCCAGAATGAATATGTTAAGCCCGCCCAGCAGCCAGATGGAAATGAAAGTGGACGAGAAGCCGCGCGGAACTTCGCTGACGAAATGCTCCACAAGGCTGAAAATTATCAGAAAAAAGGCGAACACAACTATCAGCGCGCCCAGAGCAACGGCCATCTTGAGAGGCTTGTTGCTGTTGGACAGAATCACGTCGGAGGCCACCTTGAAGAGTTTGGACAGGGTGTATGAGCTGCCCCCTTCCGCACGCGCGGCGTGGGTGACGGGAATCGCCGTGGAACGGAAGCCCAGCGAAGTTATGAGGTTGGCAAAGGAGCGGGCAGCCTCGGGCAGGAGGTTGTACTGCTCTATCACCTTTGCGGAATAGATGCCGAACTCTGCCACTGCGCTGTCCTGCTTGACGCCGCTAAGGTACTGCAGAGTGCCGTGGTACAGGCGGGAAGAGAGCTTTTTCATGGCGCTGAACTGCTTGTCCACCCTGCGGGCATAGACTATGTCGTAGCCTTCCAGTGCCTTTTCGTACAGCAAAGGAACGTCCTCAGGGCGGTTCTGCAGGTCGCAGTCCATCACAACCACCCACTGCCCACGCGCATAGCGAAGTCCTGCCGTGATGGCGTAGTTTTCGCCGAAGTTGCGGCTCAGGTTCAGGCCCTTCACCCTCTTGTCCGCTGCGCATTCGCGCACAATGCGGTTCCACGTATCATCCGGCGAAGCGTCGTTCACCAGTATTATCTCGAAATTCTGCGTTATCGGGGAAAGGGACTGCCTCAGGCGGCGCACCAGTTCCTCCACCATCCCGGCCCCCTTGTATTCCGGGGAAACTATCGATATCAGCGGTCGGTCTGCCATATGTGATTATATGAAAAATACTATAACTCCGATTATTATGACGGCTATCCAGAGGAATTTGCGCGCGGACAGCTTCTCGCCGAAGAACGCCCATCCCAGCAGGGGTACGAAAAGGTAGCTCAGGGACTCCATCGTGGAGAGTTCCTTCACCATCACCCCGTGCCCCACACACCAGACGTCAATCATCATTGAAAGGAACATCAGCGCGTAACCTCCCAACACCCAAGGATTCAGGTATTCGAAGACGAAGGAGCTGTGCGGCATCGAGGCTCCCTTTTTGAGAGCCATCTGGGCGAAGGCCGCGACAATCAGGCTGCCCACGACTATGAGATGATACAGCGTCATTGTTTCGCAAATCCAACTATTCCGCACACTATTATCGCAGCGCCCAGGACATTTGTCCAGGTGATTGTCTCTCCCAGAAAAAGGGCGGAGAGAATCAGCACGAAGACAAGCACCGTACCCTTGAACATATACGCCCTGGACACACTCATCCTTTTTATTATCTGCTGCCACAGAATGGCATACACGCCAAGCACGGCAACGGCACATCCCAGAAACAGGAAATAGGCGGCAGAAAACTGCTCGCGCCCTGATGCCAGCTTGATGAAAACGGATTCGCAGGCATACACCAGGTTGGCGCCCAGAAGGGCAAGAACACTATTTCTGGGCTCTGTACTCAAGATATTCGTCGTAGCAACGGATGTAATCCGATTCATCGTAATTGTCGGAAGCCAGCACCAGGCATATGGCGCCGGGCTCGAACTCCAGTTCGCTGGCCCATATTCCCGGGGGCACGAGAAGTCCCTTCAGAGGATCGTCCATCACGATTCTGCGCTTGCGGATGCCGTCGTCCACCTCCGCCACGAAGCGTCCCGAGGGGGCGATGAGCACCTGGGAGCACTTGCGGTGAGCGTGGGCCCCGCGGCTCTTGCGGTCCGGGATATTGAAGGAGTAGAACACCCGCCTTATCTGGAAGGGTATTTCCTTGAAGGCTTCGGCTATCACAAGGCCGCCGCGTTCGTCTATCTTGTTCTGGAATTCCAGAAGGGTGCAGGAATCGATGTCAACCATAAAGCAAAATTGCGCGCAAAGTTAATGAATTCCCCCGGCATTTGTATCAGCTGCGCACAACGATGCGGCAAGAATCACGGCCTGCGGATCGCGGGAGTAGTCGAACTTGCGGGCAAAAAGTTCCTCCCGCTCCTTCAGGACGGGAATGTCGGAGGAGGTGAACAGCTTCGGATGGCGCACGTGGTCGCTGTGGATCCAGTCCACGTAGCGCATGTTGCCGGGGGTGTCGGAGCGGGAATCCCTCTCCTCGGGGTCGAAGCATCGCTCGTGGAAGGGAGAGTTCCACACCAGGGTCTGCAGGAAATTCTCGTCGGCGTTGCAGCAGCCCTTGAAAGTGCGGCGTATCCAATCCTGGCGGGAGAGAACATAGCGCGCAAGAGAGTCGGTGATACTGAACCAGTTGGGACCCAGGCGGAAGTCCACGTCCGCGTTTCTCTTTATGCCAAGCAGCAGCTGCACGCCCTTGAAAATGTTGTTTACGGCATTGCCCAGAAACGACGAGCCGTATTCGCACAGCGGGCTGTACAAAAAACGCGAGCGGGTGCTGCGTCCCATTTTCCAGAACGCGACGAACTCCTTGCCGCAGTTCCTGTCGAAGAAGTCGTGGATGAAGTCCTGGCTCTTGATGGGAAGGTCCGCTCCGGAAAGAAGATGATAGTACTGATATTCTCCCGCACAGGCAGCCTCGCGCAGCAGAAGAAGTTCGCTCCAAATCTGCGAAGGCCCGCCCCAGTGCACCTCTATCCGGGGAGTGAAGTGCAGGGAAGAATGCTTGCAGGCGGCCCTAAGACTCTCGTGCGGCACGTCCTTCGTCCTGGCGTCGATGTGCAGGAAGATGTCGTTTCTGCTGTCATCCAAAGCGCGCAGCAGCATCTCCAGACCCTGGAAATTGCCGTGCGCCTGCACCAGATATGCGTGTCTTGAAGCCATTATCAAACGCCAAACGCACAAAATTAAGAAAAAATTGTTAATTTTGGGGGATTATATCGATTAAGATGAAACAATTCTGGCAAGTGCTCCGGCGATTCGTCGCCCCATACAGAAAATATCTGGGAGGATCCGTGCTGCTGAATTTCCTGTCCGCGGCCTTCAACATATTCTCGTTTTCACTGATAATTCCCATCCTGAGCATCCTGTTCGAGATGGACAACACGGTGTACAGCTTCATTGCCTGGGACGATGCCGCCGTGGGCCTGAAGGACAAGCTCACCAACAACCTCTATTATCTGGTGACACAGACCATCGACTCCATCGGAGCGAGCCGCACGCTGATGTGGCTGGGAATATTCCTCATCGCCACTGCCCTTATAAAGTGCGCGTGCTACTTCGCCTCCTCTGCCGTGATGGTGCCCCTTCGCACCGGCATAGTGCGCGACATCCGCGTCGCCCTGTACGACAAGGTGCTTGGCCTGCCGCTGGGCTATTTCTCCTCGGAGCGCAAAGGCGACATAATAGCCCGCATGAGCGGGGACGTGAACGAGGTGGAGAATTCCATCACCAGCGTGCTGGACATGCTGATAAAGAACCCTATCCTGATAGTGTGCTACTTCGGGATGCTGATTTTCATCTCCTGGCAGCTGACACTCTTCACCCTGTGCGTCGTGCCCCTTATGGCCTGGGGGATAAGCTCGATAGGAAGGACGCTGAAAAGGGATTCCCTGGACGCGCAGAACAAGTGGTCCGACACGATGAGCCAGTTTGACGAGACCCTGGGCGGCCTTCGCATAATAAAGGCCTTCGTCGCGGAAAAGAAGATGAAGAAAAAATTCACCGACACTGCAAACGGCTACCGCGACGCCACGGGCAAGGTGTCCGTGCGGCAGAGTTCAGCCCACCCCGTCAGCGAATTCATGGGCACGGCAATGGTGATGGCCGTCCTGTGGTACGGAGGCCACCTCATCCTGGGAGGCCGCAGTTCCTTCGACGCTCCCACCTTCATATTCTATATGGTGATTCTGTACAGCGTGCTGCAGCCCCTGAAGGAGTTCACGCGCGCCGGATACATGATTCCCCGCGGTCTGGCGTCGATGGAGAGGATAGACAAAATCCTGAACGCCGACAATACCATCGTGGAGAAGAAGGATGCCGCCACCATCTCCTCGCTGCAGAATGAAATTATTCTTCAGAACGTTTGTTTCAGCTACGACAGCGAAAGGGAGATTCTGCACGGGATAAACATGACCATTCCCAAAGGCAAGACGATTGCCCTCGTGGGTCAGAGCGGCAGCGGAAAATCCACCCTTGTGGACCTCATTCCCCGTTTCCACGACGTTTGCGCAGGACGCATCACGATTGACGGCACTGACATCCGCGAGCTTAAAATCCGCGACCTCCGCTCCCTCATCGGCAACGTGAACCAGGAAGCGATACTTTTCAACGACAGCGTGTACAACAACATAGCCTTCGGCGTGGAAAGCGCCACCCCCGAAGAGGTGGAGAAGGCCGCAAGGATAGCAAACGCACACGACTTCATCATGGAATTGCCGGATGGCTACCAGTCCAACATAGGCGACCGTGGCGGCAAACTGTCCGGCGGACAGCGCCAGCGGATCAGCATAGCCCGCGCCATCCTCAAGAACCCCGACATCCTCATTCTGGACGAGGCCACCTCCGCCCTCGACACGGAGAGCGAACGCCTCGTGCAGGAAGCCCTGGACCGTCTCACCAGCACCCGCACCACAATTGCCATAGCCCACCGTCTGTCCACAATCCGCAGCGCGGACGAGATTCTGGTGCTGCACGAGGGACGCATAGTGGAGCGCGGACGCCACGAAGAACTTTTGGAGCTGAACGGCTACTACCGCCGCCTCCACGACATGCAGCAGCTGTAAACGATGAAGGGATTAAGGACAATCCTTCTGTGCGCGGCCGCCCTCGCATCCGGCGTCGTTGCCGCGGGGCAAACTCTTCCCGCGCCCGACTTCCAGGACTGCATCCGCCACGTTGACACCCTTCTGCGGGAGCACAGCGGTGCAAAAGGATACCTCACCCTTCGCAAGGCGGTGCGCAGCGGCTCCCGTCTGGACATATATTTCACCGAAAGCCTGTCGGACTATCCCCTGAGAAGTGGCGACGTGGCCTGGCTGCGCGGTGCCCTGCAGGAAAGCCTGCCGCAGCAGTACTCCTTTCTGAAAGTGGGCAACATCTTCAGCCGGAACCTGCCGGCAGAACGGCTGGTGGTCAGCAGCCCCGGAAGCGACGGCGCGGCTCCCTCCAGTTCGCTCAGGATGAAGCCATACGGCGGGGTTCCGCTTGTGACCGGAGAAGGAGTTCCGCTGGCTCCTATGGGCCTGGACGGACGCCATATCGCGCTGTGGCAGAGCCACGGAAGGTACTACCACTGCAAGAGCGGCAAATGGCTGTGGCAGAGGGCCACGCTGTTCCAGACCGTGGAGGATCTGTACACGCAGAGTTATGTGGTGCCGCTGCTCGTCCCGATGCTGGAGGGCGCCGGCGCGAACGTGCTGCTTCCCCGCGAAAGGGACCCGCGTGAATGCGAGATAATAATAGACAACGACCCCTTCGACTGCACTTCCGGCCGCATCCACGGAAACATGACGGCATCAGGCAAATGGAAAACGGGCCTTCCGGGTTTCGCGGACGCGAAAAAGTGGTATGACGAAGAGGAGAATCCCTTCTCGATGGGAACTGCCCTTAAGTGCGAGGGCGGAGCCCCCGCATCCAAAGCGGCATCGGTGACCTACAGCGCCTGCGTGCCCGAAAGGGGCGAATACGCAGTGTACGTGTCGTACGTCACGCTGCCGGGAGGAAAAAGCACTTCCTGTGCACGCTACACAATACATGCCCTGGGCGGCGACAGAAGCGTGAGGGTGAACCAGAAAATGGCAGGAGGCACCTGGGTGTATGTGGGCACATACGAATTTGCCGCGGGAGAACGTACGCTTGTAACCCTGCAGGCTGCCGGCACCCCCAGAGGCGAAGCCGTGACGGCCGACGCCGTGAAAATCGGCGGAGGATGGGGCTGCTGCGCCCGCAGCTGCGAGGCTGACGCCAATGCCACAAGCTCCGGCGTGCCGCGTTTTGCCGAAGGCGCCAGATACTTTCTGCAATGGAGCGGATATCCCGCCGAGGTATGGAGCCAGAACAAGCTGGAAGAAGACTACAGGGACGATTTCATGTGCCGAGGAAGCTGGGTAAGCTACCTTTGCGGCAATTCCCCGGCCAACCCAAAGAAAGAGGGTCTGGGCATTCCAGTGGACCTTTCCCTGGCCTTCCATACGGACGCCGGCACGACGCCTGACACCACCACGGTGGGCACCCTGTCCATCTATACCCTTATGTGCGACGGCAAGTCACGCCTTCCCTCCGGAGGCAGCCGCCACAGCTGCAGGGAACTTGCGGACTTCGTGCAGACGCAGGTGGTGGACGACATCCGCGCACAGTGGAACCCGCAGTGGAAGCGCAGGATGCTGTGGAACCGCTCGTACAGCGAATCACGCACCACCAGCGTGCCGGCGGTGCTGCTGGAACTGCTGTCGCACCAGAATTTCGAGGATATGAAATACGGCCTGGACCCGCAGTTCCGCTTCTGCGTGGCCCGCAGCTGCTACAAGGCGATACTGAAATACCTGTCGATGCACTACGGCTGCCCGTATGTGGTGCAGCCCCTTCCGGTGCAGCGTTTCAGCGCTGTTCTGGACGAAGCCCAAAGCATGGCCGTCCTTGAGTGGAGCCCTACGGAAGACCCTCTGGAAGAGACGGCGGCAGCGGATTCCTACATAGTGTACACCCGCAAGGGGGACGGAGGCTGGGACTGCGGCACTGCGGTGCAGGGCACAGGCTGGAGCTGCACTGTGGAAGAGGGGCATATCTATTCCTTCAGGGTTGTCGCCGCAAACAAGGGAGGCGTCAGCTTCCCCTCGGAGACGCTGTCTGTCGGGAAAGCCCCGAACAGCAAAGGCAAGGTACTGATAGTCAACGACTTTACCCGTGTCAGCGGACCGGTATGGTTCGACTCCCCCACATATGCGGGCTTCGACAACCGCTCCGACAGCGGAGTGCCGTACCTGAGGGACTGGAATTTCATAGGCGAGCAGTTCGAATTCCGCCGGGACATAAAGTACGACAACGACACCAACTGCGGATTCGGCGCCTCGTACGAAGACTACGCATACAGGATTGTCGCAGGAAACAGCTTCGACTACCCTGGAGTGCACGGAGCAAGCATTCTGCGCGCGGGATACTCCTTCTGCAGCTGCAGCGCGTCCGCCTTCTGTGCGGAGGGCGGGACGCCGCCACGCACAGGATGCCTTGCGGTGGACCTTGTATGCGGGAAGCAGTGCACCGTGAAGACAAGCTGTGCGGCCCCTGCACGCGGCACGATATTTTCTCCCGCGATGAGACGGGCCCTGCAGGAAAGCTGCTGTGAAGGGCGCTCCATAATAATCAGCGGCAGCTACATAGCCTCCGACGCGTGGGAGGGGGTGTACCCGCAGGAAATGACGCCTTCGCTGAAGGCGGAAATGAAAGCGATGCAGGACTTCGTGAAGGGTACGCTGGGATACAGTCTGCAGCGCTCACACGGCAGCCGCAGCGGAGATGTACGCTCCATTGACGGCACCACAGGCACACTGCACTACCCCACCGCTCCCTGCAGCGAAAGCTACTGCGTGGAAAATCCTGACGCACTGCACGCCTTCAGGATGGGTTCCGAAATTTATATGTCATATACGGACACAGGCCTGCCTGCCGGCGTGCGCTGTGACTTCGGAGCATACCGCGTGGCCGCCTTCGGATTTCCTCTGGAAATAATAGACTCCGAAGACGGCCGCGACACTGTACTTCGCGAAACGCTGAAATACCTTACAAAATAAATTCTATTCCGCTTTCTTTGCGGGACGGATGAGCAGCAGGAAAACGGCGATGCTGGCAATGGCTGTTGTGAGCGCAATCCAGGGCGTTGCCGCCTGGTTTATGCCAAGGCAGATCTTGTCCACGCAGAAGAAAGTGACGCACACGCAGGTCATGAATATCGCGGGAATGAGGGCCACCAGGCAGCGTGCCTTCTTTTTACCTTCCTGTTTCAGCAGGAATGCGGTTATCATCCACAGGCAGAAGGCCGCAAGCGCCTGATTGGCAAGGCCGAAGTAGCGCCAGATGACGTTGAACCCGTCCTCGTCGGAGATGTTGTACCACAGCAGGAGCGAAGCCAGCAGGAACAGGGGGAGGGCCAGGATTATGCGGTTTTTCTTGGGTTTCTGGTCCATTCCGATGAAGTCCGCCAGGATGAGGCGGGCGCTGCGGAAGGCGGTGTCACCGCTGGTGATGGGGGCGGCCACGACGCCGATGATTGCAAGTATGCCGCCGAACAAGCCCAGCCAGGCCTTGGAAACGGAAGTAACGACAGTGGGAGCCTGTGCGCCCGTAGCGCCTACCTCCGCCATACCGCCGTCAAAGAAGAAATAGGAGCTCACCGCAGCCCAGATGAGGGCTACGACGCCTTCCGTAATCATTGCGCCGTAGAAAATGGGACGTCCCATCTTCTCGTTCTTCAGGCAGCGGGCCATTATGGGGCTCTGGGTGGAGTGGAAGCCGCTTATGGCTCCGCAGGCCACCGTAATGAACAGGCAGGGGAAAATCTGCTGTCCTGTCATTCCCACTTCGGGGCCGCGGTTGCCGCGGCCCAGCCAGAAATCCGGGATTGTGGGCCATTTCACAAACAGGCACACCATAAGGGCCACGGCCATGAACAGAAGGCAGATGGCGAAGATGGGATAGAAGCGGCCTATCAGCTTGTCCACCGGCAGGAGCGTAGCCATTATATAATATAGGAATACTATGACCACCCACATCATTATGGATGCCTTGGGGGTTGACATGAAGCCAGCGATGTCGCCCAGAATGAGGGCGGGGCTGTACACGAACACGACGCCCACAAGCAGCAGAAGTATCATGCTGAAGGCCAGCATCACATTCTTTGCCTTCTTGCCGAACATCTCGCCGGCGATCATAGGGAAGGACAGTCCGCCGCCGCGCATCGACATCATTCCCACGAAATAGTCGTGCACCGCTCCGGCGAAGATGCTGCCGAAGACAACCCACAGATAACAGGAAGGACCGAATTTTGCGCCCATTATGGCGCCGAAAATGGGGCCAGTGCCGGCTATGTTCAGGAACTGCACCATGAACACGCGCCAGTTGGACATCGGGACAAAATCCACTCCGTCAGCCTTTGCGACTGCGGGAGTGATGCGCGCGGGATCGGGACCGAAGAGCTTCTCCACGAACTTGCCGTAGATGAAATATCCGACCAGAAGGGCGGCGATGCTGATGAGGAAAGAATACATATGAGTGCTTGTTTGTAATGAATTGCTCCGGAAAAAGCGTCAGGCCCTTCCGTTTCTTCGCGGAAGAGCCTGACGTCATTCTGATTGGCGAAGAAGTTATTTCTTCTTGTTGCCGTATCTCTGGTAGAACTTGTCGACACGGCCGGCGGTGTCCACCAGTTTCATCTTGCCCGTGTAGAAGGGGTGAGACGTGTTGGAAATTTCGACTTTGACGAGGGGATACTCGACACCCTCGATGGTGATTGTCTCCTTGGTTGCGGTGCAGGAGCGGGTGATGAACACCGTGTCGTTGGACATATCCTTGAAAGCTACAAGACGGTAGTTTTCGGGATGGATTTCTTTTTTCATTTTATAATTGTTTTAATTGTTGTTCCAATTCGGAGCGCAAATATACGAATATTTATTGAAACGGCAAAAAAAGACAGCAAAAGTTAGTTGGAAACCGAGCCGACAAGGCGGACAGAAAGAGCGTATTGGCGATCGCAGCCGTCGCTGGGACCGACGCTTTCATTACTGAAGAACAATTCGTGCACGTAGTTGGCGTCATTATCTAAAGGCGTGGACGACCAATAGTTGCCGAATTGGCCCGGTGCAAATTCGAAAGACGACCCATTGTGGTAGCCGGCAGGAGGCAGACACACAAAACCTGAGGCCTCGGCACTCGCCCAGGCAGATGCGTCGTACGAGCCAGCAATTGTGCCGCTGAAGCCATCCGGAGCGATTACAAGACAGCACCCGACACCGCATACGGAGACGTTGTTTTTATGCAAGCTTGAAGCATTTGCCCGGGTTTGAATGAGATAAACCCATTCATTCTTAGAAAGAGCGTACAAGTTGTTCTGGCCATCTACCGTCAGCGGAGTGGATTCGTCGGCAAAGAATCTGTCGGATGGAGAGTTCGTGCCGTCATCGTAAGAAGACGCGTATGAGGCTGCCGCAGTCTTTGTCCAGAAGAAATAACTGGCGCGGTACCCGCTGATGGAAATCGGATAAGAATACTGGCTGGTCTCGCAGCGGAACACGCTGCCGTCATGATACAGATTCCCCCTGGTGAATTTCACCTTCTTTGTGTCACTGACGGAGAATTCGCCGCTCAGAAGGACTGCAGGAACTGCGGAAAAATCGGAATAAGCCAGGGCTAAGGCCTTGATATATGCAGATGAAGTAAATGACTTTGCCACGGTGGTGTAAACTTTCGTCTCACTGGTGGCGGTATTTGTGAGAGTGAAGGTGAAGGGCGCCGCCGGGACGCTTTCTGTCGTGTAATCGCTGGTGGCGAAGACGAAGGTGGCTGCGCCTGTGTTCGCGGCGCTTGCAAAACCTGTTGCAGCGGCGCACATATTAGCTTTGGATGCTGTGATGGCATCAGCGCCTACTGTGTAGGCGTCACCGCTCAGGGGCGTGAACTTGTCGCAGGCCAGGGTGTAGTTCGATGCGCTGCCTGAAATGCCCGTCACCACCACCTGAATCTGGGTGAGGAAGGTCCAACCCACGATATGGAAGGAAAGGGTGGAATTACTGTAACTGTAACCGGTCGTGGAGGCAACCTTGACATGACCGTCATACAGGCACTTTAAATTGCCGCTGCCACCGGAGGGAGCTGTGATGCTCTCGGGGCCGGTCCACTTCCCTGTAGAACTGTCGTAGGTTATCACCAGATCGGGTTCGGATTGCGTATTTGAGTCGTACCAGATTTTGATTTGATCTTCATTCTCCCAGTTGGTCTTTATCTTAGCCTTTGTAGAAGGCTCGCCTGAACTGAGGTCGGCCACCGTTACATTGAGTTTGATGTTGCCGGAAACGCTGTTGGAATTGTCAGAGAACTCCAGCTTGCTGCAGGAGGCGGATACCATCGCCGCCGTCGCTATTGCTAAAAAAAACTTTTTCATAATTCTGTCCTCCATTTTACCAGTTTTCCTCGCTACCACCGCCGAAGGGGTTGTCGGCACTGCCGGCGACAGCTTCTGTCCAGTGGGCGTAGAGAGTCTGATTTTCGGTAATCGAAACGGTCGTTGTGCTAATCACCTTGGATCCGCCACTTGCTGCTGTGTACCAGCCCTCGAAGATGTAACCGGCACGGGTGGGAGTGGGAAGCGTGCCGTATGTCGAAGCGTAAGTCACGGTTATGCTG
>R03__coassemble_66_pt1 | contig 64470 bp, 48 predicted proteins | sample R03__metabat2_high_PE_058 | metagenome-assembled genome bin R03 | reverse complement strand
ATCCGGGGTCAACGCTGCTTTGGCGCGAGGGGTCACACGCGCGCGGGCTTTCCAGTATTCGGTAAACCTGGACCGAAAACGCCTCAGATGAGGATGGTGAGAGGAATAACTGTCATTGAATGTGTAGTAGTCTACACCACGGAAGCGGCAGTGCTCATAGTAGGGCATCGGCAAAAAGCTGCCGGCATTTCAGATAATGCATAAATTTCCTTATCTTTGACGCCCGAAAGATAAAACGAACATAGATATGGAAAAAATTTCTGAAAGAGTGATGGCCTTGTCGCCGTCCGCAACATTCGAGATGAGCCAGAAGGCTGCAGACCTGAAGGCCAAAGGATTCGACGTTATCAGCATGAGCGTGGGAGAGCCCGACTTCAACACTCCGGACCATATAAAGGAGGCCGCGAAGAGCGCCATCGACAACAACTTCTCGTTCTACACCGCCGTTCCCGGCTATCTTTCCCTGCGCGAGGCCGTGTGCCGCAAGCTCAAGAGGGAGAACGGCCTGGACTTCACTCCGGCGCAGATTGTTGTGGGCAACGGCGCGAAGCAGGAGCTCTGCGACGTGATCCTCGCCATCGTGAACAAGGGCGAGGAGGTCATAATCCCCGTCCCCGCCTGGGTCAGCTATATGGAAATGGTGAAGATTGCCGAGGTCGTTCCCGTACAGGTGGACGCCGGAGTGCAGCAGAATTTCAAGGTGACCGCCGCCCAGATCGTGGCCGCCATCACCCCCCGCACCAAAGCCATCCTGCTGTGCAGCCCCAGCAACCCCACCGGAGCCGTGTACAGCCGCGAAGAGCTCGCCTCGATTGCCGCAATGCTGGCAAAATATCCCGACATCATAGTCATCTCCGATGAAATATACGAACATATCAGCTATGTCGGAGGCACCGTCTCGCTGGCATCTTTCCCCGAGCTTAAGGACCGCGTCGTGGTGATCAACGGCGTTTCCAAGGCATACGCGATGACCGGCTGGAGAATAGGCTACTGCGCCGCTCCACTTCCCATCGCCAAAGCAGTGTCCAAGCTCCACGGCCAGTACACCAGCAACTGTTCCTCCATCGCCCAGAAAGCCGCCGAAGCCGCCTATGACGGCCCCCAGCAGTGCGTGGAAGACATGCGCGCGGCCTTCGAGCGCCGCAGGGACCTCATTGTTTCCCTCGCCAAGGAAATCCCGGGATTCAACGTCACCGTTCCCGACGGAGCTTTCTACATCTTCCCGGAGGTTTCCGCCCTCTTCGGCAAGAAGGCCGGCGACAGGATGATATCCAACGCGGACGACCTTGCGATGTACCTTCTGGAAGAAGCCCTCGTGGCCAGCGTCAGCGGCCGTGCCTTCGTCGCTCCGGAGTGCATCCGCTTCTCGTACGCCACCTCCGACGAAAAGATTGTGGAGGCTATGCGCCGCGTGAAGGCAGCAGTGGAAAAACTGAAATAATACGATATGAACCGGCGTGATTTCCTGAGGACTTCCGCATTGGGCGCATTGGCGCTGGGAGTGCCCGCAAAAGTCTATGCAAAAGAGAGTTTCGACGTCATTTTCAAGGACGCCACCGTCTATGACGGCAGCCTGCGCCCGCCCTTCAGGGGTGACGTCGCCGTAAAGGACGGCAAGATAGCGGCAATCGGAGCAGACCTCGGGACCGGCGCCAAAAAGGTAATCAGCCTGAACGCTCTGGCCCTGTCGCCCGGATTCATAGACATCCATTCCCACACCGACACCAACCTTCTCGTGTGCCCCGAGGCGGACAGCCGCATAATGCAGGGCGTCACGCTGGAGGTGGGAGGCAACTGCGGAAGCGCCCCGTTCGTGTATTCGGACCGGGAATGGGAGAAACGCAAAGGCAGCACCCGCCACGGCTACCCCGCCTGGAGGGACGTGGACGGCTTCTACGCCACTCTGGAAAAGAACGGAATCGGCATCAACTACTGCTCTCTCGTGGGACACGGAGATCTTCGCGACGCCGTGGTGGGGCCCTACAACGTGAAGGCCACGGACGAGCAGATAGAGGCGATGTGCAAGATTCTGGACAAAGAGCTGGAGATGGGCGCTATAGGCCTGTCCTTCGGCCTGGAATACACGCCCGGCTGCTACTGCGACACCCGCGAAATGACCGCCCTGTGCAAGGTGGTGGCCCGCCACGACGCCCTCTACTCCATTCATATGCGAAACGAGGACAACAAGGTGCTGGAGGCTATGGACGAAGCCATCGAGGCCGCACGCGCAAGCGGAGCCAGGCTGGAAATAAGCCACCTGAAGGCGCAGAATCCCGCCAACTTCGACAAAATCGACAGGATGCTCTCCAAAGTGGACGAGGCCCGCGCGGAGGGAATCGACATCGCCTTCGACCGCTATCCATACACCGCATTCTACAATTCCATGTCTTCCTTCATTCCGCAGAGCCTGCGTGACGGCACGAGTCAGGAAGTGCTCGCCCGCCTGGACGATCCTTCCGCCTGCGCGAAGATGAGGGAGAATTTCCTGCGCAAGATAGATGCCTACGGCGGGTCGGACAAAGTGCTGGTGTGCGCCTGCAAGGACCCCGCGAATGCCGCTCTATCCGGCAAGACATTGCAGCAGTGCAGCGCCGTCACGGGCCTGGAGGAATGGGAGGTGGTGCGCCACCTTCTGAAGACGGAAAAGCTGGGCGTGTACCGCGCCACCTTCGCGATGAAGGAGGAAAACCTGCAGAAACTGTATTCCCACCCCCTGTCGATGCCCGGCTCCGACGGCGGCGTCACATCCCCCGAGGGACCTCTGAGCAAGATGCTTCCACACCCCAGATACTACGGCACCTTCCCGAGGTTTTTCGAGAAATACGTCCGCATTACTCCCGTGCTTACCCTGCAGGAGGCCGTTCACAAATGCACGGCTCTTCCCGCCTCGCGCCTTCGGATAAAGGGCCGCGGAGAGCTGATTCCCGGCTATGCCGCCGACATCACGGTCTTCAATCCGGACACTATTGCAGACCGCTCCACCTATTCCGCACCGCACGCCTTCCCGGACGGCATAGAGTACGTGATGGTAAACGGAAAGCTTTGCGTGGAGAAGGGACGCCATACGGGCGAACTGCCGGGGGTCGTCGTAAAACAGAATTGAACTTTTCCATATGAAGGAGAATCCCAGATACGTCAATCTTGAGGTCCGCCCCGGAGAATACGTCCCCGAGACAGGCATAGACTACCCCGCCGACGACAATATGGCAAGGCTGGTGCCTGCCCCCGTGGTAAAGCAGCTGTCATTCGACGAAAGCTATCCTTATCTGGACGACAGCTTTTCGTTCAAGTTTCAGCATTTTCTGGCCTACGCGCTGGTGTTCGGCCCCTTTTTCATAGTGAACAGCCTGCGCTACGGCCTGCGCTTCGAAGGCCGGGAGGTGCTGCGCAAATATAGGAAAGAACTGAAGGGAGGCGCCGTATCCGTGTCCAACCACTGCTACCGCTGGGACGGAATGGCCATAGCCGAAGCGCTGCGCCGCCACATATGGATTCCTATGCTGCACGACCACTTCCAGGGGCCCGACCGCTGGTATCTTCGCTATTTCGGGGGCATTCCCCTGTCGGACGGCTCGCTGAGCGCGACGCGCGCCTTCAACAATGCCTTCGACGAGCATCACCGCCGGGGCGAATGGGTGCACGTGTTCCCCGAAGCGCGCAACTGGCACTTCTACAAGCCCGTACGCCCCTTCCAGAAAGGAGCGTTCACAATGGCATATCGCTGGGGCGTGCCTGTGGTTCCGATAAGTATCTCCTACCGCAAGCGCAAAGGCATCTGCCGCCTTTTCGACAAAGCTGAAATTCCGCTTATAACGGTGCGCATCGGCGAGCCCATTTTCCCGGACACCGGCGCTCCTCGCAAAGCCGAGGTGGATCGCCTGCTAAGGGCAACGCACGCCGCCGTGTGCGAGCTTGGAGGCATCACGTCCAACACCTGGGACGCGGAATAAGCCGCTACTTCAGGCCCAGAATCTGGTCGAAGCCGGTGATCTTGAAAATCTGCGCCACATTGGGCGTTACGCCCTGCACGGACATCGCTCCGCCGCGCTCTGAAATCTGCCTTTTTACGATGAGCAGCTTGCGAAGGCCGCTGCTGCAGATGTAGTCCATTCCGGACATATCCAGCACCAGGCTCATCACATCATCGTTGTTTTTCAGAAGTTTAATGACGTCGGCCTCGAAATTTTCGGATGCCGGTGTATCCAGGTCACCCGTCAGTTCCACTACTGCCGCGGCTCCCTGTACGTTGCTGTTTGTTTTGAACATAATTTATTGATTTTCTAATACTTATAATTCGTGTTCCAATCCGTCCGGAGACACCAGCACCGTTCCCACCTCGGGGCGTGCCATATGTCCGATTATTTCCCAGGCCTGGAAATCGTGGCGCAGCCTTTCGTGCATCTCCAGAGGTATGACATACAGCAGGCAGCAGTCATCGCCTCCGCGAAGAGCGGCCTGCAGAGGGTCCAGATTCAGACTGGAAGCAAGGTCCACCGAGCCGCCTGCAAGCGGAATCCTGTCCGCATAGATTTTCACGCCGAGGCCCGTGTCCGCGCTCAGATGCCGCACGATGGCACCCAGGCCACGCATGCAGAAATATCCCTTCGAAGGCGTGATGCCGCTCTCGACAAGGGCGGAAACCGTGGCGGGCGAAAGCTCCGGCTTCAGGTACGCCCCCACAATCATGCGGTTCTTCTCCAGCTTTGAGGCCCGCTGCTTTTCGTCCAGTCCCCTGCATCCTTCCAGCAGTTGCGAGCCCAGAAAAGCGGCTCCCGCGTTGTTGGTAATGCAAACCAAATCCTTGGACTTCGGGGCCACAGCAACCTGCTGCGGGGCTTTCCCGACGGCCGACACGCTGATGCAGAGACCTGTCAACGAAGGGCCTATGTCAAGGCCGAGGTCCGCATAGCCGAACTCGCGGGCTGCCTCGCAGGCTCCCTGCCAGATTTCTTCCACCTGCGGATAATCCAGTTTGGAGCTGACGCCTATGAAAAGCTTTGCGCTCCTGGGCTCCGAGATCTGCGCAAACAGCTCTCCTGTCACACGCAGCAGAGCCTTGTAGCCAAGGTGCTTCAGCGGAAAATAACTGAGGTTGAAGTCCACACCCTCCAGCATCGTGCAGGAGACAAACCCCGGGGCGACGCAAGGGGAAAAACCGCTGTCCTTATAGAGCATCTCCAACGCTCCGTCCGAACCAAGTGTCTTGAAATCAGGCTTTTCCATATATCAGTTCTTAATTATCTTCCATGCCACACCCATAGCGTCCAGCGCCTCGCACAGGTCCGCGCACACGTGAACTCGTGCCTTGTGGCTCTGGAGCTCCACAGTGCTGCCTCCCTCCACGGAAGTGTCGCTGACGTATATTCCGAGTATGGACTTTCCTTTGTACGCGCGAAGCAGTTTCACCAGAGAGCCGCGGAATTTCTCCGTCAGGGCCTCCAGCGTGATGCTGAGCCTGAGCTCGCGTATCCTTGTGTCGGACACGTTGCCAAGCATCGTCACGTTGTCTATCCTGAAGCTGTACGGCGGATCGCCCTGCGTCTTGCGCTCCTCCGGTTTGCGGAAGTACTGCTCGTCTATGCGGCCTTCCAGCAGCAGGGAGTTGTGCTCCTTGAACACGCCTATGAACTTTTCGTACACCTTGCCGTTGAGGCGCACCTCCCACTGGCCGTCGAAGTCCTCCAGAGTGGCGCGGGCATAGGGTTTTCCGTTTATGGCGGTCTTGCTCTCCAGAGTGGACACGTATCCGGCTATGCACACCTCGCACGGCTTTTTGGATTCCTGCGCGTCGGCAATCAGCTGCGGCACCTGCGAACATTTGGCGGTGGTGAACAGCTCTATCTCCTGCCTGTACACGTCCAGGGGGTGTGAAGACAGGTACATTCCCACAAGCTCCTTTTCGCGGCGCAGTCTTTCCAGGGGATCCACCTCACCTGTAAGCTGCGGCATTTGGGGCTTCACCGGCCTGAGCTCTTCCGCATCGCCGAACAGCGAGGCACTCTGGTCGAAGTCGTCCGAGGCGATGCCCTCCGCATAGCGGACCATCGCGTCTATGAACGTGTCGCCGCTGGGGCAGACCATCGCATACTGTTCCCTGGGATAGCCGAAACTGTCAAAGGCTCCGGCATACAGCAGGTTCTCGAAATTGCGCTTGTTCATCAGCTTGGACATCCTTTCCACAAAGTCGTAGATGTCCGTGAACAAGCCGCCTTCGTCCCTCTCCTTCAGAATTGCCTGCACCACGTTGTCGCCGAAACCCTTTATTCCGCCCAGACCGAAACGGATTTCGCCGGCCGCATTCACGGTGAAGCCGCTCTCGGACTCGTTCACGTCCGGGCTCAGAACCTTCACGTGAGCCTTGCGGCTGTCGGCCATCACCTTCTTGATCTCGTCCATGTTGCTCAGGTTCAAGCTGAGGTTGGCCGCCTCGAACTCCGCGCGGTAGTGCGTCTTCAGCCAGGCAGTCTGGTAGCTCACCCAGGCATAGCACGTGGCGTGGCTCTTGTTGAAGGCATACTGGGCGAATTTCTCCCAGTCCTTCCATATCTTGTCCAGCGTCTTCTCCGGATAACCGTTGCCCACGCCGTTATTCATGAACTTCTCCTTCAGTTCCTGCATCACGGCTATCTGCTTCTTGCCCATAGCCTTGCGCAGTTTGTCGGCCTCGCCCTTGGTGAAGGAGGCCAGCTTGCGCGACAGCTGCATCACCTGCTCCTGGTACACCGTGATGCCGTAGGTCTCGGACAGGAACTCCGCCATGTCGTCCAGATCGTACTCTATCTCCTTGCGGCCCAGTTTCCTGTCCACGAAGTCGGGGATGTAGTCCATAGGGCCGGGACGGTACAGCGCGTTCATCGCTATCAGGTCCTCGAACCTTTCCGGATGCAGCTTCTGCAGCCACTCCTTCATTCCGGGAGACTCGAACTGGAACACGGAGGTGGTGTCTCCGCGGCTGTACAGCTCGAACACCTCCTTGTCGTCGATGGGAATGGCCTCTATGTCGATGTCCAGGCCGTGACGATGCTTGACGTTGCGAAGGCATTCCTTGATGATGGACAGGGTATTGAGGCCCAGGAAGTCCATCTTCAGCATTCCCACGTCCTCTATGTAGTGGCCGTCATACTGGCTGGTCCACAGTTCTTTGCCGCTGTCCTTGTCCTTTGTCAGGCAGATGGGAATATAATCGGTCAGGTTGCCGCGTCCGATGATGGTGGCGCAGGCGTGCATTCCCACCTGACGTATGCTGCCCTCCAGCTTCTGGGCATAGAACAGCACCTCCTTACAAAGGTCTGTGCCGTTTTCCAGCTCGTTCTTGAACTCCGGCACCAGACGGAAGCAGTTTTCCAGAGTGACGGGCACGTCCGTATCCTCCAGGCCCTTCTGTGTCCATTTTCCGTCCTCCTTCTCGATGGCCTTGAAACCGCTCTTCAGCTCGTCCAGCTTGGGGTTGAAGGGATATTCCTTCTCCTGCTTTTCGCTGAGGTGGTCCGGAACCATCTTGGCAAGGCGCGCGGACTCGTCCAGAGAAAGGTTGCTGATGCGGGCGACATCCTTTATGGCACCCTTGGCCAGCATCTTGCCGAAAGTTATCACGCGCGACACGTGGTCCGCCCCGTAGGTCCTTTCCACATAGTCGTGCGACGCCGGCAGGTTTTCGAAATCCACGTCAATATCCGGCATGCTGATGCGGTCCGGATTCAGGAACCTCTCGAACAGGAGGTTGTAGCGGATAGGGTCCAAGTTGGTGATACCCAAGCAGTAAGCCACCACGGAACCGGCCGCGGAACCTCGTCCCGGACCCACCATCCAGCCTTCTTTGCGGGAGGCCGCGATGTAGTCCTGCACTATCAGGAAATAATCCGGGAAGCCCATCCTGCATATGGTCTTCAGCTCGAAATCTATCCTTTCCTGCTGCTCGGCGCTTAGAGGTTCGCCGTATCTTTTGCGCGCGCCCTCATAAGTGAGGTGGCACAAATAGGCTACAGAATGGCAGAAGGCGTCTCCGCGATAGGTCCTGGAAATCTCTTCGCCGCTCTTCTTGTCCTTCTTTATGCTGTAGTTGCCCTCGTTTATGACGTCCGCATATTTTTCCATATGTTCGTCTATGGAAGCCATGAATGCGGGATCTATCTCGTATTTGGGCAGCACGTGGTCGCGGTCTATGCTGTAATCCTCCACCTTGGAGGCCACCTCCAGGGTGTTTTCCAGCACTTCGGGATGGTCCGGGAAGAGGGCCGCCATCTCCTCTTCGCTCTTGATGTACTCCTCCTGCGTGTAGCGCATCCTCTTGGGATCGTCCACGGAGGCGTTGGTCGTAAGGCAGATCAGGCGGTCGTGCACGGGGCCGTCCTCGCGGCGCAGGAAATGCGCGTCGTTCGTAGCCACCACCTTTACGCCGAGTTCATCTGCAAGGGCAAATATCGCCTTATTTACAATCTCTTGATTGTCAGGGACTTCCCTTATCTTTGCATACACCTCGGCAGGCACGTCCGACACCCTTGTGGGGTGGTACATCACCTCCAGGTAATAGTCTTCCCCGAACAGATTTTTGTGCCACTCTATGGCCTTTCGCGCGCCGTCCAGGTCGCCGGCCATAATGTCCTTGGGCACCTCGCCGGCAAGGCAGGCGGAGCAGCATATGAGGTTCTCGTGATACTGCTCCAGCACTTCGTGCGACACTCTCGGCTTGTCGTAATACTTGCCCTCGATGTGCCCAGTGGACACTATTTTCATAAGGTTCCTGTAGCCTTCGTAGTTCTTGGCCAGCAGGATGAGGTGGTAGTAGCCCCTGTGCTCGGTATCCTTGAGATGGTGGTCGTAGTGGCGGGTGACGTACACCTCGCAGCCTATTATCGGGCGTACGATGAGCTTGCCGTCCTCGTCCTTGTTCTTCTTGTCGTAAGCGTGTTTGAAGAACTCCTTCACGCCATACATGTTGCCGTGGTCGGTGATTGCAACCGCAGGCATCCCCAACTCCCTGGCCCGCGCAAACAGTCCCTTGATGTCGCTGAGGCCGTCAAGGATGGAATACTGCGTATGGACGTGAAGGTGTACGAAACTCATCTTTTCTGCTGTGTTGCCTTCCGGTTATTCTACTCCTTTCATTATCACCCTTATGTCATTGCCCTGGGTGCATACGGTCTCGAAGACCTTGCGGGCATCCTCCGACGTTATGGAGGAGAGGGTTTCCTGATAGGAGGCCACATTGTCCACTCCTCCCTTCAGAATTTCCAGCAGGCAGTTCTGCCAGTAGCGGTTCTCGCGCAGATTCTCCTCGTGCTTCTTGGCCAGATACTCCTTGCCTTTTGCAAGATTCTCCTCTGACGGGCCGTTCTTTATGAACTCGTCCACAATGGCGTCAACCTTTGCGTTCAGTTCGTCGCAGCGCTCCGGCGAAGTCTGATATATAATCTGCATGGTGGCCGGCTGCTTGTCTATATAAGGCGCCGAGCCTCTGGCGCTGATGCCGTACGTTCCGCCTTCCTTCTCGCGGATTTCCTCCAGAAGAACCACGGTCAGAGCCTGGCAGGCAAGACTCAGAGACATGCTGTTCCTGAGGTTGTACTGAAGATAGCCGCTCTTGAGGAAGAAATTCGTGGCCATGGGGCTGGTCATCTGTTTTTCGAACTCGTTCTTCAAGACTCCTTTGTGCATAGGCAAGGTGTTGGAAACGAATTTCTCTTTCTTTCCCTTAGGCAACGATGCAATGTATTGCTCCAGCAGAGGGAGGAGAGTCTGAGAGTCGATATTTCCGGTTATTACGAAGCTGAAGTCGCCGGCTCCGGCGAAGCGCTCGCGCGCAATCTGCATTGAACGCTCATAGTCCACGAGATCCACTTCCGCGGCCTTCAGGCTCTTTGCCCTGGGGTTATTGTCATACAAAGCCTTTGTGAGAGTATCCTGCAGGGCGGTCATAGGCTCGCTTTCGGCATTCATAAGAGATGCCTTTGCGCGGGTCTTGAGGGAGGTGAAGGCATCGTTGTCCATCCTGGGGGCCGTGAAACGCAGATACACAAGCTGCATCAGCGTCTCGATGTCCTTGGGAGTGGACTTGCCGCTGAGGCTTTCGGTCAGCAGGCCTATGGAGGCGTCCAAGGACACCTTCTTGCCTGCAAGAGCCTTGGTAAGGGCCGTGGAGCTGAATTCTCCCAGACCGCCGCAGCTCATCACGTCGTCGATGTTCTTCAGGTTGATGACGTCATTCTCTGAATACAGGGAGGATCCTCCCATACTGAATGCGCTCAGCAGCACCTCGTCCTTGTTGAAATCTGTGCTCTTGAAATACACCTTCGCTCCGTTGGACAGGGTGTACAGGGTGTAGCCCAGAGGGGCCGCCTTTTGGGATTTCACCTTGCCGGGAGCGGGAAGCTGCCCGATGAGGGGCTGGTCCGTGGCTTCGTCCACATAGGGGGCGATGTCTTCCTGCTCCACAGCCCTCAGGGCCGCCGTCAGAGCGGCGTTATCCGGATATTCCACGCCTTCCTTGTCGGGCAGCATGCACACGGCCACAAGGTTCTGTCCCTTGGTGTCAAAGGAGGAGACCAGCTGGTTCACAGCCTCAACGGGAATGTTGGGAGAGAGCTGCTGCATCAGGCCGAACTTGTTCTCTATTCCGGGAATGGGCTCGGCATCTATGAAATGGCGCACATACTGCCTGCAGTAAGTGGCGCTCTTTGTCTTTTCGCGAGAATTGTAGGCAGACTCCAGATTGGTCATATACTCCGCCTTGGCCCTCTCGTACTCGCCGGGGGTGAAGCCGCCGCGGATGGCGCGGAGCATCTCCCTGTACAACGCGCAGACGGATGAGACAAGTTTCGTCTCGTCATACACCACGATTCCCGTGTACGCACCCTTGGTCTTGGACAGGAAGAAGTCGTCGTCTCCTATGGAAGCATACACGAACGGAGGCTCAGCGCTCTGCAGAAGCTCCTGCAGACGCTGCTCCATCATGATGTCGGCAAGGTCGGACATATATTTGTACACCAGATAGCCCAGGTCGCCTTTCTGCTCTGCGGGGACGGCCTCGTGCTTGAGGAACAGGTACGTCATCGCGTTGGGCTGCTCTTTGTCCTTGTGGATGGAAACGATAGGCTCCACATTGTCCTCTACGGGGATATAGATGCGCTCCGCGGAATTTTCCTGAGCCTTTATCGTGCCGAATATGTCGCGGATGCGGCCCTCTATGTCATCAAGGTCGATGTCGCCCACCACTACGATTCCCTGCTGGTCCGGACGGTACCATTTCTCATAATAGTCGCGCAGCACCTGGTAAGGGAAGTTGTCCACAACCTCCATCGTGCCTATGGGCAGACGGTAGCCATAGCGGTTGGTGCCGTAAACTTCCGGCAGAATGCATTCGTACATGCGGCTGGCGGCATCGTTGCGGCTACGCCACTCTTCGTGGATCACTCCTCTTTCCTTGTCGATGTCCGCGCCCTCCAGCAACAGGCCGTCGGCCCAGTCGTGGAGTATCCACAGGCAGGAATCGATGGCCGAAGGAACATTGGCCACCGGCACGTTGTCGATGTTGTACACGGTCTCGTCGATTGAAGTGTAAGCATTGAGGTCCGCACCGAACTTCACGCCTATGCTCTCGCAGTAACGGATGATTCCGTTGCCGGGGAATTTCTGCGTGCCGTTGAAGCACATATGCTCCAGGAAATGGGCAAGGCCCCTCTGGCTCTCCTCCTCCAGAATGGAGCCCACCTTCTGCGCTATGTAGAAGTTGGCCTGTCCCTTGGGCTCTTCGTTGTGACGGATGTAATATGTGAGTCCGTTGTCCAGTTTGCCGATTCTTACGGCAGGATCCACCGGAATGGGGGGCATCTGCTGTGCAAGCAGCGCAAGTGCCTGTACAAAGGCTGCTGCTACAAGAAAAATTCTTTTCATTTTTGTTTTAGTTTGTTGTTTATCTGATTTTTCACTTCGTCCCAAATGTAATAATGGCCCTGCTGCGGCTCCAGCTCCTGCAAGGACGCCTCCCTTTCGTTCAGAAGGATTCTTACAAGAGCTTTCCCGGAACGGTTCCTGTAGAACACCATCTGGACGTTCGCCGCCATCGGGCAAAGGTCTGCTTCTCCCGCCCCCTCAACGTTCAGACCGGCAAGCAGTGCCAGAAAGGCGTCCGCGTCCGATATGCAGACATCGGCGCTGCTTCCGCTGGCTTCCAGGGCGCGGTCTGCGCAGGATATCATATGGCGCAATATTCCCGACGCCCTCAAGGATTGCGTGGAGTAATGGACCAAATTGTTCTCCCTGCTCCACCAATAGCATATGTCGCTGAATGGCAAATAGTTGAAAAGATCCACCGGCTTTGCCGGGTCCAGATTCGGACACTGCGAAGCCTCCTGCATAAGGGCACGCGAGAATTCCTGCGCCGAGCCGAAAATCTCCTCCGCCCGGCCCGAATCCATGAAAAACTCACGGAATATGGAATCGGAGGCAGGATATGCCATGTTTTTGTCCAGAGTATCCTTTGCACTCTTCAATGCGGCGCTGTCCGGTTTGGATGCCTGTACATAAGAGGCGTGCGCCTCGTCGCACGACAATCTCACCCTGAGCCTTGGATTGCAGGAGGCGAGCTGATTGGTGAAAGCCGCAAGACTCAGAAGGCTGGCAGCGTCGGGATTGCTGACGCAGCGTATTTCCGAATAATTTCCGAAGCTGTCCGTGAAATTCACGTACATCCTGCGGGCTATGCCCTCCATCTGACGGCATCCGGTCTGGGACAGATAGCCGCCCGTTCCCCGGGAGGCCTCTCCCACCAGCACCAGATCTTCATACAACTGGCATCCCTTGGGGGTCAGCAGACCGTTTTCGTAGGCGGTCTTAAGGCGGGAAATGAGCGTTTCGGTGGCCTTGTGGTCCTTGTTTGGCGTGGAGCCGTGGCGGCCGAAATAGAATATGTATGACTGCTCGTAGCCCTCGGGCGGCGGCTGGAGAAGGGGCGACTGCCTGTAGCAGTACGCCCTCCTGAGGCCCGCCGCCTTGGAAAGGTCCTCCAGAAGAACGGGCGAAGACGGAGCGAAGACCGTGTCCGCGGACACGGATTCACCTGTCTGCGCAGCGGCACCCAGCGGAATGCCGGCCCCGATCAGCAAGGAGAGCAGTACCTTTTTCATTTCAAGCCGGTTTACAGGTTGCGAAGAAGATTGTTCAGGTTCACCTTCTTGTCTATCATGGCGCGCAGGTCCTCGATCTTCACCCTCTCCTGCTGCATCGTGTCACGCTCGCGCACAGTCACGCAGCCGTCCACGAGCGAATCGTGGTCCACGGTGATGCAGAAAGGCGTTCCGATGGCGTCCTGACGGCGATAACGCTTGCCAATGGAGTCCTTCTCCTCGTACTGGCAGTTGAAATCGAACTTCAGGTCGTTCATTATCTTCTGGGCCAGCTCCGGCAGAGAGTCCTTCTTCACCAAAGGCAGCACGGCGGCCTTCACGGGGGCAAGCGGAGCGGGAATGCCGAGTACGACGCGGCTCTCTCCGCCTTCCAGTTTCTCCTCCTTGTAGGCGTGGCTGAGAACGGCCAGCACCATACGGTCCACGCCGATGGAGGTCTCTATCACGTAAGGGGTGTAGGAGGCGTTCTCCTCGGGGTCGAAGTACTCGATTTTCTTGCCGGAGAACTTGGCGTGGTTGCCGAGGTCGAAATTGGTGCGGCTGTGCACGCCTTCCAGCTCCTTGAAGCCGAAGGGGAAGTTGAACTCGATATCTGTGGCGGCATTGGCGTAGTGGGCCAGCTTCTCGTGGTCGTGGAAGCGGTAGTTCTGCGCTCCCATTCCGAGGTTGACGTGCCACTTCATACGCTGCTCCTTCCATTTGGCGAACCAGTCCAGCTCCGTGCCGGGCTTGATGAAGAACTGCATCTCCATCTGCTCGAACTCCCTCATGCGGAAGATGAACTGACGGGCCACTATCTCGTTGCGGAAGGCCTTGCCTATCTGGGCTATGCCGAAAGGAATCTTCATGCGGCCTGTCTTCTGCACGTTGAGGTAGTTCACGAATATGCCCTGGGCTGTCTCCGGACGCAGATAAATGGTGCTGGCGCCTTCGGAGGTGCTGCCCATCGAGGTGCTGAACATAAGGTTGAACTGCCGCACGTCGGTCCAGTTGCAGGTGCCGCTGATGGGGCACACGATGTTGCAGTCGTAGATTATCTGGCGGTACTCGGCGAAGTCGGACGCCTGCTCGGCGGCTACATAGCGGTTGTGGACCTCGTCCCACTTGGCCTGCTCCCTCTTGACGTTGGGGTTCGTGGCGCGGAACTGCTCCTCGTCGAAGCTGTCGCCGAATTTCTTGCGGCCCTTCTCCACCTCTTTGGTGATCTTTTCCTCGATCTTGCCGAGATAGTCCTCGATAAGGACGTCGGCGCGGTAGCGCTTCTTGCTGTCCTTGTTGTCGATGAGGGGATCGTTGAAGGCATCCACGTGGCCGCTGGCCTTCCATATCGTGGGGTGCATGAAGATGCAGGAGTCGATGCCCACGATGTTCTCGTTCAGGCGGGTCATCGCGTTCCACCAGTACTGCTTGATGTTGTTCTTCAGTTCCACGCCCATCTGGCCGTAATCATACACGGCGCCCAGTCCGTCGTAGATTTCGCTGGAGGGGAAAATGAATCCGTACTCCTTGCAGTGGGCTGTCAAAGCTTTGAAAAGTTCTTCCTGTGTCATTTTTTCTGTTGTTTATTTTGTTTTTTTCTAAATCAAGTCATCGTCCAGACCAAGCTCAACGAGGGCCTCCTCGCTCATCCTGGACTTGTCCCACACCGGCTCCCACACCAGTTCGATTTCGCTGCGAAGCACGCCCGGGACGTCATCCACGGCCTGCCTCACAAGGTCCACCACATAGTCCGCCATAGGACAGTTGGGTGCAGTCAGGGTCATTTTTATCTTCACGACGTGGTCCTCGTCTATGTTCAGTTCGTAGATGAGGCCCAGGTCATACACGTTTACGGCAATTTCCGGGTCGTAAACCTGGCGCAAAGCGCGCACCACGTCTCTTTCCAGTTCCATTTATTTCAACATTTTAACTGCTTTTTCAAGACATTTTACAAAATATGCGGCCTCCTCCTTCGTGTTGTACGGCAGCAGCGAGGCCCGCAGCATCCCGGTGACGCCGAAATGCGTCATAAGGGGCTCCGCGCACATCTGGCCGCTGCGCACCGCCACTCCCATCTTGTCCAGCAGTATCGCCACGTCCTCGTGGTGCACGCCGTCAATCGTGAAGGAGAACACCGGCAGCTTTTCTTCCATATTGTCCGTCTGTCCGTACAGGTGCAGGCCGTCAATTTTTATCAGCGCATCGTACAGATAACGCCTGGTCTCTTCAAACTCTTCGTTCAACTCCTTGTCATCCAAGGATTTGGCTGCTATTTTCAAGGCCGGTGCAAGTGCCGCGACAGCGTTGAAATTCTGCGTGCCGGCCTCGAATTTTGCTGGCAGGGGCGCGAACGTCGTGGACTCCAGGCTCACCGCTCCCACCATCTCTCCGCCGCTCTGCCAGGGGGGCATCTGTTCCAGCAGCTCCTTTCTGCCGCAGAGCACTCCTACGCCCGTGGGACCATACAGCTTGTGAGCTGAGAAGGCGTAAAAATCACATCCCAGCGACTGCACGTCCACCTTAGAGTGAACTGCTCCCTGGGCGCCGTCCACCAGCACGATGATGCCGCGGGAGTGGCAGATTTGTACAATTTCACGCACTGGATTCAGTATGCCCAGCACGTTGGACGCGTGGCCGATGCAGACAATCTTTGTACGGGGCGTCAGCATTCCGGCAAGGTCGTCGGGGCTGTATCTGCCGTCTTGGCGGCATCGTAAATATTTGATTATAGCGCCTTTTCGTTTTGCGGCTATCTGCCAGGGGACAAGATTGGAGTGGTGCTCCGCCTCGCCCGTAATAATTTCGTCGCCCTCGCGGATGAACTGCTCCGAGAAGCTGTATGCGACAAGATTGATTGCGGCGGTGGCGCCGGAGGTGAATATTATCTCCTGTCTTGACGCCGCGTTCAAGAATTCGCGCGCCGCATCCCTGGAGGCCTCGTACAAGTCCGTAGCCTTTGCCGCCAGAGAGTGCACCGCACGATGAATGTTTGCATTGCTGTGCAGCGAGGCATCCGCCATGGCATCTGTCACCTCGGCCGGACGCTGGGACGTGGCGGCGTTGTCGAAATAGACCGCCTTCGCTCCTGCTGCTGCATCCGGAGACTTCAAACCGGGAAACAATTCTGCAAACTGCCGTGCTGTCATTGCCTTCTGTAAACCTTTAATTATTAAGCGTCTGCGCGGCTACTTCGCGTAGGCGCTCTATCATCGACACAAGGCCGTTCGCGCGCGTAGGCGAAAGGTTCTCACGCAGACCTATCTTTTCCACGACACTGAAGTCCGAAGCCAATATGTCTTCCGCCTTCTGGGCACTGTAAATACTTATCAGAAGCGAAATTATGCCTTTCGTTATGATGGCGTCGCTATCCGCGCTGAAAAATATCCTGCCGTCTTCCACCCTGTAGTCCAGCCACACGCGCGACTGGCAGCCCTTTATCAAGTGCTCGTCCGTCTTTGCCTGCTCGGGATAGCCCTGCAGCGACTTTCCAAGTTCGATTATATACTCGTACTTGTCCAGCCACTCGTCGTACACGGCAAAATCGTCTACCACCTGTTGTTCTTTTTCCCTTATATCCATAGCGGGTGCAAATATAGCGAAAATTTGGCAAAAGAGCCGGTTTCCGCGCTCCATTTGACAAATGAGTTTGTCCAGTAGGCCGGGAAATGAAATTTTCCCAAAAGTTTTCATAACTTTGGGTTTTGAATAGAATATGCTTTGTGTTTGATATGAGAAATTTACCGAAACTTTTCCTTTTGACTGCCGCCTCGCTGTGCGGCGTGGCAGCATTTGCGCAAGACAAGCCTGTCGCCGCTGCTGAGGCCACGGTGGTGTGCGCCAATGCGCGGTTCACGCTTCTTACGGACCGCCTTGTGCGAATGGAATGGGCAGAGGACGGCGTGTTCGAGGACAGGGCTACGCTGGGCGTTGTAAACCGTAATCTGAGGGTGCCTTCTTTCAAGACCGTCCGCTCGGGAAAGGACAAGGTGACAATAAGGACTGAGGCCCTGACCCTTGTGTACAAGGGCGGTGGAAAGTTCACGGCAGAGAATCTGTCCGTCAGCTTCAAGATGCCGGCGGACGGCTCAAAAAAGCCTCGCACGGTGGTTTGGAAGCCGGGCGCGGACGAGAGCGGCAACCTGTTGGGAACGGCCCGCACGCTGGACAGGTGCAAGAGTCGGGAGGACATCTTCCTGGTGCAGGGGATGGACAAGGGCGTGGTGTCCCGCGACGGATGGGCCATCGTCGATGAAAGCGGGCGGCATCTTTTGGTCCCTGACGATTCCGACTGGGGCTACTGGGTGGCACCGCGCTCCGAAGGTGACAGGCAGGACTTGTACATTTTCGCTTATGGCCACGACTATCTGTCTGCCATACAGGATTTTGCCAAAATAGGAGGCAGTGTTCCGCTCCCTCCCAAATACGTGTTCGGCTTCTGGCAGTCGCGCTACTGGGCCTATTCGGACTACGAGTTCATAGACATGGCGAGGCGCTTCCGCAGGGAGGACATTCCTTCGGACATAATGATAATAGATATGGACTGGCACAATCTGTGGGGTTTCGCCGAACGGCGGTGCAAGGACGAGTTCGGCCAGAACAAGGGATGGACGGGATACACCTGGAACGCCAGCCTGTTCCCCAACCCCGCCTCCACGCTGGAGGAACTGCACGACCTTGGCTTCAAGACAGCGCTCAACCTGCATCCTGCTTCCGGCATCCAGCCCTACGAGGTGGTATATGAGGGTTTCGTGAAGGATTATCTTTCGCGCACCGATGACTATGACGGTCCTGCAGGCTATGTTTACGGCGAAGGCGGATATCAGTTTGAGGGCAATGCCGACAAGCTGGGTCTCTCCGGCGAAAAAGCCCCTGTGCCGTTCAGAATTTGCCAGAAGGAGTGGGCGGACGCGTACTTTAATTCCGTCCTGCGCCCGATGGAGCGTGACGGAGTGGATTTCTGGTGGCTGGACTGGCAGCAGTGGAAGCAAAGCAAGTATTGCAGTGGCTTGAGCAACACGTTCTGGCTTAACCACGTGTTCTTCAATGATTTCGCGCGCCGCGGCGCTTCCGAAGGCATTTATGCCAAACGCCCTCTTATCTACCACCGTTGGGGCGGATTGGGCAGCCACCGCTACCAGGTGGGCTTTTCCGGAGACACCCACGTGGACTGGCGCGCGCTGCAGATGGAGCCATGGTTCACTGCCACGGCCTCGAACGTATGCTATGGCTACTGGGGCCACGACCTGGGCGGACATATGCGTCCGACAGACAATCTGGGCACGGACCCGGAACTGTTCACGCGCTGGCTGCAGTACGGCGTTTTCACGCCAATATTCAAGATTCACTCCACTAAGGATGCAAGCATAGAAAGGTGCATCTGGAAATACCCCGCCCACAGCACAAGCCTTAAAGACGCCATCAGGCTCCGCTACAGCCTGTCGCCTTATATTTACGATGCGGCGCGCCACTGTCACGAGACAGGTATTTCCATCTGCCGTCCGCTGTACTACTATGCGCCTGAGGACGAGCGCTCGTACTCCTTCGACGAGGAGTTTCACTTCGGACCCGACATTCTGGCCACGGCAATCGTGCATCCGGCGGATTCCATCACCGGACTTGCGTCGCGAACCGTCTTCTTCCCGGAGGGCAGCGATTGGTATGATATGTCCGGTGGACGTATATTCTCCGGTGGCAGCGAGGCGACGCTGCAGTATTCCATCAACGAAAACCCCTGGTTCGTGCGCGCCGGTGCCATAATTCCTCTGGCCGGGGAGTACATACGCAATCTGCAGGAGCCTTCCAACGAACTCCGCGTGCTGATTGTGCCGGGTGACGGAGAATTCTCCTGTACCACCTTTGAGGACGACGGAGTAAGCCAGGCATACGACAGGGAATTCGCCTCCACGCTTCTTTCAAAGACTTCCGACGCATCGTCTGCCGTTGTCACAATAGGCGCCCGCAAGGGCTCGTATGCCGGAATGAATCCTCTGCGCAAGGTGTCCATCATACTGGAAGGCGTATATAACCCGCTGAGCGTCAAAGTGAACGGGGAGGAAATACCCTGGGCTCGATTCCCTCAGAAAGCCTCCGGAGCCGTATGGTCTTATGAGGGCAAGTCGCTGTCTGCGGTGGTTTCTCTGCCGGAGGCCGAAGCCTCGCAGGCCGTTACGGTGGAATTTTCTTTCGATCCCGCCCTCGACCGCACCGCACTTCGCGGGGTTAAAGGGCTGCTGGGCAGGATGACATATTTTACGGATGAAATAAAGATGCAGCTGGTGGATGCTCCCGAGGAGTATCTGCGCGTTGCGGGCGCCGCCAGCCGCATGACAGAATTCCCGTCCTGCGTTGCCGGGGTGATTTCATCAATAGACCGCAAGGCCCTTGGCGAGTGCTGGGAAAAGAACAAGAAAAGCACTCCTGAGTTCGTCACCCGTATGAAAGCTTTGGTCGAAAACGAATAATTTTCTGATTAACTTTTTGCAAAATGATAGACTACATTAAAGGAGAAATCACCTATCTCACACCAACAGAGGTAGTTATCGAAACAGGTAACATAGGCTACATAGCCCTCATATCCCTCCAGACCTACTCCCAGTTGCAGCTTGTGAAAGAAGCCAAGGTCTTCGTACACCACATTCTTCGCGAAGACGAAGAGCTCTACTACGGCTTCGGCTCCAAGGACGAAAGGGAACTGTTCCGCCTTCTTATCGGCGTCAGCGGAGTGGGCGCCGCCACTGCCCGTATGATGCTCTCCAGCCTCACCTGCGACGAAATCCGTGCTGCCATTCTCAGCGACGACGTCCGTAAGATCCAGTCCGTGAAAGGCATCGGCGGCAAAACAGCCCAGCGCCTCATCATCGAACTCAAAGACAAGATCCAAAAGGGTGCAGGTGCCGACAGCGGCGCAATTTTCGCCGCCCAGGCCGCCAGCGAGACCGCAGACGAAGCCACCACCGCCCTCGTTATGCTGGGTTTCAACAAATCCGCCGTCTCCAAGGCGGTGAGCGCCATCCTGAAAAAGGACCCCGCCGCCAAAGTCGAGTCCATAATCAAGCAAGCCCTCCAGATGCTTTAGTGTGCGCAATCTGCGTCTGTCCTGCAGCTGCGCAGAATATGCACAAATCTTTCTGTGTCAATTCGGCTTACCCGCAATTCACCAAGGTTGCATGCGCACCTGCGGTGCGACGCATCCCCCCTCCACCGCTCCTGCGGCGGAGCCTCCCCCTTAAGTCGGCTACTTGCAGGTGCCTGGGCTTTAGTGGGAGTCGACCGTCGGGGATCAAGGCGGCATTCCGGGGGCGAAAGCGGGCTCAAACACCCCCGTTTTGTCTTTTCGACAGATTTCGGGGGCAAAAGTGGCATCAAACACCCCCGTTTGGGGATCAAGGCGGCATTCGGGGGTGAAACAGGCATCAAACGCCCCCGCAGTCCGGCAGCGGGGAGGGCTTCCGGGACGATAGGGGTGAATTTGACGGTCGCAGGCCGGCAAAGAGGGGTGCCAAGCACCCTTTGTTCCGGAAGGCTTGCCCCACCGTCGGCAAGGGGGACCAAGACGGCAAAGGGCAGCAAGACGGCAAGGAAACCGCCGTCGGCATGGTGGCCAAGGGAGCAAGAACCAAGACGGCAAGGGGCAGCGCTCCAAAAAATTGTGCCGCACAGTGGATACCTGGCGACCGTAGACCGTGCTTCGTTCTGGCACACTTCAAAACGAATTGCTGGAAGGACACCGATCCCAGACTGCTCACTGCTACTGGGTGCATTTCAAAAAAAACGTCTACCACCCCCTGAATCCTGGAGCCTTCGAAGCAATTCTGCTTCCAGCAATTCACCCTCCGTAGCCAGCTGCCACTAAAGAGCTGTATAACATATAGTTACGGATGGCGAGGCAAAATTGCCTCGCTGTCCGTAATCGCCTGCCACAGGGGCCATGGAATGACGAACGCCACGGACGGTGAATTGCTGGAAGGAAGATAGCGAAGGAAGACGGTGAAGGAAGACAGTGAAGGAAGACAGTGCATTTCTTGTTATTTGCCGAAAATCCCGAGCCGTTTATACCTAGGCCCGGGATTTTTGTATGATTGAGGCACACAGCACACTGAAAATTGATATGAGCACTACGCGCAACGATTATCTCAACGCCATAGACTGGGCGGAAGTCAAAGGCGAGAGGAAAGGCTATGCCAAAGGCGTGGCGGAAGGTCGTGGCGAAGGCGAGACGGAAGGAAGGGAAGTTGAGAAAGAAGCAATTGCCAAAGCTATGAAGGAAGATGGACTTGATGTTGAAACGATAGTGCTGTGCACAGGCCTTGACAAGGAGACAATTCAGCCACTATAGTACACTGAAAAAATTTGCGCAATCTGCGTCTGTCTTGCAGCTGCGCAAGCCTTGAATCAATCCTTCCTTGTCCCAGTCGCTTCGATTGGAAAGGACTATAATCTGGATATTGTCAGAGGGGAAATGCGCCATGAAGGTGCTGTAGCCACCGTTTTCTCCTGTGTGATAAATCATTGTGGATGAACCGCATTCATCAATGAACCAACCTAGTCCATAGGACGTTCCGGAACGGTTGTTATAGTTACACCAGGGGCTGCCTCCAACTTGCACAAACGAGGTCCAAGCTTCTCGTAACGAATTGATTGACAATATTTTACCGCCTAATAATGCAGGCATCCAAACCATTGCATCCTGCAAACAGGTATAAAGTGCTCCGTCGGGTCTCGTAGCATAGAAAGTCTCTTCGCCGTAATCACACTCAATCCATTTTCCATCCACTTGTTCATAACCGTGCGACTCGTCATCCATTCTTGATTTCGGATTGAAATATGCAGTTTCGTTCATCTCGGCGGGAGAAAAAATATACCTGTGCATATATTCCTCGAATTCCATCCCCGAGGCTCGCTCTATCAATTTCCCAAGAAGCGTGAAAGTGGGATTGGAATAATCATAGGCTGTTCCTGAAGGGAACAAGGCGTTGTCTATCTTTTGAAAAAATTCAACAGCAAGTTCGTCATCCGCAAAAATTCGTTTCTCGCGCGGCAGATAACTGCGGTCGTGAGGAAGACCCGAACTGTGAGAAAGGAAATGCCTTATCGTAACTCCTTCCCACACCGAATTCGTATACTCGGGAAACCATTTGCGAATTTCATCATCCAGAGACAACACTCCCCTGTCGCGAAGCTGAAGAATTGCTACAGCGGTAAACTGTTTGGAACAAGACGCCAGACAGAAACGAGTATGCTCATCAATCTGTGTCTTTTCATTTAAATCAGACAGCCCGCAGAAGTTCGTATACACCGGCTCTCCATTTTGGACCACAGCCATAGCCATCCCCGGATCGGATACATTTCCTCCGGGAAGAGAGGCTGCCATTTGGAGCAAGCACACTATTTCTTTGACGCCCATATTATCTGCCAAAATACACCAACAAAACCGAAATATCAGCAGGAGAAACGCCTGAAATACGCGAGGCTTCAGCTATTGTTTTTGGCGCATACTTTTTGAGTTTCTGACGACACTCTATGCTGAGAGCCTCCACTTTTTCAAAATCAAAACCTTCAGGAATTTTCAAATTATCCAGCCTCGAAATCTTTTCTGCAATTCGCTGCTCACGCTGGATATATCCCGAATATTTAATTTCTATCTCTGCATTCTGGAGCACCTCCCTGCGATAGTTCTCCTCTATCAAACCGGCCATTCCGGACTCATCGAGATTGGCCACAGGATATTGACAATTGGATTTAAGAAGATTTTGTGCCACGTGGAACGTTGACGCAGGAACAGAAGTTTGCTGCATCTGGGCAAAATCAGAATACTGCAAAAAGTTTGAATAATCATCAGGAATAATACCAAAAGAAGAGAGAGGCTGCTGGGTCTGAATTTGTGTTCCACGTGGAACTGTATTTAGAACAGGCACGATATCAGTTTGTGGTCTGGCGATTATAGCGGATAACTTTGTTCTACTATCAACAGTTGCACTTCCTACCGAATCCAGATATGAATTTATGGCTTCCGGACGTACAGAAGTTGTTTCTGCAAAATTGCAAACCCTATTTACATCATCGTATTTGGAGACCGTGTAAGCATAACGAGAATCGTCTGCTAGACCTATATCATGAGAAAGTTCTGTCAGTCTCAAATCAGCATTATCTTGTCGAAGCAAAATACGATACTCTGCTCTGGAAGTGAACATTCGGTAAGGTTCATCAACTCCTTTCAGAACAAGGTCGTCTATCAAAACTCCTATGTAAGCCTGATCTCTTCCCAATATGAAAGGATCTTTATCGTGAACATACATATGGGCGTTGATTCCGGCCATGAGCCCTTGAGCGGCAGCTTCCTCGTAACCTGTGGTTCCGTTTACCTGACCTGCTAGGAACAAACCGCCTAACTCTTTGATTTGTAAGTTTTTAGATAATTGTGTAGGGTCAAAATAATCATACTCCACGGCGTATGCAGGTCGGAAAACGTGCGCATGCTCCAATCCTCTGATTTTATGCATGGCGTCCAACTGTACCTGCAACGGCAGAGAAGAAGAAAAACCTTGAAGATAATACTCCCCTGTCAAACGACCCTCGGGTTCAAGAAACAAAGGATGAGAATCCTTGTCGGCGAAGGTACGCAATTTATCTTCAATGGAAGGACAATATCTGGGACCTATTCCCTTTATTACTCCGGTAAAAAGAGGTGAATCGGCAAAGCCGGTACGAAGAATGTCGTGAACCTGAGTGTTCGTATGAACGAGGAAGCAAGGCATCTGCGGCGTACCATTCTGGGCAGTTGATAAAAAAGGAAGGAAAGAAAACTTCTCGGGATCTGAATCTCCGTCCTGACGGTCGAGAGAATCAATATCGACAGTCTTGATGTCAATTCTGGGAGGAGTACCGGTTTTCATTCTGGCAGTCCTCAGTCCCAAAGACACAAGTCTTTCTGTAAGACCGTGACTGGACAACTCCCCTATTCTGCCTCCCTCCATCTGCTGACGGCCGATGAACATTTTGCCATTAAGGAAGGTGCCGGCAGTAAGAATAACGCTTCTAGAATTAAAAATTGCCCCACAAAGTGTACGGACTCCGCAAATTTTTGAACCTTGAAAGACAAAATCAACCGCAGAATCCTGGTAAATATCTATATTACAATTAGTTTCGATAATTTTGCGCCAGGCAAGGGAAAATTGGATTTTATCACACTGTGCGCGCGGACTCCACATTGCAGGACCCTTGGAACGGTTCAACATTCTGAACTGGAGTGTGGATGCGTCAGTTACGATTCCTGTGTAACCTCCAAGAGCATCGATTTCACGAACTATCTGCCCCTTTGCAATTCCTCCGATTGCGGGATTGCAGGACATCTGTGCAAAACGCTTCATGTCCATGGTAAGGAACAGAACCTTGCTGCCAAGATTGGCCGCAGCAAGGGCGGCTTCGCAACCTGCGTGTCCCCCACCTACTACTATAACATCGTAAATCATATTGTCAAACAAGCTCGCGAAGGGAAAGATAATAATCTTCCTTCTGCCTCATCACTTTCTGATCTGCTTTGGTGTGGTCGTCATAGCCTACAAGATGAAGAATACCGTGAACCATTACTCGGGAGAGTTCAACATCGAATTCCTGGCCGAATTCAACGGCATTTTCGCGAACGGAATCAACGCTGATGAACAAATCTCCGTTGAGACGGTCATCCTCGCAATAATCGAATGTGATTATATCCGTGAAATAATCGTGGCCAAGAAATTTCTGGTTGATGTCCAGAAGATAATTGTCGGAACAGAAAATTATATTGATGTCACCAAGACGGCGTATTTCACTTTCCGCGGCAAGCCGCAACCATTTGTTGGTCCTCGCTTTTCCCTTGAAGACGAAGTCCGTATTTTCAAAAAAATAGTGTATCATGGCAGATATTTGCCACAAATTTACAACTAAAGTTTGAAATGATAAGAATTATTTATACCTTTGGCAGACAAAATGACTGACTAACGTTATGGAAGTTAAAAAATCAGACAAAGCTAACCTCGAAAAGAAGAAACTTCTCTTTTTCGAAATCGGTATGGTGATTGCCCTTGGCATCGTGCTGGCTGCATTTGAGTGGACAAGCAAAGAGACCAACCTCACCGCTCTGGAGGACACAACCCAGGTGGCCGACGAAGAGGAAATCATCGCCATCAATCAGGAAACTCCTCCCCCGCCCCCCCAGACAGCCGAAATTCCCGTTCTTTCCGATATGATTGACATCGTGGATGACGACATCAAAGTGGATGATATAGTAATCAACACGGAGGATGACGAGACAGGTGTGGAAATCAAGGAATACGTAGCCGAAGTGGAAGAAGAGGTAGTTGAAGAGGAAGCAATTCCTTTCCAGCTTGTGGAAAAGCAGCCTTCATTCATGGGCGGCGGTCCCAACGACTTCTCCAAATGGGTTAACGAACGTCTTGTATATCCCGAAATCGCAAAAGAAAACGGTATTCAGGGTCGTGTAACTCTGCAGTTCACTGTAGAAAAGGACGGACGTGTAACCAACGTAAAGGTACTCCGCGGCGTAGACTCCTCTCTGGACAAAGAGGCTGTCAGGGTTGTTTCCAGTTCTCCCAAATGGACCCCCGGCAAACAACGTGACCGCGCAGTGAAGGTAACCTACACTTTCCCTGTAATCTTCCAGCTTCGTTAATAAATTGTATAAACAATAAAAAAAGGTTGACCCTGAAAGTCAACCTTTTTTATTGCAATATAATGTAAATCAATATAAGAAGTTATCAAAGGGGTAACGGCCGGCGTGAATTTCAGCAACCATTTTATAGAGGTCGGAGCGAAGTTTCTCCAAGCCGGTACGATCCCTGGCGCTTATGAAAATACAAGGGGAGTTTTCCATAGCAATCCAGGAATTCTTGAATTCTTCCAAAGTATAGTTCTTGCTGGTTTTGGAAACAAGCGAAAATTCGTCGTAAGGTTCGTAGGTATAAGCGTCAATTTTGTTGAATACAAGAAATACCGGTTTGTTTGCAGCGCCAATATCCTTGAGAGTCTGATTTACAACCCTTATTTGATCCTCGAAATTTGGATGGCTTATATCCACTACGTGCATCAGAATATCGGCTTCCCGCACTTCATCCAAAGTACTCTTGAAAGCCTCCACCAATTGAGTGGGCAGTTTGCGTATAAAACCTACCGTATCGCTTAAAAGAAAGGGCACATTTTCAATGACCACTTTCCTGACTGTGGTATCCAGCGTAGCAAATAACTTGTTCTCTGCAAAAACGTCAGATTTAGCCAGCAGATTCATCAAAGTGCTCTTGCCGACGTTGGTATAGCCTACAAGGCTGATTCGCACCAGAGAGCCTCTATTTCCTCTTTGTGAGGCCATTTGACGGTCCACCTTCTTAAGGTCTTCCTTCAGTTTTGAAATTTTTTGCTGAATGATGCGACGGTCTGTCTCTATCTGGCTCTCGCCCGGACCTCTCATTCCGATGCCTCCTTTCTGACGCTCAAGATGAGTCCACATTCTTGTCAGACGAGGCAGAAGATATTGATATTGGGCAAGTTCAACCTGCATCTTGGCATAAGCAGTCTGTGCACGCTGGGCAAATATATCCAGGATCAGGTTAGTTCTGTCAAGAATGCGATGGCCGAGAACGTTCTCAATGTTGCGAAGTTGGGTGGGGGAGAGTTCATCGTCAAAAATGACTAGATCAACCTCATTTTCAGAGCAATACTGCTGAATTTCCTGCAGTTTGCCGCTGCGGATATAGGTACGGCTGTCCGGCCTGTCCACTTTCTGGACAAAGCTTCTGACTCCGACGGCACCCGCAGTCTCTGCTAAAAACTGTAATTCGCCAAGGTATTCATAGACGATACGCTCGTCGTCACCTTGACGAATTACACCAACGAATACTGCCTTCTCCAATTAATCCTTGAATTTAGCGCAAAGGAATTCGCGGTTCAGGCGGGCAATATGAGAAACGGTGATATGCTTCGGACATTCCATTTCACAGGCACGCGTATTGGTACATGAACCGAATCCCAGTTCGTCCATCTTGTAAACCATAGCCTTGGCGCGACGGGCGGCCTCAACCTTGCCCTGGGGAAGCAGAGCGAGGGAAGATACCCTGGCGGCAACGAACAGCATGGCAGAACCATTCTTGCACGTGGCAACGCAGGCACCACAACCTATGCAGGCGGCGCCGTCCATACTCTCGTCGGCCTTGGCCTTAGGAATGGGAATGGCGTTGGCATCGGGAACGCCACCGGTATTTACGGAAACGAATCCGCCGGCCTGAAGAATCTTGTCGAAAGCGCGACGGTCCACAACAAGATCCTTGATTACAGGAAAGCCTTTGGCTCTCCAGGGCTCTATTGTGATTGTGGCACCGTCCTCGAACTTGCGCATATGCAGCTGGCAGGTGGTCACCTCATCGTCCGGACCGTGGGCACGGCCGTCAATATACAGAGAGCAGGCACCGCAAATGCCTTCGCGGCAGTCGTGGTCGAATGAAACGGGACCGCTGCTCTGGCAACCCTTTTCCACGGCTACTGGATCCATACCCTCCTGGATAAGCTGCTCGTTCAGAATGTCAAGCATCTCGAGGAAAGAGGAACCCTGGGAAATGTTATGAACCTTGTATGTCTCGAAATGACCCTGATCTTTGGGATTTTTCTGACGCCATACTTTCAGTGTCAGTTCTTTAAGTATCTTATCCATAGTGTATTAGTCTTTGTAGTTACGGGTTACAACGTGAATGTTCTCATAGTTTAGAGGCTCTTTGTGGAGTTCGGGCTCACTGTCCTCTCCCTTGTACTCCCAAGCGGAAACGTACATATAATTCTTGTCATCCCTCTTGGTCTCGCCGTCTTCAGTCTGCATTTCCACGCGGAAGTGTCCGCCGCAGGATTCCTTGCGGTTCAAGGCGTCGTAAGCCATCAGTTCGCCAATCTCGAGAAAATCGGCAAGACGCAAAGCCTTTTCCAATTCCTGATTGAAGGTGGACTGCTCGCCGGCGACGTAAACGTTGCTCCAGAATTCCTTCTTCAACTCTTTAATCTTTTCTATGGCAAGTTTGAGACCTTCTTCATTGCGGGCCATACCTACATATTCCCACATGATATGACCAAGTTCCTTGTGCAGAGTGTCAACAGTTTTCTTTCCCTTGATGGAGAGAAGCCTGTCAATCTTGGCCTGAACTGCCTTTTCCGCCTCCTCGAATTCGGGAGCTGAAGTGTCTGTCTTGGGTTCTTTGAACTTGGAGGCAAGGTAATCGCCGATTGTGTAGGGGAGAATGAAATAGCCGTCGGCAAGACCCTGCATCAGGGCTGATGCGCCAAGACGGTTGCCGCCGTGGTCGGAGAAGTTGGCCTCGCCTATTGCATACAGGCCGGGAATTGTGGTCTGGAGATTGTAATCCACCCAAAGACCGCCCATTGTGTAGTGGATGGCAGGGTAAATCATCATAGGCTCCTCGTAAGGGTCGGTGTTGCAAATCTTGTTGTACATTTGGAAAAGATTGCCGTAACGGGCGGCTATGATGTCTTTTCCAAGACGCTCGATGGCAGATTTGAAATCGAGGAATACGGCAAGACCTGTCTCGTTCACGCCGAAGCCTGCATCACAGCGCTCCTTGGCGGCGCGGGACGCAACGTCACGGGGAACAAGGTTGCCGAAAGCGGGGTAGCGACGCTCCAGATAGTAATCGCGGTCCTCTTCGGGAATTTGGGAAGCTTTCAACTCGCCCTTGCGCAGACGCTGCACGTCTTCCAGTTTCTTGGGAACCCAGATGCGGCCGTCGTTGCGCAGGGACTCGCTCATAAGGGTGAGCTTGCTCTGCTGCTCTCCGTGAACGGGAATGCATGTGGGGTGAATCTGTGCAAAGCAGGGATTGGCGAAATAAGCGCCTTTCTTGTATGCCTGCCAGGCTGCTGAACCGTTGGAATTCATTGCGTTGGTGGACAGGAAATAGGTGTTTCCATAACCGCCCGAAGCCAGAACCACGGCATGAGCGCCGAAACGCTCTATCTTGCCGGTTACAAGGTTGCGGGCGATGATGCCCTTGGCCTCGCCGTTGATGAGAACAACGTCCAGCATTTCGTGACGGGGATAACTCTTCACAGTGCCGGCGGCAATCTGACGGTTGAGGGCTGCATATGCACCCAGAAGCAGCTGCTGGCCGGTTTGTCCGCGTGCATAGAAAGTACGCGAAACCTGCGCGCCTCCGAATGAACGGTTGGCCAGAAGTCCGCCGTATTCACGGGCGAAAGGAACGCCCTGGGCCACGCACTGGTCTATGATATTGTTGCTGACCTCGGCCAGACGATATACGTTGGCCTCGCGGCTGCGGTAGTCTCCGCCCTTGATTGTATCGTAGAACAGACGGTAGATGCTGTCGTTGTCGTTCTGGTAGTTCTTGGCGGCGTTAATACCTCCCTGTGCGGCAATGGAGTGCGCGCGGCGGGGGGAGTCACTGATGCAGAACACTTTTACGTTGTAACCAAGTTCACCGAGGGAAGCGGCTGCGGAAGCTCCGCCAAGTCCGGTTCCTATTACGATGATTTCAAGTTTCCTCTTGTTTCCGGGGCTGACCACCTTGATGGATGCTTTGTGGTTTGTCCACTTCTGCGCCAGAGGGCCCTCCGGAATCTTTGAAATTAGTTTATCAGCCATATTGTATTGAATTAATTATTTTCGCGATGCAATTTTACGAAATTTCGCTCAATTTATCAATTTAATTTGCTTTGCATGTGCTTTTTGAAATCATCCCACTTGTAATAAGGACCGTAAACGGGTTCCAGACCGTCTATGCGGGACTCAGCCTCATTGAAAAGGACCTTCACCAAAACATCATTACCGCTATTCTTGTAGAACACAATCTGCACGTTGCAGGCCATACACATATGAACGGAAGAATTCCAGCCGTGGTCCAAATTCAGAACCGAAGCTTCCTTGGACACTCCCTCTATACCGAGAAGGGCTGCATAGGGAATGGTGCCGGAGTCGTGTCCGAAACGCATGTCGGCGCAATGGTCGTTTCCCTCAAGAGCGGCATCCGCGTCCTTCAGAACTCCGTCAAGAATACAATGGACACCATTCAGAATTCTTCCGAGTCCTTCCTTGGCAGGACCATAAGAAATATACACGTCGCTGTTCTTAAGCACAAAATACGAATACAGGTCCTTGTCTGAAAAATAGTTGAAAACCAAATCTTTGGGAAGACCCATCACTTCAGAGTACGCAGCGCAGTAGAAAAGATGCTTGGCAAAACTTACAGGCTTGCAAATTTCTTTTGCAGCCTCCGGATCTGTGAACAGAGTGTTCATAAGATCCTGAGGATAGGGGAGAATGAACTCGAGGGAATCTATTGCCTTGTCCTTGGACTTGTGATAAATCTTGCTGTCTTCTGAAGATTTGTTGGAAATCACGGAATAACGGACGTTCTCATTGGTGTTCAAATTGACTCGCACAGAAGGACAGTTTCTCTGTATGGCGCAGCATACGTCAGCCATTGTGTTTATGCACCTTGGAACAACGTTTGAAAAAGCATTCACTACCTGACGGTCCTTATTTCTGAAAACAGGACTGAACCTACTGGTCATCCTGCAACCTATAAGATCCAGCTCGGCGTGTCCTGTCGGAGACAGATATCCGTAATTTTTATTGTTTATTCTGAGCATCGTGTCCATAATGGACATAACCTCACGCCCGGACTGTGACAAAATACCTTTTTCCTCAGCTTTCTTGAGCACTTTCAGTACTTCCTTGGGATGTTCGTCGCCTGTAAGATAACGGGAGCCGTGTCTTCCCATATAACTGATATAGAAAGGTTTGTATCCGGCAGGAGCCTTGGTGTCGCTAAGATCTCCGTGCGCATAGGGATGCGCGTTCACCTGATATCGGCCATAATCCGTAGCCAAGGAATTTACACTGAACGCCGCGGCAATGGCTACAGCAGTAAAAAAGAGTCTAAAAAAGCGTATTTTCATCATTGTCGTTGATTTGTTGTATTCCAAGATGCTTGTATGCAAGGGGAGTGACTTCGCGTCCCCGCTGGGTGCGTATGATAAATCCTTCCTTTATGAGGAAAGGCTCGTACACTTCCTCCAGGGTGCCCTGATCCTCGCTGATGGCAGTTGCAATAGTGCCGGCGCCCACGGGACCTCCCTTGAACTTGGTGATTATGGTCCTGAGAATCTTGTTGTCTATGGCGTCCAGGCCGCGCTTGTCTATATTAAGGGCATCCAGGGCATATTTGGCTATATCTATGTCTATTACCCCGTTACCCATTACCTGGGCGAAATCGCGCACCCTTCGCAGAAGGGAATTGGCGATACGCGGCGTACCACGGGAGCGCAGGGCGATCTCTCTGGCGGCATCGTCGTTAATCTGAATCTTCAATATTCCTGCGCTTCTCTTCACTATCTTTTCCAGATAAGAAACGTCATAATATTCAAGGGCGCAGTTTATTCCGAAACGTGCGCGAAGAGGAGCTGTCAACAAACCGCTTCTGGTGGTGGCTCCTATAAGAGTGAAAGGGGAAAGATTCAGGCGGACACTGCGCGCACCCGGACCTTTGTCTATCATTATGTCTATTACATAATCCTCCATTGCGGAATACAGGTATTCCTCCACCTCGGGGGAAAGACGGTGAATCTCGTCGATAAACAGCACGTCGCCGCTGTCAAGCGAAGTCAGTAAGCCTGCAAGATCGCCGGGCTTGTCCAATACGGGACCTGAAGTAATCTTCATGTTCACGCCCATTTCGTTGGCTATTATATGAGCCAAAGTGGTCTTTCCAAGACCCGGAGGGCCGTGGAAGAGAACGTGGTCCAGAGATTCTCCACGCATCAGGGCGGCCTTTATGAAAATCTTGAGATTTTTAACGATTTTGTCCTGCCCGGCAAAATCTTCAAGTCCTTGCGGGCGGATTATTCCGTCTAATTCCGTATCTTTGTCCGCGCTAATTTTTCGCGGATCGAAATTTTCACTCATCTGTCAAAAAATTACAAATACAAATATAGTTTTAATTTTTTATTTTTTGGTGTTATTGGTGCCGTTCATTTGTTGAAAACTTAATACAGCGCTTGAATTTCAATGAATTGGGTCTATAAGCGTGTGTTAATAATTTGTTGGTGGATTTTCACAATTTTTAGAGGTCTGAATTTTTTCCACACAATTTGAATTTGTTTTAACAGCTTATAAACAAGTTTTCAACAGAAAAATTTTCCCTATGTTGATAAGTTCTGATTCGGTAGAAAAATTAAGGAAAAATATAGAAAACTGTGGCGTTTCCTATTGCAGCGGATTGTTTTTGTCCGCAAGGTGGTTCGTTCTGTCTTCAATAGGTATAGACAGGCTGAATTTTGTAATTCTGCCGGACAGGGAATCTGCCGAATATTGTGTCAGCGACCTTTACGGCCTGGTAAGCGGAGACAACGTTTTCTTTCTGCCCGACAGCGCCGCCAACCTGCAGAAAAGCAATTTCAAGGACACCGCGGCCGTTCAAAGAACTTCAGCAGTTTCCAAAATTCTTTCATATGACTGCAGCTGTCCGCTGTATGTGGTGTCGTATCCGCACGCGCTCGAAGAAGGAGTATCGTCTGCCGCGACAAAAGGCAGCGTGCTGCTTGAATTTGAAAAAGGAAAGGAAACTCCATATTCAAAAATAGCGGAAATTCTTGTGGATGGAGGATTTGAAAGGGTGGATTTTGTGTCGGCTCCTGGCCAGTTTGCCCTCAGGGGATCGATTGCGGACATATTTTCATACAACTATAACTATCCATACCGAATAAATTTTTTCGCTGACGAAGTGGAAAGAATAAACGTGTTCAATCCGAATACGCAGCTTTCAAGTGAAGAAATTGAAAGTGTGCAGATAGTTAAAAATTTCTGTTCTTTCGACAGTGAAGGCGAATCTGCTGCCGTTCTGGATATTCTTCCGAAAGATTCTGTCCTCTGGCTGGATTCTCATTATATGTATAAGGACAGAGGCTTTTTCAGCGGGACACAAAAATTCAAAAGGGTGTTTTTGGAAACGCCTCTGGATGCCGTGAATGAGGATCCGGTGAAATTTAACATAAATCCGCAGCCAGTTTTCAACAAGAACTTCGAACTGCTTGGCCAGGACATACTCAAGCGGTATATGTCAGGTTACAAGGTGTATGTGTATTCCGATAAGAAGAGTCAGACGGAGCGGCTTCGCTCAATACTCACTGAAAACGGATCCATTGTACCGGAGTTTATAAAGGACTGCAATATACACGCCGGTTTCATAGATGCCGACGACAAGATATGCTGCTACAGCGAACACGAGATTTTCGACCGTTTCCAGAGGGTGACGCTGAGGCGCAGCGTGGACAAGACCCAGCAGTTGACGGTAAACGACCTGGCGGCCTTCAACATAGGCGACTATGTGGTGCACATAGACCTTGGAATAGGAATTTTCGGCGGTCTTGTGCGTATGAAGGACGACAAGGGAAAGTTCCACGAGGTGGTGAAATTGCAATACAGGGATTCAGACGAGGTGTTCATATCAGTCCATTCCCTGCACAAGATAAGCAAATACCGCAGCCGTGACGGAGAACCTGTAAAAATATCCAAACTCGGCAGCAAATCCTGGCAGAATCTGAAGGAAGGTGCGAAGCGTAAGGTGAAGGACATAGCCAAGGAACTCATCCAGTTGTACGCCAAGCGCAAGGCTTCGCGTGGATTTGCCTTCAGTCCTGATTCATATTTGCAGAATGAACTGGAATCTTCGTTCGAGTGGGAAGATACGCCGGATCAGGAAAAAGCCACCGAGGCAATCAAGAGGGACATGGAGGACGTTTGCCCTATGGACAGACTTGTCTGCGGAGACGTAGGTTTCGGAAAAACCGAACTTGCAGTACGAGCCGCCTTCAAGGCCGTGTGCGACAGCAAGCAGGTGGCCGTCCTTGTGCCCACCACGATACTTTGTCTGCAGCATTTCAACACTTTTTTAGGCAGACTGAAGAATTTTCCCTGCAACATAGACTATGTCAGCAGATTGCGGACGCCCAAGCAGATATCCGACATCCAGCAGCGTCTCAAGGAAGGAAAGATAGACATACTGATAGGAACCCACAAGATTTTGAGCGACGGTTTCCAGTTCAAGGATCTTGGACTGCTGATAATAGACGAGGAGCAGAAGTTCGGCGTTGCCGCAAAGGAAAAGCTGCGCCATCTGAAAATGTCGGTTGACACCCTCACCCTCACCGCCACCCCTATTCCCAGAACGCTTCAGTTCTCTCTGCTGGGAGCAAGGGATCTGAGCATAATAAACACCCCGCCTCCGAACAGGGTGCCTGTGCAGACAGAAATAATGCTGTTCAACACCAGTGAGATAAAGTCCATAATCAATTATGAACTTCGTCGGGGCGGCCAGATATTCTTTGTGCACAACAGGGTGGAGGAACTGGAAAGCATAAGGGAAATATTGCAGCGTCTTGTTCCGGACATGAACATATGCGTGGCTCACGGGCAGATGGACTCACGCAGTCTGGAGGACAAGATAATGTCCTTCATGTCAGGTGAATACGACCTTCTGTTGTGTACTACGATCATAGAAAACGGTCTGGACATACCCAACGCGAACACCATAATAATAAACCAGGCGCAGAACATAGGCCTGAGCGACCTGCATCAACTTCGAGGCAGGGTGGGGCGCAGCAAGGTGAAGGGATTCTGCTATCTTGTGGTTCCTCCTCTTGTTGGAATAACAGATGACGCGCGCAAGCGTCTGCAGGCCATCGAGGCTTTCAGCGACCTCGGCAGCGGTTTCAACATAGCGATGCAGGATCTTGACATCCGCGGTGCGGGAAATCTTCTGGGTGCGGAGCAAAGCGGATTCATTGCCGACATGGGACTGGAGACATATCAGAAAATTCTGTCCGAGGCCATGGAAGAACTCGGTGTGGACGCATTCGACACTTCCAGTGCGCCGACAAACGATGCTTTTGTTTCAGACTGTACAATAGATACAGACCAGCCGGCAATGATTCCAGACAGCTATATAGGCGTGCAGACTGAAAAAATAAGAATATATAAGGAACTGGACGGCGTGACGGACGAAAAGGTTCTGATGAAGTTGAAAGCGAATCTTGAAGACAGATTCGGGCCCGTGCCGCAGGAACTGGAAAATCTCATGGACATCGTGATGATACGCACACTGGCCAGAAAGACGGGATTTGAAAAAGTTATAATAAAGAACGGACTTCTGATATGCCATTTCATATCCAATCCAATGTCCCCTTATTTCCGTGGCAAGAAATTTGAACAAGTACTGGGCTGCCTGAATGAGAATCAGGGGCTTTTTGAACTGAAACAGACAGGAAACTCACTCAAAATTCTGAGCAGAAATGTCAATTCTACTTCCAAAGCCTATTTAATTTTGAGAAAATTGTTGTAACTTTGCGAGTTACTATGAAAAAAATGACGAAATACGCCTCAGTTCTGCTGTCGTTTATGCTTGTCGGAGTGTCCGCATTGGCGGATGACGGCTCCGACAACGCCTATTCCAATTATTCCAAGTTCGGAATAGGCACCCTCAATCCTGCCGGTACCGCATATTCGCGCAGTATGGGCGGTGTGGGTGTAGCCACCAGAAACAACAAATTCATAAATACCATTAACCCCGCCGCCGTCACGGCGCGCGACACTCTTGCCTTCATGGCCGATTTCGGTCTCAGGCAGAACAACGTCTATTTCGATCAGGGAAACATCTCCACTGTGGACAACACCTGCAACATCTACAACTTCACGATGTCTTTCCCTATATGGCGCAGTTCTGCCTTTATGATAGGTGTAAATCCTTATAGTTCAGTTGGATATGAATTTGCAGATTCCGTAACTGATCCCAATATAATTGGAAATACCGGCAACCTTACGGACATGTATTACGGTTTCGGCAGCCTGTACGACGCCTACATCGGCGCCGGCGTCACCTTCTGGAAAAGACTGTCGATAGGCGCGCAGTTCATATATATGTTCGGAGATTTGGAGAAGCAGCACAATCTCGTTTTTTCTTCAGACAGCTACAAGTCCGTTTATTCCGGTTCTTCGATGTATATGCGCGGCATAACCGGAAAATTCGGCTTGCAGTACGAGCAGCCTCTTGGCAAGCGCAAGTCCCTCATAGTGGGTGCCACGTACAGAATAGGGAACAAAATGTCCGGACAGGCGGAAAATTATGTTCAGACCATCCAGAGCAGCGTTGCGGACACCTTGAAGAACACTTCAGTCGAATTGGGCAGCATCCGTCTTGCAAGTGAGTTCGCGGTAGGTGTTTCATACAGGAACAAGGACAAGTTTTCGGCTGAAATAAACTACAGCCGCTCGGACTGGACAAAATCCAATCTGGACAAGACTGAAGGATTTTCCACAGGCGCCTTCACCACCTCCGTCAGCCAGAGCGTGAACGCCGGCGTGGAGTGGATTCCCAACTATAACGACATACGTTACTATATGCGCCGCTGCTCGTACCGCATGGGCGCGTATTACAATCAGGAATATTATAAATTTGCCGGCAATACCGTATCATCATACGGCATCACCTTCGGAGCCACTTTCCCTGTTTTCAGCGGTTACAACGGCATTTCCGTGGGAGTTGACCTCGGTCAGAGGGGTTCACTGCAGAATTCCCTGATAAGGGAGCGCTACGTGAATTTCAGCGTAGCGTTCAACATATTCGACATATGGTTCGTGAAATCCAGATACGAATAACAAAAAACTACCTATAAACAATGAAAAAACTTCAAATTCTCATTATCGCCGCCGTTGCGATGACCGCCTTCTGTCTGAGCGCAAAAGCCCAGGAGGACGATTGTATGTTGTATATGTCCTATTATCAGGAATATTACAAGCAGGGTTCCAAAGATTCCAAGATGGCTTCCCTTTCTTCCTGGAGGAAGGCATATTCCATCTGCAAGCCCGGCACACGCCAGAACCTGTACATCCACGGCGCCGACCTGTACAGAATGCTCATCAGCAAGAACGCGAAGAACGCTGTGTACAGGGAACAGCTTATCGATACCCTCATCACCCTTCACCGCCTTCGCGCACAGTATTATCCCAAATATGCAGACAAGGCTTATGCCGCTCTCAGCAAGGACGTGAACAACCTTCTGAAAAACGATCCGGTCAAGACCCACGAGATACTTTCCGAGGTAATCAAAGTTCAGGGTGCCAAGTCCGATCCTCTTACTTTCGTAGCCTCCATGCAGGCTGCCGTCAAAATGTATGAGAATGGCAAACTGTCCACCGAAGACGTCATCAACGAGTATGACAACGCAATGACCTGCTTCGCGCAGATCCAGCAGATAGACACAACAAAGACCACCCGCGAGATGAAGGCCACAGTGGAGAACCTGTTCATCAACAGCCACATAGCTTCATGCGAAAACCTCATCGCCCTGTTCACTCCCCGTTACGAAGAGAACAAGGACGACCTTGCAACCGTCACCAAGATCGTGACCCTGATGGGCAAGACCGAAGGATGTATGGACAACAGCCTCTTCCTGAACGCCGTAACATCAATGCACCAGCTGGATCCTTCCGCAAACTCCGCATACTATCTGTCCAAACTGCACGCTGCCCAGAAGGACAACGCCCAGGCTCTCAAATATATGGAGGAAGCAGCCAACTACGACGGCATCGACGACCAGACAGCCGCACAGTATTTCTATGAATTGTCCACCCTCTGCCTGAAGAACGGTCTTTATGTAAAGGCTGTGGATGCTGCCCACAAGGCCGTCAGCGGTGACGCCGAATATGCCGGCAAGGCTTATATGGTGATAGGCCACGCCTGGATGAGTACAAGCTGCCCCGACGGCAACGAAGTGGAGCGTCGTGCAAAATACTGGGTAGCAGCCGATTATTTCGCAAAAGCCAAGTCTTCCGATGCCAGCCTTGCCGAAGAGTGCAACACCCTGATCAACAAGTGCGCCGCATACTATCCCCAGACGGCCGAGGCCTTTATGTACGACCTGCAGAACGGACAGTCCTATATGGCATCCTGCGGCGGTCTGCACGCCACCACCACGGTAAGGACAGTGAAATAAGTTGAAGACTCTTACTTACAGGACATTGATGAAAGCAACCGTCATTCTGGCGGTTGCCTTTGTCGTTATTTCCTGCAAGAATCTTCTAAAGGCCACAAAGGGAATGGTCCGCCGCGACCATCCGGTGCAGATTGTGGACAGCATGTTCGTGGTGCAGAGCAACAACGGCAAGCTGGAACTGCGTATGGAGTCTCCCAGGATGGAACGGTACGAGAACGACACTCTGGATTGGGAACTTTTTCCCATAGGATTCAAGGCTTATTCCTATGACGAACAGGGTCGCCTGGAAACGGAAATAATCTCCGACCAGGCCAGGCACAGCAAGCCCAAGAAAGGAAAGGAGACCTGGGCTGCATTCGGAAACGTGTCCGTCAAGAACCTCATAAAGAGGGAAGTGATGGAGACGGACACCCTGTATTGGGACAAGGACAACCAGAGAATCTACACGGACTGTTACGTGCGCATCATATCCCCCAGCGGCTTCATGCAGGGCTACGGAATGGAATCGGACCAGCGGGCAAGGAACAATATAATATACAAGCCTTTCAACAATTATGCTCTGCTGGAGCAGGATACCACCAAAATTGTGCTGGATACAGTGAACTTTATAGGTCCTTTCCCAAAAAAATAGAAGATTATTGACAGAAAATTGCTATATTCGCAGCCTGTTGAAAATTGAATAAACAAAAAACAAGACAATATCATGGCGATTCTCGAAACTATTCGTGTTAAAATCGGATGGCTCATCACGGCTCTCATAGCCATTGCCCTCCTCTCATTCATCGTAGACTTCAATTCCTTGTCGGCGGCTCTCCAGTCCACTTCCGACAAGTATTCCGTTGGAAAGGTAAACGGACAGAAAGTCTCCTACTCCGACTTCCAGAAAGAGCTGGAGTACCAAACCCAGGTAAATGAAATAATCAACGGCAGTGCCACCACTGACGAGCAGCAGAAATCCCTGCGCGATGCCGCCTGGCAGTCTTTCGTGGACAAATACATGTTCCTCAAGAAGGCCAGGGCAGCAGGCATCGAGGTTGGCAAGGACGAAATGGTGGATCTCACCTCCGGAGAGATGATTTCCCCCATCATCGCCTACAACCCCGCCTTCGGCAGTGCAAACGGCGAATTCAACAGGGAAAACCTCGTTGCATTCGTTCAGAACATCGAATCCGATGCCAGCGGCAATTATTCAATGTACTGGAACTACATCCAGAACGCCGTTCTTACGCAGCAGTATTATGCCAAATACGGCTCCCTGTTCTCCCAGAGCGGCATTGTGAACCCCGTGGAGATGAAGGAAGCCCTGGACGGCAACAACATCACCGCTTCCGTGCAGGCTGTTATGGTTCCTTACGGATATGACAAGGACAGCACCATCACAGTTTCCTCTTCCGAAATCAAGAAGTACTATGCCGCCCACAAGGAGCAGTACAAGCAGGTTGCCAACCGTGACATCCGCTACGCCCTCTTCGAGGTTGTTCCTTCCGAGGCCGACAAGGATGCCGCCCGCAAGAGCGTGGAGGACGTTTATGACGAGTTCGCTCTCGCCGGGAACATCAAGAATTTCCTTATGAGGAATTCCGAGCAAAGTCTTCGCAACTATTACTACAAGGACGGCGAGCTGAATACCGTCAGCCGCCAGGTGAACGACTTCGTGTTCGGCGACGCCAAGGGCGTTTCCCCCGTGTACAACGAAGGAGACGTCTATATGGCCGTCAAAGTTGTGGACACCAGAAACCTGCCCGACTCCGTATTCGTGCGCCACATTCTCATTCAGGGCGACAACAACCTGGCCGACAGCCTGTTCACGGTAGTTTCCAAGGACAAGTCGCAGTTCAGCGCAATCGCAGCCCTGTACTCAGCCGACAAGAACCCCAATGTGGCCCAGCCCGGCGACCTTGGCTGGATGACCCAGAGCTATATGATACCCGGAATGGAGTCCGTGATAGGCGCCCAGGTGGGCAAGCCTTTCATCCTGGACACCCAGTATGGCCGTCACATCGTGGAAGTCACCAAAAAGACCAAGGACATCCAGAAGAAGCAGGTTGCCATTCTGCAGAAGACCGCTCTCCCTTCCAAGGCCACTATGAACGAATTCTACAACAAGGCAAACGCCCTTGCTACGCAGGCTGCCGGTTCTCTTGAGAAGCTCGAGGCCGCCGCTTCCGAGCAGGGCGCATATCTGCACTCCATGAACGTCACGGACGCCACAGCCCGCTATGGTTCCGTAGACCGCGCGAAAGAGGTCACCCGCTGGGTGTTCGATGCCAAGAAAGGCGCCGCTTCCAACGTAATCACTGTAAACAGCAACTACCTGTTCGTGGTAGGTGTGCGCGAAACCCACAAGGAAGGCTATATCCCCGTAGCTGAGGCCGCCACCCGCATCAATGACGTTCTGTACAACCAGAAGAAGGCCGACAAGCTTGCCGCAGAAGTAGCCGCCAAGATCGAAGGCTGCACCGACATCGACGCCGTTGCAAAGGCTCTCGATCAGAGCGTTTACACCCGCGACAATATCTCCTTCGCTTCCGCAGGCCGCTCCGAAGAGCCCGCTTTCGTGGGTGCCGTCTCAGGCGCCAAGGAAGGTGTGGTCACCGGTCCCGTGAAGGGTTATATGGGTGTGTACGTGCTGGTAGTCAACAGCCGCGAGAGTGGCGAGTTCTACACTGAGGACGACGCCAAGGCTCTCGCCGCCCAGAAGAACCAGTACACCAGCCAGATGATTCTTCCCGCGATGTTTGCCTCCTGCGGCGGAGTGGACCATCGCGAGAAATTCTATTAGGATTCATTTCCCGTTCACAATATGAAAGAGAAAATTTCCCAAAAATTCGAGTCCCTTTTTTCAAAAAGAGGGACTTTTTACGCTTCTGCAGGCCGTATCAACCTTATAGGCGAGCATACCGACTATAACGGAGGCTTTGTTTTCCCCGGCGCCATAGACAAAGGCATAATGGCGATGATAAGGCTCAACGGCACCTCCAAAGTGCGCGCTTTTGCACTTGACCTTGATGACTACTGTGAATTCGGCCTCAGCGAAGAGGACAAGCCCTCCAAGAGCTGGGCTTGCTATATCTTCGGCGTATGCCGCGAGACGCTCAAACGCGGCGGTCGTGTGGAAGGTTTCGACACGGTATTCTCCGGCGACGTTCCCCTCGGCGCAGGATTGTCTTCCTCGGCAGCTCTGGAGAGCACATTCGCCTTTGCCATCAACGATCTTTTCGACAACGGCATCGACAAGTTTACCCTTGCAAAGATAGGCCAGAGCACAGAACACAACTACTGCGGCGTGAACTGCGGCATAATGGACCAGTTCGCCTCCGTATTCGGCAAAAAAGGCAATCTGATGCGTCTGGACTGCAGGAGTATGGAGTTCGAGTATTTTCCCTTCGATCCCAAGGGCTACAAGCTGGTTCTTGTGGACAGCTGTGTAAAGCACGAACTGGTGGGCTCCCCTTACAACGACCGTCGCCGCTCCTGCGAGAGAGTGGCAGCCAAGTTGGGAATGGAATTCCTGCGCGACGCCACAATGGAGCAGCTGGATACCGTCAAGGGTGAGATTTCCGAAGAGGACTATCTTCGCGCCCGCTATGTGATAGGCGAGAAGCAGAGGGTTCTGGACGTATGCGACGCCTTGTGCAAGGGCGATTACGACACTGTGGGAGAAAGAATGTACCAGACCCACTGGGGAATGAGCAATGACTACGAAGTCAGCTGCGAGGAACTGGATTTCCTGGCTGCGCTTGCCAAGAAATGCGGAGTCACCGGCTCGCGTATAATGGGCGGCGGTTTCGGAGGCTGCACAATCAACCTCGTGAAGGATGAACTGTACGAGGATTTCATCGCCACCGCAAAGAAAGAGTTTGCAGCCGCCTATGGCCACGAGCCCAGGATTTACGACGTGGTAATCAGCGACGGCGCCCGCAGGATAGAAGACTAAAAGTCCGATTTTGCCGGCAGCAGCACTATCGGCAGATGGTCCGACACGCCGGCGTTGTAGCGTGGACCTATGAAAGTTCGCCTCGGCTTTTCGCCGGGGTGACTTTTGTCTGTCTGCATCAGGAAAGGAATCCGTACGGCCTTCATTTCATAGCGGCCTTCTCCGTACACGAGAAAGTTGTCGATAAGTTCCCATTTGCCTTGGTAGCGGATTGTACCCGTGTTTGCCCGCTGCAGAGGGGGCAGGGCTTCCAGATACTCGGCGCCGAGGTTCACAAGGCTTTTTTCCGCGATTTCAAAAGCTTCGCCATAGGGCGTGTCATTGAAATCTCCCATTGCTATTATGTCCGTTTGCCCGCAGGCGACAAGGCTGTCCACGACGTTCATAAGAACAGTCATCGCCTTCTGTCTCCTTGCTACCGTCGCCTTCGTTCCGGAATATTTGGAAGGGTGGTGGTTCACGAAGAAATGACAATCCCTGCCCTTGTATCGCAGCGTGGCGTACAGAATGTCGCGAGTCTTGCCCACTCCTATCGGCCTTGCCTGCACAAGTTCCACGGAATCACGGCAGTACAGCAATCCCACGTCTATCCCGCGGGGGTCGGGAGAATCGAAATGCACATAGGAATAGTTGTACTTTCGCAGCACGTCGCTCTCGCAGATTTTTCGCAGCACGAAGGCGTTTTCCACCTCCGCGACGCCGAACACCGAAGGTATTCCGCCTCCGCCGTCTCCGCTGCAGCTGCCGCAGTACAGGATGCCCTTTCCCACCTGCAGGGCTTTGTCGTAAAACTTCTTTTTGGTCCAATGACGCTCTCCACGCGAGGAGAACTCCGTGTCGGAGGCGGAAGTTGCGCTGTCGAAATAGTCGAAGAAATTTTCAAGATTCCAGAACCCCACAGGCCCACCCGCCCAAGCCGCCGCTACGGCTATGCAGATGAAAAATTTCATGGTGCAAACTTAAGGAAAATTTGTTAACTTTGCCATCCAAATTAAAAGAATCCAGAGATGTCCCTCAAATGCGGAATCGTGGGTCTCCCCAACGTGGGCAAATCCACACTTTTCAACTGTATTTCCTCCACCCGCGCACAGAGCGCCAATTTTCCGTTCTGCACGATAGAACCCAATATAGGCAGCACTTCGGTTCCTGACGAAAGGCTGGGCGTCCTCAGCGACATATGCAAGCCGCAGCGCACGATTCCCGCCACGGTGGAGATTGTGGATATCGCAGGCCTTGTGAAGGGCGCGTCCAAGGGAGAGGGTCTGGGCAACCAGTTCCTGGCCAATATCCGCGAGACGGACGCCATACTGCACGTGCTGCGCTGCTTCGACGACGACAACATAGTGCACGTGGACGGCACGGTGGACCCCGTCCGGGACAAGGAAATCATAGATATGGAACTCCAGATAAAGGACCTGGAGACGGTGGAGGGCCGCATAGCCAAGGTTGGCAAGCAGGCCACGATGGGCGGAGACAAGTCCAGCAAGCGTCTGTACGACATCCTTCTGCGCTACCGCGAGGCCCTTTTGCAGGGAAAATCCTGCCGCACGGTGGTTCTGGACAACGAAGAGGACCGCAAACTGGCAAAGGAACTTTTCCTTTTGACGGACAAGCCCGTAATGTATGTGTGCAACGTGGACGAGAAAAGCGCCGCTACAGGCAATGCGTACGTGGATGCCGTCCGCGAGGCCGTGAAGGACGAGAACGCGGAAGTTATGGTGATAGCCGCCAAAGTCGAGGCCGACATAGCCGAGCTGGATGATTACGAGGAGAGGCAGATGTTCATAGCGGATCTGGGCCTGGAGCAGAGCGGCGCCGTCCGTCTTATCCAGAGCGCCTACCGTCTGCTGGGCTTGCAGACATTCTTCACCGCCGGCAGCGACGAATGCCGCGCCTGGACAATCCACGTGGGTGACAAAGCCCCCAAGGCCGCCGGTGTCATACATTCCGATTTCGAGAAGGGATTCATCCGCGCCGAGGTGATAAAATACGCCGACTTCGTTTCCCTCAAATCCGAATCCGCCTGCCGCGCGGCCGGAAAAATGGGTGTGGAAGGCAAGGACTACACGGTGCAGGACGGCGACATAATGCATTTCCTCTTTAATGTATAGCCACGATGGAGACTCCTTTCTACAGATACGACCTGTCTCTTTTGCGCCAGACTCTGCAGACGGCAGTAAAAGCCTCATCCATAATACCTTCCTGCAAGATCCACTATGCCGTTAAGGCAAACTGCAACCCGGAGATCCTTCGCGAAGTGGCCGCCGCCGGAATCGGTGCGGACTGTGTCAGCGCCGGAGAGATAATGCAGGCCCTGCAAGCCGGCATCAATCCACGGGATATAGTGTATTCCGGCGTTGCAAAGACGGACAGCGAAATAATCCTCGCGATGGAAAAAGGCATAGGATGCCTGAACGTGGAGAGCCTGGAGGAGCTGCGCGTAATCAGCTCCCTGGCCGTCAAGGCCGGCCGCAGCGTGAGGGTGGCGCTTCGCGTGAATCCGGACGTGGATGCCCATACGCATTCCAACATCACCACCGGTTTGGCGGAGAACAAGTTCGGCATCAATATGGAAATGGTGCCCGGCGCCGTGGACGCCGCTCTGTCGCTGGGTGGAATCGACTTTCACGGCCTGCATTTCCACATTGGCAGCCAGATTCTGGATATGGACGTTTTCGCCGCCCTGTGCGAGAAGATAAATTCCCTGCAGGAATTCCTGTCCTCGCGCGGCGTAAAGCTGCACAGCATAGACGTCGGAGGCGGTCTCGGGGTGGATTATCAGAACCCGGACGAAAATCCTGTTGCCGATTTCGAGTCATATTTCCAGACTTTCGCGCGCAATCTCAGACTGCAGCCCGGCCAGGAATTCCACTGCGAGCCCGGCCGCAGCCTGGTGGCCCAGTGCGGCACACTGGTCAGCCGCTGCATATACGTAAAGCAAGGCACAAGGAAGAAATTCGTGATTCTGGATGCCGGAATGAACGACCTTATCCGACCGGCCCTTTATCAGGCATATCACAAGATAGACAACCTGTCCAATCCTATGGCCGAAACGGAGGTTTATGACGTTGTGGGTCCCGTTTGCGAAAGTTCCGACACCTTTGCCGAGGATAGAGCTCTGCCCCGCACCACCAGAGGCGACATAATTGCCATCCGCAGCGCCGGCGCGTACGGAGAATCGATGGCTTCCACATACAATTCCCGCCCTCTGCCTCAGTCGGAATTCGTATAGAAGCGGTATTTATGCCATAATGGAGTCTATCCACTCCTGGTCGATGTGCTGGAAACCTTCTTCGGCGCCCACTGCCGGATTGCGTTTCAGTATGCCCTCGCAATCCTCATAGACGTTCAGCCCGAATCCGAAGCCCTGCATCTTGCCTGCCTTGATGCCGGAAAACACCATCACGTCATCCTGCAGGCGGTAGAAATGAAGATTGTCCACATCCTTCAACTCTCCCCTCGCCACGAATTTCACCATTTCTATGCACCGGTCGTCCAGGCCGGCGTCGAAAATCATCACCTTTTCAATAAGATCTCCGGCGCTGTCCACGATGCGGAAGCGGTAGTCCGGCAAGCTGCGTATGGCGCTGTTGTATGCGCCGGCCTCGGTCTCCGCCAGAATGTTGTTCCTGTCGCCGTCTTCCCCGGTGCCGCCGGGCAGCAGCCACAGCATTATCTTTTGCGAGGGGTCGTGGTACAGACAGTCGAAAGTGATGAGGTTCTGCTGCGAGCAGCAGGGACATTCCCACAAAAAAAGCTCTCCGGACAAGACCTTGGCCTTCAACTCGGGGTTCAACGCGACGTTGATGCTGCTATAGCTTCGGACCTTGTTCTGAGTGGAGCATTTGGAGCAAGTGGCTACCACAGTGTCAGGATGTGCCGTTAGAAATTGTACTGCACGCCGATAGTGGGGCCGGTAAGAATCTGGAATGCGAATTCGCCGGCGCTCTCGCCCCCTGCCTTTGTGCCGTTGTATCCGAAGGTGATGAAGCGGGACACAATGTCCAGATTTCCGATTGCGTTTATACGGAAGCCGGGCGCGATGTTGATGCCCCATGCGGTGCCGGAAGCGGACTTGTCATATTCCGAGTTTTTAATTGTCTCGCTGCCGATGGACAGGATGCCGTCGGCAAAGAAATTCAGTGCGCCCACCTGCAGGAAGGTGTAGCGGAAATAAGGAGAAACGCGGAAATTGGTGTCGCTGATCTTGTCCGCCGAACTGCTGGTCAACTCTATCATGGCACCGACGCTCATCTTGTCGTTGAAGGCGTAGCCGCCTTCGGGGGCTATTGTGAGTCCGAATACTGTGGATTCGTTCTTGGGGGCGTTTATGCTCAGGCCGGCAGTGCCGCCAACATACCATTGTGCCGATGCGCTGAGCGCGAAAGCAGCCAGAGCTGCGATGGTGATAATGATTTTTTTCATCTTATAACTGACTTGTTCAGGTTTAATAACTCGCAAAGATAGCAATTTTTAAATATCTTTGCATAAATTTATTTCTGTCCTCAGATGAGACGCCACGCATTCCTTTCCATACTGTTGTCCCTGATTTTCATTCTGCCCGCCTCGGCGCAGTTTTCCTACAGCGAGCTTGACCCCGCTTCGCTGAGGTGGAGCAGCATACGAGCAGACAACTACAGGATAGAGTTTCCCGTCGGCTGCGACAGTCTTGCCCGCAGGTATTCCAGTATTTTGGAGTGGGAGAACGGCTTTGTGGGAAATTCTCTTGGGATGAAGCCCGGAGAGTTCCAGAAACGGCCCCTTCCCGTGCTGTTCCACAGTCTGAACTCCTCTTCCAACGGAGTTGTCACCTGGGCTCCCCGCAGGATGGAACTGTTCACGCTGCCCCAGTGGGACGAGCCTTGCGCGATGCCTTGGGAGTACAGCCTCACGATACACGAGAACCGCCACGCCGCGCAGATGCAGTTCGGCTACCGTAACGTCTTCAAGCCACTGGGCTGGCTGCTTGGCGAAATGCTGCCCGGCGCGCTGTCCGGCCTGTATCCCGGAAAACTTCTGCTGGAGGGCGATGCCGTGGTGGCGGAGACGGCCCTTTCCAACAGCGGCCGCGGGCGCAGCGCGGCCTTCCTGCAGTATTATATGCTGAGCTTCGACAACAATCAGTACAGGGACTGGACACGCTGGCGCTTGGGTTCGTATTACAAATATACTCCGGGTCACTACAACTTCGGCTATCTGGTGCTGAGCGGCATACGCACGCTGTATGATGCGCCCCTTTTCATGGCCGACTACCTGGACTACGTCAGCCGTCGTCCGTACAACCCGTACCCCTTCCGCACGCTGCTTAAAAAGACCAGCGGGAAGCCCTTCAAGGAGAGTTTCCCCGAAATCATGCACCACCACTATCTGGTCTGGGCGGCGGACACGTCGGCGCGTCGCCCGTTCATGGACTGCGAGCCCCTTTCCAGCCCCCGCATCCAGACCGAATACGGCAACCCCAACAATTCTCCCGAGGGCGATTTTCTGTATGTGAAAGAGGATATTTACCACACTCCCGCACTTGTGGCCATCGACTCCGCCGGAGTGGAGCGCAGGCTGTTTGCCGTGTCCGGCTCCATAGGAAAGATGAATTACGACGCCACGGACAGCACCCTCATATGGAACGAGACCGTCAGCGACCCCCGCTGGGGCCAAAGGGTGAAGTCCGTCATAAAGTCCTACAGCTTTCCCCGGGGCGGCAACGTGCGTCAGCTGACGCGGGACGGCTCCCTGGTGTATCCTACAGAATTCAACGAAGTGTGCCTGGCGGCAATACGCTATCTGACGGAAGGCGGCAGCCGGATTGCCTTCGTGGGCAAGAATACCGGCGAAATTTTCGAGGAATGGGACGTCCCCTCCTTCATCCAGCCTGTGCAGGTGACTTCTTTTGACGGACGCGTTTTTGTGGCGGCGATTTGCGATCGTGGCTACGGAATATGGGAAATAACCCCTTCCGGGGCTTCCGAGGTTCTGTCTCCGTGTCCAGTGCAGATTGCCAGTCTGGAGAACGAGGACGGCGACCTTACGTTCGAGAGCGACTACGACGGCACCTGGGAGTTCTTCCGCTATGAAATGGCCAGCCGCACCCTCAGGCGCCTTACTTCCACAAGGCACGGCGGCTGCGACTACAGCCTTCGTCCGGACGGCTCGCTGGGTTGGGTGCGCCCTTCCCTGAACGGTTCGCAGGCGGTATATACGCCCGCGTCCGAAATTCAGTCCACTGTCGTGGATTGGAACAATTACCACCGCTATCCCATAGCCGACGCCCTGTCTGCGCAGGAGGATGCCCTGTTGGAGGCCTCTGCAGCGGACCTTCCGCGTCTGGCGGCGATAGGCGTGGCTTCGGGAGGAGGTGCCGACGCGCCCGTCGAATGCTCCCGTTCAGGATGGCCGAAGCTGCATTCCTGGGTGCCTGCGTGGGTGGACTACGACGCCATCAGCGAGATGAGTTTCGAGAGTCTGCGCAAATCCGCCAGCCTTGGCTTCATGGGATTTTTCCAGAACGAGCGCAGCACCCTGGGCGGCTACGGCGGCTACGAGGCCAAGCGCACGGTGGACACCACCGGAGTGGCGACGTGGCATCACGCGGCCCACTTGAACCTCACTTTCAGCGGCCTTTATCCCGTCTTCGAGGCCAGCGTGGATTTTAACGACAGGAATGCCATTGATTATTGCATGGTCGAGAAGAGGGATACGGTGGGCAACAAAGTCCGGATTTCCCAGCATCTCAAGTCCGAGACGCTGTCCAAGCCCAGCGTGCGCTCCACCCTTCGCGCATACATTCCCTGGAGATGGTATAACGGAGGAGTTCTGACGGGGCTGATACCTTCTGCGGCCATCATTTATACCAACGACAGTTTCGAGGGCAAGCCAAACCTGCTGTGGTATGCGGGACTTCGCGCCTACTGTATGCAGCCCACGCCTTCCGCCGCCGTCTATCCCCGCTGGGGCATAGGGGCTGAGCTGCGGTATGCGGATCCCCTGGCGTTCGCGTACCTGTACGGCTATGTTCCCGGATTCGGCGCCGGAGGAGGATTCAAGCTGAGCGCTCTGACGCAGCAAGTGGTCAACAGCGGCGGCATTTTCCTGAGTTCGTACGCCAATATCCTTCCGCGCGGCTACGCTGATTTCGCAGGGGCTTTTTACGGCGGCAGCAAGCTGACGGCCGAATACGCCGCTCCCTTCTATATGGGCGACTGGCACATAGGCACAGCCTTCTACTGCACCCGCGGCATAATCACCCCGCACTTCGACGTCTGCTTCCCCACGACGGAATCCGTCGGCACCCTGTACAGCGCAGGAGCCACCTTCGAGATGGAATTCGGCGCTGCGCTGTGGATTCGCACTCCCATAACCGTTGGAATTACTTACTCTTACAACGGTGGCCCCGGACTGAGCGCCCTCGGCGCCAAGAGCCACCACTACGTCGGCGCCACCTTCGACATCGAGCTTCCGCAGTAGGCAGGTGATTTTGAAGGGCAAGCCAATAGCTGAATGGGGATTTGCAATGCAGAAGGTATTTGCCGGTATGCAGGAAAAATGTTATATTTGTAGGCTTAGAACAACGAACCTACAATGCAGACTCTGTTGCAGATTATCCAGCTCATAGGCTCTCTGGGACTCTTCCTCTTCGGAATGACCCTGATGAGCGAGAGCTTGCAGAAGATGGCGGGCAGCCGCCTCCGCAATTTCATGGCCAGGATGACATCCAATCCTTTCAAGAGGATAGTCACCGGTATGTCCATCACCGCCCTGGTGCAGTCTTCGGCCGCCACGACCATTATGGTCGTGAGCTTCGTGAACGCCGGTCTGCTGGCCCTGGGCAGCGCCATAGGAGTGATTATGGGCGCCAACATAGGCACCACGATATCCGCCTGGATAGTGGCAGTGTTCGGCTTCAGTTTCGACATAGCCAAGATTGCGATTCCGCTGATGGCCGCAGGATTCATCCTGAACATGTTCAAGAGCAAGGGCTGCAAGAGCGTCAGCAGCTTCATATTCGGCTTCTCGCTGATGTTTCTGGGTCTCGGCTCCCTGAAGGCCGCAGCAGGTGTCCTGTTTGCCGGAGACGGCATCCAGACTGCCATTATGGGCCTCACTGCCGGCGGAGGATTCGGCAAGGTGCTGCTGTTCCTTCTCATAGGCACGGTCCTCACTATTCTCTTCCAGAGTTCCGCCGCCACGATGGCCCTCACGATGACCCTCGTCGCAATGGGCGTCATTCCCTACCAGCTGGCCGCCGCTATGGTTCTGGGCGAGAACATCGGTACCACAATCACGGCCAACATAGCCGCCAGCGTGGGCAACGTGTCCGCCCGCAGGGCCGCCCTCGCGCACACGGTGTTCAACCTGTTCGGCGTTATATGGGTGCTTTGCATATTCAAGCCGTTCCTCAGGCTCGTGTGCGGCATAGTGGGCCTCTTCGGCCTGCCCAGCCCGATGGACGAGGACTTCCTCAGCACCGATCCCGAGACGATGCAGACGGCCCTGCTGTACAGCGTGGCCACGCTGCACACCATATTCAACGTCACCAACACGCTGATACTCATCTGGTTCGTGCCGCAGATAGAAAAACTTGTATCCATCATAATCCCTGCGCCACAGGATGAGGAGGAGACATTCCGCTTGAAATACATATCCGGCGGTATCCTGAGCACTGCGGAGCTCTCCCTTGCCGAGGCCAAGTCCGAAATCACCCATTTCGGCCAGATTTGCTACAAAGGCTTCGGATGGATACGCAAGGCCATCAACGAGCAGGACTGGGAGAAATTCAACCCCTTGCAGGAAAAGCTGATAAAATACGAGAACATCACGGACAAGATAGAGTTCGAGATAGCCTCCTACCTGAATGAAGTGTCCAAAGGCGAGGTTTCGTCCGCCGCAGAGGACCGCATCAAGGCGATGTACAAGATGATAGGCGAAATGGAGAGTCTGGGCGACAGCGGCGAGGCAATCGGCCGTATGCTGGTGCGCAAGTTCACCCACGAAAAGGTGTTTACAGAGGACATAATGAGGCATCTGAACAGTATGCTGGACCTGCTGGACAACGCGTACAAGGTGATGATTTCCAACATCTCCAAGGACTATTCCGCCGCCGTGGACCTATCTTCAGCAGAGCAGGCGGAGACAGCCATCAACAACTACCGCAACATGCTGCGCGAGCAGAACATTGCGGACCTGGAGGCCGGCAAATACCATTATCTTGTGGGCGTTTACTATATGGACACCGTCTCCGAACTGGAGAAGATAGGCGACTTCATAATCAACATTTCCCAGGCAAAGGCAAAGGTGCTGAAATAAACCGTGAAAAGGCTTCTTCATATCCTGCCGCTCGCTTTGTCTGTCTTGGCGGTTTCCTGCGCTCCGAAGCAGCAGGAGGAGGACTTTGCCGCCCAGCCCTTCCCGCAGCTCAAGATTCCCGCGATGATGAATTCCCTGGAAGACAGGGTGTACTATGTGGTGGACAACTACTGGACGGAGTTCACGGACACTTCGCGTCATCTTCCCTGTCGTGACACCACGCTTGTCAGCGGAGTCGAGGCTGCCGAGGTAACGCAGGCCGTAGCCAATTACGTCACAATCATAGGCGGTCTGCCCCTGGAAAAAGTGCGTCCCGCGATGGAGCGCCTTGCGGACAGAATATGCCTGTGCGAGCAGGCCGACACGTCCTCCAACGTGCTGGAATACCTGTCCAAAACCATCGAATTCTATCTCTGGGATCCCAATTCGCCCTTCCGCGACGAAGACATCTACGGCGCATTCGCAGGGCGTCTCGCGCACAGCGACGTTGTTCCCGAGGCCAAGCGGGCGGTATATCTGCAGGACGCGCGGAACTGTTCTCTAAACAGCAGAGGCACGAAGGCTGCCGATTTCCGTTTCACCACGCGCGAGGGTCGCAGTTTTTCGCTCTATGGCATCAAGGCGGAGCACACGATCCTCTTTTTCAGCAATCCCGGCTGCACGGCCTGCAAGGACATCATAAACACCCTGGACTCGGACCCCGTCATCAAGGAGAAAATAGCTTCGGGTGAGCTTGCCGTGCTGAACATATACATAGACGAACAGCTGAAGGAATGGTATGAATACATGCCCATCTATCCCAAAAGCTGGTACAACGGCTATGACCCCGACGGCCTGATACGCTCCGACGATCTGTACAACGTGCGCGCCATCCCTTCGTTGTATTTTCTGGACAAGGACAAGAAAGTGCTGCTGAAGGACGCTCCAATAGAAAAACTGATGAACAACCTGCCATGGCAAAAGTAGAAAGCTCCATTTGGGGCAAAGCCCCCGACGGACAGGACATTATCCTGTACCGGATGACAAATGCAAACAGTGCATATGTTGAACTGAGCAGCATCGGCGCCGGAATCGTGAGCGTCGTGGTGCCGGACCGCGACGGCAAGATTGCGGACGTCACCCTGGGCTATCCGGACCCCCTGTCCTATTTCGGAGACGGCCCCTGCGCCGGCAAGACCCCGGGCCGTTTCGCCGGCCGCATCGGAGGCGCCTGCTTCACTCTGGACGGCAAAGAGTACGAGCTGCCCGTGAACAACGGCCCCAACAGCCTGCACGGCGGTCCCGAAGGATTCGCAAACAAGGTCTGGCAGAGCCGCGAGAGTGAGGGCGGAGTGGAGTTCATGCTCATTTCCCCCGACGGCGACAGCGGCTATCCGGGCAAGCTTAAGGTGGTCGTCCGCTACGAATGGACGGACACCAACGAACTCCTTATCACTTATCAGGCGCAGACTGACGCCCCCACGGTAATCAACCTCACCAACCACGCCTACTGGAACCTGAAAGGGGAGGGCGAGGGCGACATCCACGATCACGTCCTGACGCTTAACTGTTCCGAATGGCTGCCCACGGACGAGGTGATGATTCCCACGGGCGAGGCCGCCCCGGTGGCCGGAACGCCGATGGATTTCCTGAACCCCAAGGAGATAGGGCGGGACATAGCCAAGAAATTCGAGGCCCTTATGATAGGCCGCGGCTACGACAACGTGTGGCTTGTGGATGGCGCGCATGAGGGCCAGCTCTCCCAGGCCGCGGAACTTTATTCCCCTCAGAGTGGCCGCGTGCTGAAGATTTTCTCCACCCAGCCCGCCGTTGTGGTTTATACCGGCAATTTTTTGAGCGGCTGCCCCGAGGGCAAGAACGGCCACGTGTACGAGAACCGCAGCGGCGTGGCGCTGGAATGCCAGCATTTCCCCGACAGCCCCAACAAGATAGGCTTCCCTACCACGGTGCTTCGCCCGGGGGAAGAATACCAGCACGCGATAATTTATGCGTTCAGCAACAGATAACAGCCTATGAAACAGTATCTTGACCTACTTCGCGACGTCCGTGACAACGGACTGCTGAAGACAGACCGCACCGGCGTCGGCACAAAAAGTGTCTTCGGACGCCAGATGCATTTCGACCTCAACGAGGGCTTTCCCTTGCTCACCACCAAGAAGGTGCACCTCAAGAGCATCATCTACGAGCTGCTGTGGTTCATAGCGGGCGACACCAACATCAAGTACCTGAAGGACCACGGCGTGCGCATCTGGGACGAGTGGGCGGATGAAAACGGCGACCTCGGTCCCGTGTACGGCCACCAGTGGCGCAGCTGGCCCGCTCCTGACGGACGCACGATAGACCAGCTGTCCAACGTGATACAGCAGATAAAATCCAACCCCGACAGCCGTCGTCTCATAGTGTCCGCCTGGAACGTGGCGGAAGTGGACAAGATGGCCCTGCCGCCCTGCCACAGCCTGTTCCAATTCTATGTGGCCGACGGTAAACTGTCCTGCCAGTTGTATCAGCGCAGCGCGGACATGTTCCTGGGCGTGCCCTTCAACATCGCCTCCTATTCGCTGCTGACGATGATGGTGGCGCAGGTGTGCGGCCTCGGCCTGGGCGAATTTGTCCATACAACGGGTGACACGCATATCTACACCAACCATTTCGAGCAGGTGGATCTGCAGCTTGGCCGTGAGCCCCGTGCCCTGCCAACGATGAAAATCAACCCGGACGTGAAGAACATCTTCGATTTCCAGTATGAGGATTTCACGCTGGAGGGATATGATCCCTGGCCCCTTATAAAGGGCGTTGTGGCGGTGTAACGGACTATGGCTCAGAACAGGGAAAAATTCAGCAGCTTCGGCGCGCTGATGGCGATGGCAGGCTCGGCCGTGGGCCTTGGCAACATGTGGCGCTTCCCCTACCTTGTGGGAGAGAGGGGCGGCGCCGCCTTCATACTGCTGTACCTTGTTTGTATGCTTTTGCTGGCTCTGCCCATTTTCCTGTCGGAATCACTGCTTGGCAGGCGTGCCGGCAGCAACTGCTTCGGAGTGTTCAAAAATCTCCCCGGAGGCGGTAAGCGATGGAAATGGTTCGGCTTGCTGGCCGTGGTGACATCAATGGTGATATTCTCCTATTATTGCGTCATCGGCGGCTGGAGCGTACAATACTTGCTGAAGGCGCTCGGCTTCGGTTTTTCCAAGGCTGCTTCACAGGCAGAGATAGGGGAGATGTTCTCCTCGATGGCCGGCGGCGTATGGGCACCGCTTATAGGTTTTGCCCTGTTTTTCATTTCCACTGCGGCTATTGTCCAGTCCGGCGTGAAAAAAGGAATAGAGCGTTTTGGGAAAGTTGTGATGCCGGCCTTGTTCTTCATTGTTATAGGCATAGCCGTGTACGTGTGCACGCTGCCCGGCTCCCTGGACGGCCTTCGCTATCTGTTTATTCCGGACTTTTCGAAGATAACTGCCGCGACCTTTGCCGACGCGATGGGCCAGTCGTTCTTCTCCCTGTCGCTCGGATGCGGCTGCATAATGCCCTATTCGTCGTATATGAACCGTGATGACAACATCCTCAGCCACAGCGTGGGCACGGCCGGAATAGACCTTCTGTTCGCGCTGGTCGCCGGCTGCGCCATAATGCCTGCGGTGTTTGCCTTCGGCGTGAATCCGGGCAGCGGCCCTTCCCTTGTGTATGAGACCCTGCCGTTCATCTTCTCCAGGATGCCGGGGGGAGGCTTCATAGCCATCCTGTTCTTCGTCGCCCTTCTGGTGGCGGCCCTCACCTCTTCCGTGTCGATGATGGAGGTGGTGGTGGCGTTCTTCATAGAGGAAGCGCGTCTGTCACGTGGCAAGGCTGTGGCCGTAATACTGGTCATATGCTGTGTGATAGGCACACTGTGCACGCTGTCCTTCGGGCCGCTGTCTGACGTCAAGATTTTCAGCTACACCATTTTCGAAGCTTGCGACAAGCTCACTTCCAACATCCTTATGACGGCGGGTGCCCTGGCGACGGTGATATTCGCAGGCTGGATTCTGCCCAAGGCCGACTTCATGGACGAGCTCACAAGTTCCGGCAAATACTCCTCCACGGCCACCCTTTGCAGCATCGCGCGTTTTCTTATAAGGTATGTCGCCCCGGTTGTGATACTTGCGATTTTCGTGATGGGGCTGATAGGATAGGAAAAACGGAATGAAAAAAGCCGGCCTGCAGGGGCCGGTTTTTTGTGTTTGGCTTTGCGTTTTACTTGGCGATTTCCTCGCGCATCTTGGTGTCCGCCTGAATGTTCTGCATGCGGTAGTAATCCATGATTCCCAGACGACCGCTGCGGAAGGCCTCGGCCATTGCGAGGGGAACTTCGGCCTCTGCCAGAATAACCTTGGCGCGGGCGTCCTGGGCCTTCGCCTTGTTCTCCTGCTCCTGGGCCACGGCCATAGCTCGGCGCTCTTCGGCGCGGGCCTGGGCGATGTTCTTGTCCGCCTCGGCCTGGTCCATCTGCAGCACGGCGCCGATGTTCTTGCCCACGTCTATGTCGGCGATGTCGATGGAAAGAATCTCGAAGGCAGTGCCTGTGTCCAGACCCTTCCCGAGCACCATCTTGGAAATTTTGTCGGGGTTTTCCAGCACTTCCTTGTGCGATTCGGAAGAGCCGATGGAGGACACGATGCCCTCGCCTACACGCGCCAGGACCGTTTCCTCGCCGGCGCCGCCCACAAGCTGCTTGATGTTCGCGCGCACAGTGACGCGTGCCTTGGCGATCAGCTGGATGCCGTCCTTGGCCACTGCGGTGACGGGAGGCGTGTTGATGACACGGGGGTTCACGCTCATCTGCACGGCCTCCAGCACGTCACGACCGGCAAGGTCGATGGCGGCGGCCATCTTGAAGCTGAGGGGGATGTTTGCCTTGTCGGCGGAAATCAGGGCCTGCACCACCTTGGGCACATTGCCCTTTGCGAGGTAATGGGCCTCCAGTTCGTTGGCGTACAGTTTGAGGCCGGCCTTCGTGCCGGTTACCATGCTCATCACGATGACGTTGGGGGACACGCCCCTCCAGCGCATCAGCACCAGCTGCACCAGCGAAATGTGCACGCCGGAAATCATGGCCTGGAACCACAGCGCCACAGGGAAGAACCACAGGAAGATGACGAGGCCGACAAAGCCCACGACAATCCACACAAAAATCATAGGATCCATATTCTTATTCTTTAACGGTTTTTACGATTATCATATTGTTTTCCACGCTCACTACCTCCACAGCGCTGCCGGGGTCGGTGAACCCGCTTTCGCACTTCACCTCGAATTTGCCGCAGGCGAACTGCACCGTGCCCATAGGGGCCAGACGGGTTGCGGCGGTGCCCTTGTCTCCAACGGCGACACCGGAGGCATCCTGCCCGGCGGAAGACTCCACCTTGGTCTCCAGAGCCACCCTTTTCCAGGTTTTCTCGCGCAGCGCGTACCATATCAGGATTCCCAACAAGAGCAGGGACAGGGCTGTCACTGCCAAGCCGTAGGTGGTGCCGTATTTGCTGAAGGTAAGATAGCATGCGGCGATGAAGGCCCCGGCTCCGGCAAACCCGGCTACGCCTATGCCCGGAACCACGAAGATTTCCAGCAGCAGCAACACCAGTCCCACCGCCAGTAGAGAGATTATAAATGCCAGATTCATACGCTTGGATGTCAAATATTTCCTAAAATTAGGTTTTTTGCGTGGTAAATGCAAAAAATTTAGTAAATTTGTGCCCTTATTTGCCGTAGTGGCAGATGGAAGAAATTAATTTATAAATCAAAATAACCTAATTTATGCAAAGCAAAGGAGCACTCAGATTCGTGGCAATCCTGCTGGGACTGGCCTGCATCTGGCAGCTTTCCTTCACCGTAGCCTCCAAAGTACAGGAGAGCAAGAGCGAGGATTATGCCGCCGCCGCAGTAGCCCAGGCCAAGGCCGACGCCACATTCGAAAGCATCGCTGAAGGCGATCGCGCCTATTTCATCGACTCTCTGTCCAAGAAGAAAGCAAGGTGGTATCTGGATTCCATCTCAGACAAGAAGGTATTCCTCGGATACACCTACAAAGAAGTGAAGACCAAGGAGATAAATCTGGGTCTGGACCTCAAGGGCGGTATGAACGTCATGCTGCAGGTGCAGCTCAAGGACCTTGTGAAGGCCCTTGCCGACAACAACCAGAGCCCCGAGTTTGCCGCCGCCCTCCAATTGGCTGAGGAGCGCAGTGTGAACTCCCGTCAGGACTTCATCTCCCTGTTCGCCGACGCCTGGAAGGAAACCTCCAACGGAATGCCTCTGGCCCAGATCTTCGGAACCTATGAAATGAGTTCCAAGATCAACGCCCAGACCTCCGACGCCGAGGTGATTTCCGTCATCAAGGCCGAGGCCGAGAGCGCCATCAGCAACTCCTTCAACGTTCTGCGCAACCGTATCGACCGTTTCGGCGTCACGCAGCCCAACATCCAGAAGATCGGCGAGAGCGGCCGAATCCTGGTGGAGCTTCCCGGCGTTAAGGAGCCCGAGCGTGTGCGCAAACTCCTTCAGGGCACAGCCTCCCTGGAGTTCTGGCCCTGCTTCGAGAACAGCGAAATATTCCCTTATCTGCAGGAGGCAAACAGCCTTCTGGCCACTCTGCAGGCCGATGAGGCCGTAGCCGAGGCCACCGACGAGGCCGCCGCCAAGGACGCTTCCGACGACATCCTTTCACAGGAAGTGGAAGGCGCCAAGGCCGACGACAGCGCGGAGCTCGAGGCCTGGAAGAAGCAGAATCCCCTGTTCGCCGTTCTGCAGCCCAACTCCTACAACGGCCGCGTTGCCGAGGGTTCCTGCATCGGTTTCGCCACATACGCGGACACCGCCGCCGTGGGCAAGCTCCTGCGCAATCCCCAGGTTGCAGCCCTCTTCCCCGCCGAGTTCCGTCCGATGTGGACCGTGAAGCCCTCTTCCTACATCCAGGGCGGCAACACGTACGAACTGGTAGCCATCAAGTGCACTTCCCGTGACGGCAAGGCCCCTCTGGACGGCTCTTGCGTGACGGACGCCCGCACACAGTACTCCAGTCAGGGCAGCAGCCGTCCCGAGGTATCGATGACAATGAACGCCGAGGGCGCCAACGTATGGGCCCGTCTCACCAAGGACAACATCGGCCGTCAGATTGCCATCGTGCTGGACGGTATGGTATATTCCTATCCCCGCGTGAACAGCGAGATTTCCGGCGGCAGCAGCCAGATCACCGGCAACTTCACCCCCGAAGAGGCCGACGACCTTGCCAACGTCCTGAAGTCCGGCAAACTCCCCGCCCCCGCCACCATCATACAGGAGCAGGTAGTAGGTCCTTCGCTGGGTTCGGAGTCCATCCGCGCAGGTCTGATTTCCTTCGTCATAGCCTTCCTCCTGGTGCTCGTCTATATGATTCTGTTCTACCAGGGCGCAGGTGCGGTGGCCGACATCGCCCTTCTGTGCAACGTCCTGCTGTTGTTCGGCACACTGGTGTCCTTCGGCGCCGTCCTCACCCTTCCCGGTATCGCCGGTCTGGTGCTGACTATGGGTATGGCCGTGGACGCGAACGTCATCATATATGAACGAATAAAAGAGGAGATTGCGGCCGGCAAGGGTCTGGGCAAGGCCATCCACGATGGCTACAACAACGCCTACTCCGCCATCATCGACGGTCAGATCACGACCCTCCTCACCGGTATCGTTCTGTTCATCTTCGGCTCCGGCCCCGTCCAGGGCTTCGCCACCACCCTTATCATAGGTATCATCACCTCTGTTCTTACCTCCATCTTCATCACGCGAATCATCTTCGACGACCGTGTATGCCGCGGCAAGAATGTATCCTTCGAGAACAACGTCACCAAGAACTTCCTCAAGAACACCAAGGTCAACTTCTTGGGCAAGAGGAAAGTCACCTACATCGCTTCCGGCGCTGTCATCCTGATTTCGCTTGTCAGCATGTTCACGAAGGGCTTCACCTATGGTGTGGACTTCACGGGCGGCCGCACATATGTTGTCCGCTTCGACCAGAGCGTGAACACCGAAGAGGTTCGTGGCGCCGTAACGGCTGCCTTCACCGCCGCCGCCGAGGCTGACGACAACGTCAAGACCGCCGGTGCCGCCGAGGTAAAACAGTTCGGTGGAGAAAGCCAGGTGAAGATTACCACAGCCTACAAGAACGACGACTCCTCCAACGAGGCCAATGCCGAAATCGAGAAAATCCTCTACAATGCTGTCAAAGGCTTCTATGCTGAAGACCTCAGCTTCGACGACTTCAAGGACACCGCCAACAATCCCAACGGTATCATCTCGTCCGACTCCGTAGGTCCTACGATTGCGAACGACATGAAGCGCAACGCCATCATCGCCGTTGTGATAGCCCTGTTCGTGATATTCGCCTACATAGCCGTCCGCTTCCGCAAGTGGACCTGGGGCCTCGGCGGCGTTGTATCCCTGGCTCACACCGCAATCATCGTCATCGGTTTCTTCTCGCTGTTCAGCGGTATCCTGCCCTTCAGCCTTGACGTGGACCAGACCTTCATCGCGGCCATCCTGACGATCATCGGTTATGCCATCAACGACAACGTGGTAATCTTCGACCGTATCCGCGAATACAAGAAGGATCACCCGAAGGCCGATTTCGCCCAGAACGTGAACCTGGCCCTCAACGCCACTCTGTCACGTACGATGAACACCTCACTGACCACCCTCGTGACGATGCTCGCCATCGCCATCTTCGGCGGCGAGGTAATCCGCGGTCTGGCAGTGGCCCTGATTCTGGGTATCATCATCGGTACGTACGCTTCCATCTTCATCGGCACCCCTGTCATGTATGACGCCACGGTAGCCGCCGAGAAGCGTGCCGCCAAGAAGGCTGCGCTCAAGAAATAAGGCTCATCCCCATATTCAAAAAAAGAGCGACCGAAAGGCCGCTCTTTTTTGCAAAAGTTATTATATTTGTAGATAAGACAAAAACAGCACAACATGAACAGACGTAAATTCATCCAGACAGCCGGAGCCGCAGCCATCACGGGCGCTGCCGGAGCAAGCATACTTTCTGCCGCCACATCGTGCTCCGGCGCCTCATCCGACGGAGGTAAAGGCATCGGCGGCAAGGCATCCGGCAGGTGCAGCCTCAGCAAACAGGCTTTCCGTGACCTGGGACCCATACTGGAATCGTACGAGTGCGACCTGCTGGTCGTGGGAGGTGGTCCCGCCGGCGTGTGCGCGGCCGTAGCCGCCGCCCGCCAGGGCGTAAAGGTAATCCTCTGCGACAGCGGCAACTGCCTGGGCGGAATGGGCACAAAGGGCCTTGTAGGTCCTTTCATGACCTGCTACGATGCCAAGGGCGAGACTATGATTATCCGCGGTCTGTTCGAGGAAGTGGTGGACCGTCTGGTGGCCCTGAAGGGTGCCCTGCATCCTTCCAAGATCCGTCAGCAGACGGAATTCACGGCATGGATCAAGGAAGGTCACGACCACGTCACCCCCTTCGATCCCGAAATTCTGAAGATTGTCTACGACCATATGTGCGCCGAGGCCGGAGTGAAGGTGCTGTACCACGCCAATTTCGTCAGTCCCATAATGGACGGACGCACCATAAAGGGTGCCACGCTGCTCACCCCTTCCGGACTGGAAGCCGTCAGGTGCAAGATGGCAATCGACGCCACGGGAGACGGCACTGTGGCATACCGTGCCGGCGCACCCTGCGTGTTCGGAGACCCCGAAAACAACCGCGTGCAGCCCGCCTCGCTCTTCTTTAGGATGAACAACATCGACACGGACCGCCTGATTGCGGACGTTGTGCCCCACCTGCCCGAATTCCGCAGGGTGAACGGAGTCAGCTACCGTTGCCTGCACTGGAGGGTGGCTGAGGCCGAAGCCGCCGGAGAATGGGATCTGGCCCGCAAGAGCGTCAACATCTGGCGCAGTGTGGAGAAGGACCAGTGGGTGGTGAACTGCACCCGTATCCACGGCGTGGATGCCACCGATGCCCAGAATCTTACGGCCGCAGAAATCGAAGGCCGCCGTCAGGTGGAGGAGTTGATGCATTTCTTCCGCAAATACGTTCCTGGCTGCGAGAAGGCCAGCCTTATGGGCACCGGCTCCACAATGGGAATCCGCGAATCCCGTCACGTGCACGGCGATTTCATCCTGCCCGTGCAGGACCTCATAGACGGCGTCATCCCCGACGACCTTATCCTGCTGTCAGCGAACTCCATCGACGTTCACGGCGCCCAGGGAGGCCCCGCCGGCGGGCTGTATATGCCCATCCAGAAAGATATGTACGGCATTCCTTATCGCGTGCTCGTGCCCGGTGAGGTGGAGGGCCTGCTGCTGGCCGGACGCTGCGTAAGCGCCGATTCCGCTGCCGCAGGAGCCATCCGCGTGATGCCTCCGGCAATGGCCCTGGGCCAGGCCGCCGGCTGCGCCGCCGCACTGTGCCTGAAGACCGGCGCCACGCCCCGTACGCTGGACTACGCCGACCTTCGCAAACTGTTGCTGCAGCAGAAGGTTTACCTGGGATAGTCAGCAGGAGACATATCCGCTTCCACGTCTTCGGACTTGATCGGCAGGCGCGTTGTGCCGAGGTGGCGGCAGCCGTCTGCGGTAATCAGAAGGTCATCTTCCAGACGGATGCCTCCGAAGGAAGCGTATGATGATAGTTTGTCGAAATTCACGAATCCTTTGTCCAGCCCCTTCTTTCGGAAATCCTCCCAAAGTGCGGGAATGAAATAGATGCCCGGCTCGTCCGTTATCACGTGGCCGGGAACTAGGCGGCGCGCCATGCGCAGGCTGCCAAGGCCAAGCTGTGAGGAGCGTGTCTGGTCCTCGTCATAGCCCACGTAGTTTTCGCCCAGATCCTCCATGTCGTGCACGTCCAGGCCCATATTGTGGCCCAAGCCGTGGGGCATGAACATCCCGGCGATGCCCTCCGCGTTCATTTCGGCGGGGTCGCCGCTGACGAGCCCTATTTCCGCCAGGCCCTTGAGCATCAGTTCGCACACGGCAATATGTACGTCGCGGTACTGCACCCCCGGCGCGGCAATCTGAGCCGCAAGGGCGTTGCAGCCTTCCACGATGTCGTATATTTCCTTTTGCTGAGTTGTGAATTTGCCGCTGCAGGGAAGTGTGCGGGTGAAATCGCTGCAGTACAGGCTGTCCAGCGCCAAGCCTGCGTCAATCAGCAGCAGCCGGCCGTCGGATACAGTAAGATTGTGCGAGTGCCCGTGCAGAATCTCTCCCCGCTGGCTGAGAATGGTGGGGAAGGAAATGCCCCAGCCCTTGGTGGCTGCGAAAGCATCCATCGCCCCGGCGATGTCCCTCTCCGCCGCGCCCGCCTTGCAGGCCTTGCGCCCAACCGTGTGCATCAGTACGCCAAGGTCACAGGCCTTGTCGATTTCGGCGATTTCCTCTTCTTTTTTCACTAGCCTCAGGTCCACCACGGCCTTCGTGAGTTCCTCCGAGGAGTGCACGTAGTCTTCCTTGTCGTAGGGGGCCGTCTTGTACACGATGTCTGCGGGAGTGCCCGTCAGCTGCGACATCAAAAGGCGGTTGTAGTAGCGCCCGCTGGGCAGGAAATGCACGGGAACTTCGTTGTCCAGCGCATAGCCCACCGCCAGGGAAAAGTCCTTCATTGGGGCAGTCTTGCCCACTCCCGCCTCTTCCGCCTTGTCACGGATGCTCTTCTGGGGGCCCATCCATATTATGTCGTCCAGGTCCACGTCGTCGCCGTAGATGCACTCGCGGCCGTTCTCCAGGTTCAGGGTGGCGGCAAGGCCGCTTTCCTGCAGACCCCAGAAATACGCGAACGTGCTGTCCTGACGGAAGGGGAAAGAGTTTGACTGATAATTCATTGCGGCGTCCACATTGCCCAGGAAGACGGCTATTCCGCCTGCCCCCTGCCGCTGCATGCGTTCCACCAGCGCCTTGCGCCGCGCTGCGTATATTTCCTTGTCGAACATAATTTATTTGCTTATCTGGTCTTTGAGGGCTGTGAACACCCTTATGCATATCTCAAAGTCTTCTGCGGATACGTCCGGCGTGCCTTTCGTGGCCAGTTCGGGGTGGGACTGGATGCCCAGCATGAAGGTCTTGTCCGTCCGCTCCACTATTTCGGCGGTGCACTTCCAGTCTGCCGGATCGTCGCCGCCAACTGCTGCCGTGCCGCTAACGACCAGCCCCGCCTCGGTGTACTTGGGGTCGATAAACACAGCCTGATGGTGCGCGGAGAACACCTTCTCCCAATAAGTCTTGCCTATCACCTTGCAGGCCAGACTGCCCGCAGAGATGGCAACGTCGTGGCGGGCGGTGTATTTGCGGCCCTTGCCCTTGAGGTGCGTGTCGGCGTACTCTTCTCCGTGCGCCTTGTAGTACAGGCCCATGTCCTGGATCATCTGCGAGCCGGAAGCGATGCCCATCACCTGCATACCGCGGCATATTCCGAGGGTGGGGATGTCGTTGTCTATGCAGTAGCGCATCAGCAGGTAGTCAGAGACGTCGCGCGTGGCGTTGATGGTCTTGCCGGCATTGTCCTGCTTGTCCGCTCGTCCGTACAGGGTGGGGCTGACGTCCTCGCCGCCTGGAAACAGCACCGCATCCACTCCTTCCACGATTTGCAACACGTTGGAAGCCTTCCAGCCCTGTTTTTTCACCTTTTTGGCCTGCGCTGTCTTCAGCATGCCCTGCTTGTTGGTCATGCCGGCGGAGAGTTTCTGCCGCTGGCAGTAAGACGCTTTGCCTGCGTCATCGTTGTTGACGGCGTCATACGACAGGAAGTCTGCCGTCACCTGGTCCAGGAACACGTAATGTATTCCAACCGTATCCAATGCCTTGAGAAGCGCTTCGCTGTGTTTGCCGCCCTTCCAGGCGATTCCTACCGTGGGACTTCCTCCTGCGTATGCACAGAAGATTCCGGCAGCAAGAAGCAGAAGAATGCAGAGTTGCTTTTTCATTATAAATTACAGAATTTTTGCAAAGTTAAATAAAATTCATAACTTTGCATCCCCGTTTGAACAAAACGGCTTGGCAAATGCCCACGGTGAGGTGGGTGAGTGGCTTAAACCACCAGTTTGCTAAACTGACGTACGGGATTAC